>ERZ773083.2657-NODE-2657-length-10860-cov-4.643591_pt1 | contig 10860 bp, 10 predicted proteins | sample MGYA00511465_ERZ773083 | MGnify/ENA primary metagenome ERZ773083 (study PRJEB29015, sample SAMEA2738001) | human oral metagenome | biome: human oral; feature: human-associated habitat; material: dental | place: China | collected 2060 ... | reverse complement strand
TGAAGGTAAGGCAGGAACCAGAATCATAGCTGAATAGAGCATAATTGAATGATTTAAAGCCAATTAATGTTAAATAGAAAAAATTAAACAGTGGTAGTGATTGAACAGCCGTCCTTTACATCTTAACTAAAAAATAGTATAATCACCCTGTTACGCGCTCAATTTAGGAGTATATATAGAATATGGCAAAAAAAGTAATTGGTAACTTAAAGTTACGTATCCCAGGTGGTAAAGCCACCGCAGGACCTCCAGTTGGTTCCACACTTGGACAATGGGGACTTAATATGATGGATTTCATCAATCCATTTAACGAAAAAACCAAAGAATTTAATGGTAAAAACGTTATTGTACACATTCAGGTTTTTGAAGATCGAACTTTTTCTTGGACCTGTCTAGGACAACCAGTTGATGACTTAATCCGAGAAGAGTTAAAAATCAAAAAAGGATCATCACGTCCAAATACTGAAAAAGTTGGCAAAATCACTCGTGAGCAACTTGAAAAAATTGCCAACATCAAGATGAAGCAGCTAAATGCTATTGATCTTGAAGGTGCAATCAAAGTTGTTGCCGGCACTGCCCGCTCAATGGGTATTGAAGTTGAAAAATAAGTAACAAAATTACCTAGAATTAGTAATAAAGTTGTTGGGAGGATGTCAATCCGTTATTACCACAGAAAGGATAAAAAATGGCTGAAGTAGAAAATAAAGCCACTGCAAAAGAAGAAGTCGTAGCCGAAGTTGTAGAAACAACCGAAAAGTACGCAAAAGCAGGTAAGAAATCAAAGAAACACATTGAAGCAGTTAAAGCTGAAGAGGAAAGAAAAGCCAAAGCAGCTGAGAATAAACAGGCGGAACTTGAAGTTAAGCCAAAAGGCGAAAAACCAATTACTCGCCCAATTCTAGAGCGACGTGGAAAGAAATATCAAGCAGCTTACAAAAATATTGACCACACAAAAACTTATAGTCTAACCGACGCAATCGCTCTCGCAGTAAAAACAAATCCGACAAAATTTGCTGCCACTGTCGAGATTCATGCTCGTCTCGGTGTTGATCCAAGACAAGCCGACCAGAACATTCGTACTACCCTCGTCCTACCTCACGGTAATGGTAAAAAAGTTCGTGTCGCCGTCTTTGCTCCCGAGGATGAATGTAAAAAAGCTAAAACAGCAGGGGCTGACATTGCAGAAGATGTTGATTTTATTAAACAACTCGAGAAAGGCACTATTAATTTCGACATCTTAATTTCTACTCCAGCCTACATGCCAAAACTTGGTAAATTTGCTCGTTTATTAGGTCCAAAAGGTCTCATGCCAAACCCAAAGGCTGGTACTGTTACAACAAATATCGAAAAAGCCGTTAAAGAATCTAAAGCCGGCAAAGTAGAATATCGTGTAGATAAACAAGCCATTGTTCATATTGGAATTGGTAAAACAAACTTCACGAACGATCAGCTCGTCGAGAATGCTACCGCTTTCCTTAACTCGCTTAAATCCATGCGACCAGCTTCTCTCAAGGGTCAATATATTAAGAGTATCTATCTTACAACAACCATGGGTCCATCCATCGCTGTTGAAAATATTTATAATTAAGCAAAAATGCCCAACTAGCCACTTTAGCTAGTTTTAGCAAAATCGACCTAGCTAGATCAAAAAAGATATCCCGTAAGGGATATCTTTAGATTGAAATAAATTTTATCATTTTTCAGTTAAGAATATCTGTAGTAACAGTATTTTAAATTTGCATAGAAAAAATATTTCAATAAACTAAAAATACCCCAGAAGGGGTATTTTTAGATCCGTAGACTTTATTTTTTAAATTAAGCTAATTCAACAGTAGCACCGGCTTCTTCAAGAGATTTCTTGAGAGCTTCAGCTTCATCTTTCTTAACTTTTTCCTTGACAGTTGCAGGAGCACCATCAACGATTGCCTTTGCTTCACCAAGACCAAGACCAGTTGCTTCCTTAACAGCCTTAATCACAGCAATTTTCTGAGCACCAGCGTCTTTAAGTACGACGTTAAATTCAGTTTTGCCTTCTTCTTCAGCAGCAGCGGCAGGAGCAGCAGCCACAGCAACAGCGGCAGCAGCAGGCTCAATACCATATTCATCTTTAAGAGTATTTTTTAGTTCATTAACTTCAAGAACAGTAAGTTTTACAAGTTCTTCAGCTAATTTTTTAATATCAGCCATTTTTAGACCTTTCTATAATTAAAATTAATATCTTACCTCTAGGGTAATAAAACATTGGTTTCAAATTAAACGATTCGTTAAAAATAACAATCCATTTTAAGCTTCCAATTTTGCTTCCAAACCAGAAACAATACCAGAAAGTCCGCCAGTAAGACCCGAGATAGAATCGTTGACTGGAGATAGCAACTGTGCCACCACCTGTGCCACCAATTCGTTCTTGGAAGGAAGTGCAGCTAACGCTGTAATTTCAGCGGTATCAATCATACGACCAGTATCACTAAAACCACCGATTAACTCCAAATCCTTATGCGTCTTACCAAATTCAGCTAAAACTTTAGCTGGTGCAACTTCGTCTGAATCAGAAATCGCATAAACAAGCTGTCCAGTTAAATGCGTTGTATCAGTATCTTTGTAAACTGCAATTTCATTCATCGCAACTTTTACTAGACGGTTTTTAACGATCTTGATTTTCACACCTAGCTCTCTTGCAGCCTTACGTAATTCTTCAAGTTCAGCTACAGACAGACCTTGATAGTTAGCATAAGCTGTCAATTTTGCATCGGAAAGCAATTTTGTTAAATCAGCAACCAATGTATTCTTTTTATCTTTTGTAATTGCCATAAAAAGTATTCCTTGATTGTTAAAAAGTCTACGAATTTTTAAACTTCGTTACCAAGTTTTAAGATTGATCCTCGGTGACCTTATTAAGATTTTTATCAAAAACGATTTTACAATCAATTTTCTCCCAAAAAAATCCGTCACTGTCTTTGGTAACTACATAGATTATACCAATAGAAAAGCAAAAACGCAAGATTCTAACAGATTAGACTATGGTTTAGCCGTAAAATAACCAGGTTGCCCCGCCCTATCAATCCTCGCATAAGTTTTATCGCGTGGATTTCCGTCACTATACGCCGTACCATTTCCACCTTTAAGTTTTTCATTATCCTTAAAAATTTCTTGAGAAGCAGCAACTTGTGAAGTTATAAAATTTAACGAAGCATAAATTGTTTTGATTTTAGAATAAAAGAACATACTAGTCATTGAATTGACATTTTGTGTATTGAAGCTTGAAAGATCCAAAATACTATCTGTAGGATTCACCATTGTTTTATAAAACATGTATGCCATATCTGTTACTTTGCTAGTGTTAAATGTACTAACGTTCAAAACTTTTAGCTCTGTCATATTCTGAAACATACTTCGCATATTAGTTACTTCACCTGTATCAAAATTTACAAGATCTAATTTTGTCAATTTTTCAACATTTAAAAACATCCCCGACATGTCAGTTACTTTATTTGTCTTAAATCGAGAAATATCCAAAGAAGTCAAAGACTTCATGTGCCCAAACATACTTCGCATATTAGTTACTTCACCTGTATCAAAGCTTGAAAGGTCTAAGCTCGTCAAAGCTCCAGCATACCGAAACATGTTTTTCATATCTGTTACCTTGGAAGTGTCAAAACTTAGTAAGTTTAATGAGGTTAAATATTTTGTATTGGCAAACATTGCAGTCATGTCTTGCACCTTACTAGTATCAAAATTTGATAAATCCATTGATGTTAGATGACTCCCCTCAAACATATGTCTCATGTATTTCACGTTTGCTGTCTTAATTTTTGAAAAATCCAGCAAAGCCACTGTCGTTGAAGTATTATTATTTGTTGCAAACATATAGCTCATGTCTTCCACATTTTCAGATTCAAAATCCCCAAACTTGATATCCTTCACGAGATAATTCCCACCATAAAATAAGTAGCTCATATTTCTAGCTTTATTCATATTAATTTCGCTAACATCAATCAAATTTATGTCGTCATGTCCACTATTTAAATCTGCAAACATCCCCTTCGCATCATCATTAGCGTATGCGATTTCCGCCTCACTCCACCACAATATAGTTTTATTTGCAACGTCATACCATACATAAATCGGATATTCTGAATCTGGTGTTGACACTACTTTAGCTGCACTAAGCGTGGCAGGCTGCGATGCAGAACGCTTAAAAATTTCTGTGTCATAATTTGTATTAAGTTTCTTTACAATATTATTAAAATTCTGACCAGGTACAAATGTCGCAGTTTTCGGCACATAATTTGTAATCGACGTAAAAATAATCTTCTTTGAATAAGTTCCCGAAATCAAATCTGATGCCATCTTCACACCAAAAGAAACTCCTACATTATAAGGTTTATTATCATTAGTCTTCATTATCACCTCAGCTGCACTTGCTTTTGGGATTGGCTTAAAAGTATTAGGTGTAATATTTAGTACTCGATAGCCCCAACTCTTTGGGCTAAAATCCGTACTCAATAGCTCTGAAGTAATTGAGCTAATTTTTTGAGTAATTGTTGAATCAGAATAATGCAGATCTATGTCTTCATCAATACTTGAAATATAAGTAGAAACACCAGTTGAATTATCTGTCTGCACATGTAAACTCACTGACGATTCCTTAAATTGAGCAGGATTTACTCCAGTCGGTGTAAAATCTAAATCGACAGTTGGACTACTAACCGTAGTGGTTAATGTAATCGGAGAAGGAGCAGCAAAAGCATTTTGGCTAAAGAAGCCAAAAGCAAAGATCTCAAAAAATACTATTATCAGTATTTTAGACAATGAAATTACACGAAACAAACACCAAATCGATATTTGTCTGCACAAAACCAGCCTCGCTCGTCGCGATTTTTCTGCTCCCATTTCTATCACTAATATCAATTATAACATAAGCGACATTAATATGAATCCGAACCACCTATAGATGATGATATTTACCACCACTAGCGATTTCTTGCGCACGGTAGATCTGTTCAACTAGCATTACTCTCATCAATTGATGAGGGAAAACTAAACGAGAAAAGCTCCATACAAGATCTGATTTTAATCTGATGTCTTCATCTACTCCAAAAGCACCACCGATGATAAAAACAACTTCCTTAGCACTAATAAAATTCTGAGACAAAATACTAGATATTTCAGGTGAAGATAAATTCTTTCCTCGTTCATCTAATAAAATCACAAACTGGCTCCCCGAAAACGGCCACTTTTTTAGATATTGTAACAATTTATCTTCTTCTAAAAATTCCCATTTAATATCAAACGGTTTTTTTAGACGTTTTTGATATTCATAGACTGCTTCACTGACCCAATTTTGATGTTTTTTACCGCCTGCAATAATTTTAATCATGACTATATTATATACAAAATGGTCCCTAGTTGCAGTATTTCTTACAACATATCCAATTATACCCCTGTTTTATCTGTGGAAATCTTAACCATATAAAATTTGTTGACTTTTTTACAAAGCTGACATAATATAATACTAATATTATATTTAAACAGACAGGATGCGAGGTGATGTCTGAATTACCAGAAAAACAAATAAAACGACTCCGCTCGCTTATTCAAGAAGCGGAAACTAATTTAGCCGCAGCTAAAGAACTACTTATTTCGATAGTTGGCGATGGTGATGTAATTACTGCCCCACGAGAAGTCGTGGTTTCTGGACCCGAAGGTAAAATCATCGAAGGTGTTTTTGACGGTCAAATTATGATCGATCAAGACGGCAAAAACTATCCAGTTCCAGCTAATTATGCCAGTAAATCAAAATTAGTCGAAGGTGATATTATGAAACTCACCATCACCCCCGAAGGTAAATTCCTTTATAAACAAATTGGGCCAGTAGAACGTAAAACCGTCATCGGAACCTTAACTCATCACGACGATAAATATTTTGTTGAAGTAAATGGACGTGAATACGAAATTCTCTATGCCTCAGTAACCTACTTCCGCTTACGAGAAGGATCGCAAGTTTCTGTTATAATTCCTGCCAATAATGAACAAGCAAACTGGGCTGCTGTTGAAGCCTCATTGTAAATAATTAGTTCAATTTATTTTTTCATCTACTTAAATACCAACAAGTTTAAAGCAACTCAAAATAATTGGTTCAGTTTATTTTTCATTCTTAAAACATGCTAAAATATTCCTAATGAAGGCACTCTATCGCAAATACCGCCCGCTTCACCTATCTGATGTAATCGGGCAAGACCAAATTATTAAGCAGCTTCAAGGAGCACTTTCGCAAGAGAAAATCTCGCATGCTTATCTTTTCGTTGGTCCAAGAGGCTGTGGCAAAACTTCTGTAGCCCGTATTTTTGCTCATGAAATAAATCAATTTAATTATCAGTTAGAGGATTCCTATATCGATATCATCGAAATCGATGCAGCCACTTTCACTAGTGTTGAAAATATCAGGGAACTACGTGAAAAAGCTATGATTATGCCTACTCTTGGCAAATATAAAGTCTACATTATCGATGAAGTACATATGCTATCAAACAGTGCATTTAACGCTCTACTCAAAATCCTTGAAGAACCACCAGAGCACATCATTTTTATCATGGCAACCACAAATCCTGAAAAAATCCCCGCCACCATCACTTCACGTACACAGATCTACCATTTTAGCCTAGCTGAACCAGCCGTAATGCAAGATTTTCTGAAAAAAATCTCTGAAAAAGAAGGAATCAAGATTACTAATGATGCTCTTCAAATCATCACAGAACGAGGCGGTGGCTCTTTTCGGGACTCTCTGTCGATTCTTGATCAAATTGCCACAATTAACTCTAAAGAAACCACCATTGAAGCAAATGAAGTCGCTGCTATACTTGGACTCCCAAAACATCAAGATATTAAAAAACTAATCAGTTCATATGAAAATTCAGACACCTCCGCCATTACGTATACTCTATCTAATTTACTAAATTTTGGCATCACCGCCGAATCAATCACCATTGAATTAATTCAACAAATTCTTAAACACCCTACACCCAAAACACTAGAATTGGTTAAACGGCTTTTTTCTGTTACAGGAAATTTTCTGGAAGCAAAGCTAACCGTTGCCTTAATCCCGAGCTCAAATCAAGAAGCCTCATCACAAGATGTAGATAAAAGATCTTTTGTACCACCTAAACCTTCTGATAAAAACACTTCGCAGTGGCAACCCGTGTCGAACACGGATTCAAAAACCACAAACTCCGCTGATTCCACTTCTTCACCCCAACCATCTGGTCCATTCTCTAAAATCCGTGATCAACTTGTTAAAAACGCCAAAAATCATAAAGCAGAACATGCTGCCCCGATAAAAGAGACAACTGAAGATTTGCCAGAAACTCCACCAACTTTACCAGAAGCCGTAGTAGACACTGCAGGAGATTTTAATTTTAATGGATTTATATCGAATATTTCTAACCTTAATCCACCACTTATATCTACCCTCAAAAAGTCATCTTTTCAAATTAGCCAAAACACTCTTGAAATCTATCCAGAAAAATCAGTCTACTGGGAAATCCTCAGTAAGAAAAATAATCTAGAAATCCTCAAAAATGCCACAAGTCCGGTTCAACTTATCATTAAAAATCCGGAAACTGACACTATTCCAAAATCTGCTATCTCTTTTGAACAAGCAATTAGTGGCGAAACAAGAAAAGATACGACATCATCAAAACTAACTAAGCTTTCTGCTATAATGGGAGAAGTCAAGGAGGTTAATGATAATCCGTTCTAGGAGTTTTTAATATGATGACGACCAATAAAGATATATCTGAAAAAAAATCTAGAAAGAAAACTATTTCTCAAAATGATCCAGAATTATTTGGTGGACGTATTCCGCCTCAAGATCTTGAAGCAGAAAGATCTTTACTTGGCGCTATTCTATTAGATGACTCAGCATTTCCCGAAGTTATTGAAAAAATCAAACCCATCGATTTTTATGAAAAAAAACACGGAGCAATCTTCCGCGGTATGATTTCGCTCTATGATCACAACCAGCCAATTGACCTACTCACTTTAACCTCTGAACTACGTAATCTCAAGCTACTCAAAGATGTTGGTGGAGCTGCATATTTGACCGAACTCACCAATGTCGTTCCGACTGCCGCACATATTCTGTCTTATGCTAAATTAGTTGAACAAGCATCAATTCGTCGTCGTCTAATCAAAGCAGGTACCGAAATTACTAACCAAGCCTATGATAGCACAACAGATGTCTCCGCCATGCTTGGTGCCGCCGAAAAAGAATTATTTTCAGTATCAGACCAAACAACCAAAACAGAATATGCTGCCCTAGAAGACCTCTTAGTTGACGCCTTTGATCGTATGGAAGCCCTCCATACTAATAAAGGTGCTTTACGTGGACTCAAGACCGGCTTTCGTGACCTTGATAATAAAACTGCAGGCTTCCAAAAAGGTGATCTCATTATCATCGGCGCCCGTCCTGCCATGGGCAAAACTACCTTTGCTCAAAATCTCGCATATAATATTGCCGGAATCAATAAGCGTGGAGTTCTTTTCTTCTCTATGGAAATGGCGAAAAACGAAATTGTCGATCGCATGATTGCCACCACATCGGGTGTCGACTCTTGGCATATTCGCACTGGTAATATTTCTTCAGATGATTTCGCAAAAATCGGTGATGCACTAGGTGAAATGAGTGAAATTCCACTATATCTTGACGATACTAGTTCAATGACCGTACTTGAACTACGTAATAAAGCTAGACGCGCCGCACACGATCATGACATTGGATTAATTATTGTTGACTATCTACAGCTAATTTCAGGCTCAGATCGTTATGCAGGTAATCGCGTTCAAGAAGTTACCGAAATTTCACGCGGGCTCAAAACGCTTGCTCGTGAGCTTGAAATCCCAGTTGTAGCCCTTGCCCAGCTATCGCGTGGCGTAACAGGGCGTGATGATCCTAGACCAGTTCTATCTGACCTTCGTGAATCTGGTTCCATCGAGCAGGATGCAGATCTTGTGATGTTCCTTCATCGTCCCGATTATTATCACCAAGAAGACGGCTATGAACCAACAAATATCACCGAGCTGCTTATGGCTAAGCACCGTCATGGACCAATTGGTAAAATCGAACTATATTTTCATCCAGAACTCTTACGTTTTATGTCTCTCGATAAAACTAGGGAATAATCTCTGCCTTGTTTTTGTTTTATAAAATTATAGGATCACTCATTCATCAAGAGTGAATAGCATGGAATTAAATTCCATGCTAAAATAGCTACGTGGGTAAAATAAATCCAAATAAATATTTTCTTTACAAAAAACGTTTTATTATTGGTTATATTTTATTGACTATTAGTTTTTTAAGTCTTATTTTCTTTATACCAAAAATTGCCCCCAATGGTCTATCATCTAGCGAACTTAGCTCCGCAATTTCTAGCCAAAACCTAAATTATCGCTCAATCTCGGATGGAAACCTCATTGATTTACCTTATCATTTGCTGCAAAAAAGTATTTTCAAACTCTTTGGAATTACAAATTATACAATCAAGCTACCTAGTATTTTAGTAGGCAGCGTCCTTGGACTACTTTTAGTTCTTCTCCTAAACCGTTGGTTTAAAAATAATACCGCGATTATTGCCAGTATTATCACAGTTTTATCCTCAAGCTTTCTCTTTTTAGTTAGTAACGGTACACCTCTCATCATGATTGTTTTTTGGCCAACCTTCTTACTCTGGCTTGGCTCAAAAGTACAAGGCAAAGAGCATCCAGCACCAATCTGGTGTTTCATTTTTGCCTTTGCCATCTTTCTATCTAGTTTTACCCCATTTATAATTTATCTCGTCATCTTCATTTTGCTTTACGCAATTTGGTATCCCCATCTCCGTTTTACAATTAAAAGTCTTCCAAAACTTCCCCTATTTCTTGTTACCTTACTTATATCCGTTGGTTTTAGTTTTATGACTTATATTTTTATTAAGCATCCAGAAGCAATCCAACCTCTATTGTTCTCAAAAAATTTCAAGCTTTCAAGATATTTAATTAACGAAAGACAAGCCTTTCTACCCTTCTTCTCATGGCATGGTGTAGTTGAAAGTACTTTTCTTGCTCCACAGATTAGTCTACCAGCAACCTTAATTGCCATCATCGGTCTTGTTTCCACGTTCAAAGGTTTTTTTGCAAGCAGAAATTCAATAGCTATTTTCCTCATTCTTTTCACTATCGCCATTTCGGGTTTCAATACCGATTATGCCGCTTTACTCGTTCTACCTTTTGCCATCCTCATTGCTCACGGCTTACGTTACATTATTAATAAATGGTATGATCTCTTTCCTGAAAATCCCTATGCAAAACTCTTCGGTATAATCCCTATTACTCTCTTTCTATCTATCATGATTACTTCTGATCTTTCGCATTTCATTTCAGGTTATCGCTATGCTGCACCTGTTGCCAACCAATTCAGTAATGATCTCACACTTATCCTTCAATATACTAAAGCTGGTGATAACATTTTAATAGATAACTCTAATGAAGAACATAAATTAATGAATGACTTGGTTATTGCTGCAAACCATAATCAATCAATCTTCCGACCATCCTTAAACTACAATATCGTCGATCTAGCATCTCATCATTTTACATCCGGCGAAGAGTTTTATAGTTTCACAAAAATCAAAGATCAAGATTCTTTGATCATCAAAAAAATTATTACTTCAGCAAAATCGCAAAATGCCGATCGTCTTTATCAGTATTCAGTTAAGTAATCTGTTATAATAAATCAATAACAAATATAAGGAGATGATATGGGTGCTACTTTCGACCAAATGAAAATGATTAATAGCTTACGCAAAGCCCAAAAAGACTTGAAGAACG
>ERZ773083.2656-NODE-2656-length-10865-cov-14.557262_pt1 | contig 10865 bp, 7 predicted proteins | sample MGYA00511465_ERZ773083 | MGnify/ENA primary metagenome ERZ773083 (study PRJEB29015, sample SAMEA2738001) | human oral metagenome | biome: human oral; feature: human-associated habitat; material: dental | place: China | collected 2060 ... | reverse complement strand
AGGCGGACATCTGCGGCATCACGACGCCGATCACGAAGCACAACTACCTCGTGAAAGCGGCGCAGGATTTGCCGCAGGTGCTGAAGGAAGCATTTTTCATCGCGCGCACGGGGCGTCCGGGGCCGGTCACGGTCGACATCGCCAAGGATGTCTTCACGCAGGAGATAGATTATGTCTATCCCGAGAAGGTGCAATTGAAGGGCTATACGGCAGACTTCACGGGCGAGACGGCGGAGGTCGAGGCGGCGGCGGCGGCAATCGCCGAGGCGAAGCGGCCGCTTCTCATCCTCGGCGGCGGCGTGACACTCTCGAACACGGCCGAGAATGTGCGCGAGATTCTAGATCTCACGGGAATTCCCTCGGTGACGACGCTCATGGGCATCGGCTGCGTGCCGGCCGCACGCGAAAACTTCCTCGGCATGGCGGGCATGCACGGCACATATGCGGCGAACATGGCAATTCAGGAGTGCGATCTGCTCATCGCCGTCGGCATGCGTTTCGATGACCGCGTGACGAGCCGTGTTGCAGGATTTGCACCGCGCGCAAAGATCGTGCACTTCGAGGTCGATCCTGTCGAGGTGAACAAGAATGTCGTCGCTGACTGCCGCGTGCTCGGCGACCTGCGCTGGTCGCTGCCGCTCCTCAAGGAGAAGCTGGCCGCGCTCGGCGATCTGCGCGCACGCTTTTCCGGGTGGAGTCGCTACACGGTCGAGATGAACAATGAGCAGCCGCTTTCCTACAAGAAGAAGGAAGGCTGCGTCATGCCGCAGCAGCTCATTGAGACGGTCAGCGAGCTTGCCGCTGACGATGCGATCATCGTGACCGACGTCGGACAGCATCAGATGTGGGCGGCACAGTACTACGATGCGAAGGAGCCGCGCCGCTTCCTGACGTCGGGCGGTCTCGGCACGATGGGCTACGGCCTGCCCGCCGCCATCGGCGCGAAGGTCGCGCGGCCCGGCCAGCAGGTCATCCTCTTCACGGGCGACGGCAGCATCATGATGAACTGTCAGGAGATGGCGACGGCGGCGGCGAACGGCGTTGCCGTGAAGATCATCGTCGTGCACAACCGCGTGCTCGGCATGGTCACGCAGTGGCAGCGCATGTTCTACGACAAGCATTACTCCCAGACGCTCCTGCCGGGCAGCACGGACTTCGTAAAGCTCGCCGAGGCGATGGGCGTGAGGGCTTGCCGCCTCCAAGATCCGGCAAGTCTCAAGGCGGATCTGGCAGCGGCCTTGACAAGCGATGCGCCGATGCTCATCGACGTCATAGTACCGGGCAACGTCGACGTCCTGCCGATGGTGCCGGGCGGCAAGAGTCTCGATGAGATGGTTTTGGAGAGCGAGTAAGGGAGACACTGGGATGAATGAGGAGGAGCTGCGGCTGATCGGTCAGCTGCAGGAGGCGGCTGCTGCGGGAAAGGCAGAAGCATTTCGGATAGCGGTTCTGGCGCTCATGGAAGCGTACAACCGTGCGCCCGATGAGGCCCTTTTTTCTCTGCTGCATGATCTGCTCTATGTGCCGAATGCCGATGCTATGCGCGTGAACTATGAAAGAGCACGCACGGCACTTTTCGACAGGGCGGTGAGACTGTCGGAGGTGGTGTCATCTCCGCAGGAATTTCCCGCATATGAGGAACTGCCGTGTCGCTTGTTCCCCATCGATGCGGATGCTTCCGTGTTCTTCTTGAATGATGGGAATCGCTTCTTGCTGCATGAAAGTGGTGCGCGTCTTTTGGATGCTGTGCAGAAAATGCTGCTTGATGCGCCGGAGGCCGAGCTTCTTCCGCTCATGGCAGACGCTTTGCGCGAACAGCGCGTGATCGGCATACGGCACCAGCTTTTTCTCTGGTTTGAGCATCGCTCTTTTCCTCCGCAGGCGAAAGAGCTGGTGGCAGAGTTTGCCGCCTTGAGCCATGATGCGTCTGCGCCTTTGCATATCGAAGCGGCTCTTCGCTTTGCAGCGGGCGATTTGACCGGAGCGCGTGAACTGGCCGAGCGCGCATACGCGCTTCGCGTTGCCAACATAGATCTGTGGCGACTGCTCGTTGACATCTATGATGCGGCGGGCGAGGAGGAGCGTGCCGCGCGCTTCAAGGGGCTTTGCCACAAGCATGCAGGGGAATTGCCAGGGATGCCTATTCGCCTTGAGGACATGGCTGTGCGGCATGCTTTTCTGATGGGGAGGCTGACGGTCTTTCAGACGCCTTTTTACGAGGAGGTCGAACTGCTTTCGCAGGGCAGGGTGGAGACGCATCGGCACACATTGTTCGGAAGATTTCTCATTTCGCCGACAAAGGAGGGGAGAAGGCTGTGGTGCGGCATCTACAATACCGATATTTTTTTCAATATGCGTGCTGCGCGTTTAGCCCATCTGGAGTATTCGGGCGAAGAGGATATGGAGCTTTACTCGAATATCACCTTCGACCTGCGCAGGGCGATGATTGCGACTTCTCTGACCGTTCATGTATCGCCTGATGTACCTGTTCTTGTTGCTGTCGCTGTCACACCAGTCAAAGCCCCCAAAAGGGCTACCATCACGCTCGATGACGGACGAATGCGGGGAGATTTTTATACGGGGATCGGGGAATTCGGCCTTTTGCGCATGGAGAGAGACACGCGCCTCGTCTCTTCGGATGGTCCTTTTGTTGTGGCGGAACCTGTGCGGCTCGTGCACAGTCCCAAGCGCAAGCGCCTCATTTTGAATCTTCTGCTCGACGGCTTGTCTTGGACGGCGATGCGCCGCGATGGATTCCGCGCCATGCCGAATCTCATGCGCTTTTTTTCCAAGGGTGTGATCTTTGATCAGGCTTTTTCCGTCGCCGAGTACACATTTGCTTCTCTCAGTACGATGGAAACGGGAATGCATATGCATAGAAGCCAGGTTTTCCATGGGGATGTGTGGATGGAAATCCCTGCCGAAAACAAGGTGCTTTCCGAGCGCATGAAGGAGCTTGGCTACCATTGCGTGCAAACCATGGGAGACGCGACAGGTATCGATAATGGTCTCAAACGCGGTTATGACCGCATCGTCGCAGCTCCGTACATCACGTTTCCGGCGTACGAGGGCGTCAAGCGGACGATCGATCATCTTGACGCTTTTGATGAATGCGACAATTATGTATTCCTGCATGTGTCGGACTCGCATCCGGTCGTTTCCTATGCCATTCCGCCCCAGCCGAAAACGCAGGCGAAGCTTCCTTGGCAGGAACGTGTCTACGAGGGCGCGCCTAGGGAAAGGGCATTTGATCTCAATGGAAAACTGCGCAATGTGTATGACAACATGGCTGCCATCGAGCGCATGGACAGGGCGCTCGGTGAGCTTTTCCGCTATATCGAGGATCACTACGGGGAGGATGAGTACATCATCAACGCCTATTCCGACCATGGAGTTTCTATTCACAGCGAAGACCCGTTCTTCTTTAGCGACGAGCGCTGCGGCACGGCGTTCATGATGCGCGGTGCGGGCGTTCCTGCCCGCGGCATGACGGATGAGCTCGTGAGCCTACTCGATCTTCATGCCGTCGTTATGCACGAGGCTGGACTGCCCATGGATGAGACGCTCGATGCGAACCTGCCCGCCGCGTTTGGCGGCCAGGCGCGCGAATATGTGATCTCGAATTCTGTCTTCCCCGGGCAGACGTACAAGCTTGCAATCCGCACGAAGGAACATGAGTTTCGTTTAGAAACGAAGGAGTTTACGCGCATGGACGGTACGATCGACATGAGCGCCTATGTATGGCATCTGTATGAGCGAGAGGGGCATCGGGAGATCTGGAGCGACGCCTTGCGTGATAAGTTCCTCGCGATTGCGTGGCAGCATGTGGCATCGTTCGCCCATGTGTGATATGATGAGAGTGTCGCCTGAGATTCCTCCAGGCGGCGGGAAGGGCGGTTGAATCAAACATGATGCAGAAATTTTTCCTTGCGGCGCTCCTCGACAACAAACCGGGCGTCCTCACGCATATATCGGGGCTGATCAGCCGCCGCGCGTTCAACATCGAGAGCATTTCGGCCGGCTATACGGAAGAGCCGGACGTGACGCGCATCAACATCGTCGTGTCGGTTGAGGACGAGCGCGAACTCGCGCAGGTCACGACGCAGCTCGCGAAGCTCATCGACGTCATCAAGATCGTCAACCTCAGCGAGGTGGACTCCATCAAGCGCGAACTCGTGCTCATCAAGGTGCGGGCGACGAAGGAGACGCGCGCCGACATCATCAACGTCGTCAACATCTTCCGCGCACGCATCGTCGATGTGAGCAAGGAGAATGTCGTCATTGAGCTGACGGGCGAGGGCGACAAGATCGACGCTTTGTCCGAGGTGCTTTCGGAGTACGGCATCATCGAGATCGCACGCACGGGCGCCATCGCGCTGTCGCGCGGCCCCGTGCCGGTCAAGGAGATGTGAGGGGAGCGCCGGATTTATCGGCGTTTTCGTAAGGGGGCAGTTCTTTTGCTGGGATGTAAGGATTTCTTCGCTTTTCACGGTTGCAAGCCGGGTGGCATGCACCTTTTTGCTCGTCGCGCTTTGCGCACGGCTGCGGCGGCGCTCGCGCTTTCGTATGCGCTGACGGGGGGCGTGCCCGCGCTCGCCGCGCACGCGCCCGTCGCGGTCGGCGAACGTGCGCACGACGTCGGACAGACCGAGGTGCATACTGAGCCGCAGCATGCTGGCTCAGCGCGGCGCACGATCGCCTTCGGAAAGCCGTCGCGGGAGAATGTGCCGAACGTCGAGCCAGCGACAGTTGAAGCCGCTGTGCCCGGCGCCGCCCCTGCCGCTTCCCTTGCGCCGCCTGTGCCGCCTGCAGCACTCGCCGAGCCGCCCGCTTCCGTGCGCTCGATGACGGCGGACGCGGCGATTCTCATGAACGCGCGTACGGGCGAGGTGCTCTACGAGAAGAATGGCGACAAGCGCGAGTACCCCGCGAGCATGACGAAGATGATGACGTGCATCCTCTCGGTCGAGAGCGGCAGAGCCGACCTCGCCGTGACGATCACGCCGTTTGCCGCCGACGTCGAGACGACGCGCGTGCGCCCCGGCGAGCAGGCGCGGCTTCGAGATCTCACGCGCCAGATGATGCTGATCTCCGACAACGGCGCGGCGCTCGCCATCGCCGAGACGCTCGGCGGCTCGGAGGCGCAGTTCGCGGCGATGATGAATCGGAAGGCGCGGGAGATCGGCGCTTTCCATACGCATTTCGTCAACCCGAACGGCATGCCCGATGCGAACCACTATTCGACGGCGCATGACATCGCCATCATTGCCGCCTATGGCCTTCGAAATCCTGAGTTCCGCAAGATCGTCGGCACGAAGGCGAGCACGATCTACTACCTGCAGCCTGCAGGCTACAAGACGTACTGCGAGAACACGAACGCGCTGCTCTACTCCTACCCGGGCTGCACGGGTCTCAAGACGGGCTGGACGCGTGCGGCAGGGGGCTGTCTCGCAGCATCCGCCATGCGCGGCGATACGGAGCTGATCGCCGTCGTCATGCACTCGAACGACGAGGAGACGCGTGCATCAGAGGCTGCCGCGCTCCTCGACTACGGCTTCAGCGCATTGATAGAAGGCAGGAAGCGGGAAAGCGCTTGAGGATGTGAGGGGGCATAAGCATGACAAAGTACGATCCGAAGTCCGCACGCGCCGAGGAGTTCATCAACCATGAAGAAATCCTCGCCTCGCTTGCGTGGGCAGAAGAGAACAAGAACGATCGCGCACTCGTGGAGCAGCTTCTTTCGCGTGCGCGCGACTGCAGGGGACTCACGCACCGCGAGGCGGCGTTGCTGCTCGCCGTCGATGCGCCCGATCTCGTCGAGCGGATGCTCGCTCTCGCCAAGGAGATCAAGGAGGAGCTTTACGGCAAGCGCATCGTGCTCTTCGCACCGCTCTATCTGTCGAACTATTGCGTGAACGGCTGCGTCTACTGTCCCTACCATGCGAAGAACAAGCGCATTCATCGCAAGAAGCTCACGCAGGACGAGATCCGCCGCGAGGTCATCGCGCTGCAGGATATGGGACACAAGCGCCTCGCGCTGGAGACGGGAGAAGACCCCGTGCATAATCCGCTCGAATATGTGCTCGAAAGCATCAAGACGATATATTCCATCAAGCACAAGAATGGCGCGATCCGCCGCGTGAACGTCAACATCGCGGCGACGACGGTCGAGGACTACCGAAAGCTCAAGGAAGCGGGCATCGGCACCTACATCCTCTTTCAGGAGACGTACCACAAGGAAAACTACGAAAAACTCCATCCGACAGGCCCGAAGCACGACTACGCATGGCACACGGAGGCGATGGACCGCGCGATGGAGGGCGGCATCGACGACGTGGGCTGCGGCGTGCTCTTCGGTCTCAACATGTACCGCTACGACTTCGTCGGCCTGCTGATGCACGCCGAGCATCTGGAAGCGCGTTTCGGCGTCGGCCCGCATACGATCAGCGTGCCGCGCATCCGGCCGGCGGACGACATCGACCCGGGCGCGTTCTCCAATGCTATCGACGATGATGCCTTCGCGAAGATCGTCGCCGTCATCCGCATCGCCGTGCCCTATACGGGCATGATCGTCTCGACGAGAGAATCCGAGGAGAGCCGCAGGCGCGTCCTCGATCTCGGCATCTCGCAGATTTCGGGTGCATCCTCGACGAGCGTCGGCGGCTACGAGAAGAGGGAGAGTCCCGAGGAAAATTCGGCGCAGTTCGACGTCAACGACACGCGCACGCTGGACGAAGTCATCGAATGGCTCTTAGACCTCGGCTATGTGCCGAGCTTCTGCACCGCGTGCTACCGCGCGGGACGCACGGGCGACCGCTTCATGAGCCTCTGTAAGAGCGGGCAGATCAAGAACTGCTGTCTGCCGAACGCCCTGATGACCTTGAAGGAATACTTGGAGGACTACGCGAAGAAGACGACGCAGGAAAAGGGCGAGCGCGTCATACAGGAGCAGTGGCAGGACATCCCGAACCCCGCCGTCAAGAAGAAGGCGGCGCTCTACCTCAAGGAACTCGGCGACGGCATGAGGGACTTTCGCTTTTGAGGGGTGAAGGAAAGAAAAAGGCGCTACTGCATGGAATGTGTTTGTTCCGTGCAGCAGCGCTTTTTTCTTGAATTGATCGAATGATGGAGATTCATCTGAATTGACAAAATCATAGTTGAAATGAGGAAATTCCACATTAGACTTGTGATTTTTTCAGGAAAGTGTATAATTGGTTTTAGGAAATGGGGGATTATCATGTTGGTGCAATTCAGGTTCAAAAATTTCAAGTCGTTTCGTGACGAGGCGGTGTTGGATTTGTCTGCCGCCAAGATGACGGAATTCTCCGAGCGGGTCGTGTCGATCGGTGGAGAACGCCTTCTGAGGACTGCGGCTATATACGGAGCAAATGCCAGCGGCAAGTCCAATGTTTATGAGGCTTTGCTCTATATGTCTGTGTATGTGATGGATTCGTTCAACTATGGAGATGATAGAGAGGGATTCGTTCAGTATAGGCCGATTCCTTTCTTGCTTGATTCGACGTCGGCCCATGAAGAGTCCCTGTTTGAAGTATATTTTATGCTTCCCGGGGATTCCAAGGGAAAGATGTATCATTACGGATTTTGTGTAAATCATGAAGGGGTCACGGAGGAGTGGCTCAATACGAAGAGAAAGACAGCCAAAGAATATAGGTTTGCATTCTACCGTAATGAAAAAGAGGGAAAAAGGGAACTGGACTTATCCGGTTTGCCGAAAAGCGGCAGGGAGAATGTCAGGGCGGCTCTGGATTCGCGCACCCTTATCGTTTCTCTCGGCGCAAAGCTCAAAGTTGAGGTATGTAAGATGGTTAGGGATTGGTTTTTGGTAAATGAATTTTCTAATTTCGGAAATCCTAGAGTGAATGCTCGCCTTTCGCAAAGAGTGCCGAACGGATTTATTGAAGACAAGGCTGTACAGCAGAGAGTGGTTGCTTATTTTGCAAGCTTTGACAGCAGCATCAAAGATTTTCGAGTAGAAAAACTGCCTCCTGATGAAACGGTGCAGGGAGAGCGTTATAGGATCGATGCGCTTCATAAAAAATTCGACTGTGACGATATAGCGGCGATTCCTCTTGAATGGGAATCGGCAGGAACTTTGAAGATGTTTGCCCTATATCCCGAACTGCAGTCTGTGCTTGCTCATGGCAGTGTTTTCGTCATAGATGAACTCAATGCGCGTCTGCATCCTCTGCTTGTACGCAATTTTCTTCTGCTGTTTTTGAATCCGAAAATCAATGTTCATAATGCGCAGCTTATTTTTACGACGCACGATACATGGCAGCTGTCTAATCGACTGCTTCGCCGTGACGAAATCTGGTTTACGGAGAAGGATGCGCGCGGAGTCTCTACGCTGTATTCTTTGGCGGATATTGCCGATGAAGATGGGGCGCGTGTTCGCAAGGATGTGAGTTATGAGAAGAATTATTTGCTTGGTAAGTACGGAGCCATTCCTGCCTTGAGAGACATGAATGTTCTTGAGGAGGTTTGAAATGGCGCGAAAAGATCGGATGCCGGAGCGTGAGAAGCGCGTGACAAGAAGGGCGCTTAAGAAGCCCGAGATGAAATATTATCTCATCGTTACGGATACGGAGGCGACGGAGCGCCATTATTTCGAAGGATTGCGCCGTAATTTGCCGCCAGATGCGCAGGAAAAGCTTTGTATCAAAGTATATAATGTAAAAACTGATAAAATGCTCGAAAGATGCAGGGAGCTTGCAGCATACGAAGCACAGCATCGTATGCTTTGGATCGTCTTTGACAGGGATCAAGTGCCGAATTTTGATAAGATCATTGCTGCGGCGGAACGCAGCGATATAAATGTCGCTTGGTCAAATCCGTGCTTTGAAATCTGGTTGTTCGCTTACTTCGGGAATATGCCGACTTTGTTGGAATCACAAAAATGCTGCAGTGAATTTGGACGCATGTATGAAAGAGAAACGGGGCAAAAGTATAAGAAAGCCGATGAGAATTTGTACGAAAGAATCTATGGAAATGGTGATGAAGAAGGCGCATTGAGGCTGGCGAAACGAAGACTGGAACAGCATAAGGCAGAGCAAAAGAAGAAGCCTTCTGAAATGTGTCCGGCGACCACAGTGCATCAACTGGTCGGCGAGATTCGACTCACCGGAAGGGATGTCACTGATTCATCGCCAGATATGGAATGACTTGTTTAGGAAACTACACGCACAAACGGCCAATTCGTGGACGTTGTGCGCCATCTTTAATGAAAGATAAAGAAAATCCTGTTGGCATGGTATATGCCAGCAGGATTTTCTTTGCATACATCGTCCGAACGATACCTTCGTTATCCTTCCACCGTCATGGCGGCGGCGAGGGCGGCGCCGAGGGCGGAGCCGGTGTTTTCAAGGACGATGTGGATCTTTTCTGCTTCGTCGCCGAGGAGGTCGGTGAGCGCCTTCTTGAGGTTTTCGGCGACGAGGGGCATCTTCTCGTAGACGGAGCCGTCGATGGCGATGTGCTGTTCCTTGATCTCCGCGCCATGTGCGCGATGGCGCACGATGCCGGTGAAGGTTGCGGCGACGAGGCGGGCGGAGCGCGCGATGATGACGCCCGCGAGATCTTGCAGCAGGTTCAGCTCAAGTGCGTTGAATTTTTCGCCCGTCTTTTCTTCGAGGATGGCAGCGGCTTCGTGACGGTCGAGGTAGGCATCGGCGACGATCGTGGACAGGTCGATGCTCGTGAAGGAGAAAGGAGCGGCCTTGCCGAGGATGTCGGCGAGCGCCTCGCCGTAGATTTCGCCGAGGTAGCGTCCCGAGACCATCTTTTCGAGGTGCTGTGCGCCGGGCTTTTCGGAGGTTTCGTCGATGTGCCTGTCATACTTCGTCGGGCGCAGTTTGCCGAAGCCGCCCGATTCCATGTTGATGACGGTGGGTACTTCAGAGCCGTCGGGGAATTCCTCAAAGTAGCAGGTGTTCTGCCCTGTGGCGTAGATTGAGCCGATGTAGGCGTTTGGCTTCTTGTAGGCGGCGGCGAGGAGCGTGGCGACGGTGTCGTTGATGACGGCGACGGGGATGACGTTTCGTGCGCCGCGCCGTGCGAGGGCTTCTTTCAGAAGGTCGTTGACGACCTTGCCCTCGACGCCCTGCGTCGCGAACTCCTTCGTCCAAGTGATGAGCTTGGCGTTGTAGAGGTCGGTCTGCACCGACGGGAAGGAGAAGGTGTGACCGAGCAGGTACGTCGTCGAGCGGTTGCTCTCGATGGCTTCGTCGATGAGTTCGGCGAGGAAGTCGAACATCTCCTCGGCGGTGGCGCTTTCCGATACGTAGTCGTAGACGCCCGGCTTGGTCAGGGGCTTCGCCGCCTTCTTGATGAGCTGGTACCTGCCGCCTCCGTGCAGCAGGATGTGCAGGGCGCGTACGTTCGTGCCGCCGAAATCAAGCGCGAGGAAATCGCCGATTTCCTTGCCTGTCGGCAGGGCGACGTAGGAGCGCAGCATGCGCAGCGTGGAATCTTCGCCCTCAAGTCCCGCCTGCATTTCCGCCTCGAAGTCGGCGGAAATCTTCTGAAGCTCGTCGTCACTGATGCTGAAGGCGGCGAGCACCTCGTCGTATTTCTTCTTGTCCATGGTCATGGCTGCTCCTCCTTTAAAATGAGGGTTTCTCCGCTGAGCGGACCCCGGGTGGTCAACGTCAGCCAATCGCGCTTCGCCTTCGGCTCGCGTTCTTGGGACGTTTTCACATGCGACCTATTGCCTGTGCGGCTGCGCCCTTCGGGCTTGCCTTACAGATAGGTCAGCATCATTGCGCCGACGCTCGGGAAAACTTCCTTCGCCTGCTTTTGAATCGCTTCTCGCGCCGTCGTCAGCGTATAGCCGTCGAATGCCTTGA
>ERZ773083.2652-NODE-2652-length-10874-cov-22.590165_pt1 | contig 10874 bp, 13 predicted proteins | sample MGYA00511465_ERZ773083 | MGnify/ENA primary metagenome ERZ773083 (study PRJEB29015, sample SAMEA2738001) | human oral metagenome | biome: human oral; feature: human-associated habitat; material: dental | place: China | collected 2060 ... | reverse complement strand
CAAAATTTTCTAAGAACTATTTTAAGTATGGGCTTGGATTTCTCACCTTTAGGGGATTGAAAAATGGGTTACAGAAGGTATTGTAGGATATGATACAGTAACTGGAGAAAAGCTTGACTTAGCTACAAGGATAATAGGAGCTATTCCAATTGCTAATGGTATCTTTAAGACTGGAAGAAGGGCGATAAAATTTTTAAAACCAGCCAAAAAAGTAGAAACTGTACTTGCAGATGGTAGTAAAGTTGTATTAAATGTTGATGATACAATAAAAACTGCAAATAAGGCACAGGAAATTATTTCATCTAGTGGTACAACAAAAGTGGTTGCAAAAGAAACAAAAGTAATTGATAAAACAACTGATATAACAAAGGCTTCTAAAAATGTTGAGAAAGTAAGTGATGTATCAGAATATATAACAAAAGAAGTAAAAATAATGGATAAATCAAATGATACAGGTAAAATAGCTAAAAATACTAGAGAAATGAAGCCAATAAAAAAAGAAGAGACTTTAGATGATATCTTTACTAAAAAGCAAGAAATTCTAAAAACATCTAATCCTAATATAGGTGTAAAAGATATAAACAAAAATGGAATTAAAGTAAAATATAATAAAGAAAAGTACATAAAACAAATTGAAGATATAAAATTAGGTAATCCAAATGGTAACAAAACAGAAGCCTTAGTTAATGACATATTAGATGAATTTACTAAAAAAAATCCAGATTTTGAAATAATTGATGCAAAATATGGTAGTGATAATGGTATTGACCATATGTTAAAAAATAAAAAAACAGGTGAATTATGGATATTAGATAGTAAACAAATGTCAGAAAAATCAATTACCTATGAAGGAGGAGCCATAAAATTATCTAAGGATGGTGCAGGAGGGAATATACAATTATCAAGTGAATGGATTAATTCTGTTGCTGGAAAGAAAACACTAAATGAAACAGCTAAAAAAGAATTAAAAAAAGCTATAAAAACTCAAAATTATAAAACTGGAATAGTAGCATTAGATAAAAAAACAGGTGAACTTATTATAACACCAATAGAAATGACACCTGAAAAAATTAAAAAATAAAGGAGAGATTAGTTAAATGCTAGTAAGTAAAAAAATATATAATGAGTCAGTTAAATATGTAGTTGAAAGTTATAATGAAGAACGAGAAGAAGAGAAAGAAACATTAAACTATATAATAGAAAAAAAAGGAAGTCCTTTAAATTGTATGTGGCTTTTAGGAAGATTGCATGCCATAACAGCCTCTAAAAATTTATTAGTAGATAAAGATGTTGAGAGCTTTAAAAAAAATATGTATGTTTTTGCTAAATTAAGTATTCTAGGAAAAGAAAGTAGAAATTTTCTTGGATGGGATAGAGTATCTTTTTGGGGAATAATTATGTCTAATAACCCAGTTCTTTTAGAGTTTATAGAAAAGTATATTAATATAATAGCTTATGAAAGAGAGGGATATAAGTATAAAAAATCTGAAGCCAACTGCTATCTAACAAGAACCATTTTATTAGCAATTAAAGGTGATTGGGAAAAAGTTATAGAGAGATCTGATATATACTTGGTTAATCCTTCAAAAGAACCTTATTATAAATATACTTACCTTGAGTTTGAATTTTTAAAAGCTTTGGCAAAAAAGGATATAGATAAAATGAAAGAAAGTATAAATTCTATGCTAGATATAAAAATAGCAAGAAAAATGCTCTACGATATGGAAAATTATTTTGATTTTTATCTTCAAATATTTGCTTTAATTTATTTAAAAATAGCCTTACATCATGGAATAGATTTAGGAATAGATAGTGATATTGCTCCAAAAGAATTAATAGATAATACTCTTGCTGATAGCTACTCAGAGCCTTATGATTTTATGAAAGATTTTGATTTTAAAACTATTACAGCTGAGGAATGGAAAGCTTGGATATATAGGTATCATAAAAATCCAGAGAAATTAAAAAAAGAAGAAGAGGAAGGATATTTTATTTAAGGAGAGTATCACAAAATGAGGACTTATGAAGAAAATAAAAGAGATTTAATTTATTTAATTAATAAATATTGTACAGATGATTTAAAAGAAGAGCTTTTAGATATAGTTAAGAATAAATTTGTACCAAAATATATATTTAGTAAGTTTTCTTCTAATTCAAAAATGACAAAAGAGGATGCTGATTTGTATTCAATAATTATACATGAATATATATAATTTAGAGCAGGGGATACCAGAAAAATTCAAAATTTTATAAAGATACTAGATATCCAATTTCAGCAGAAGATTTGTTTACTATTAGTGTTAATGACCCTGAGTATTATAGAGATAATTCTCATTTATATAAGGTTACAGGGAAATTAAATATAAAACCAGGACTATACAATAAAAAAATAGGAGATCCTGCAATATTAAGACACATGACTGAATATCACAACAACACTTTGATAGAAGATGAGAAATTAGGATATAATATAGGAAATTTAGCAGGGTATATAGCAGGATATAAAATTTTAAATAGACCAAATGCTTATATATATAAACAACCAAATCCTAGTTTAGTATCAATTAATGGGGTGTCAAATGGAGAACAACTACTTTTAGAAAATAAAGTAAATTCTATGCTTCCAGTAACAAATAATAAAGGACAACTACTTTTAGAGTATAAAACAATGAATACCCTTCCAGTAGCATATAGTGCTGGAAATACTTCGCTAGTATTATATGATAAATCAAAATTCTTACCTGTACCAGTAACTAATAATGGAACTTTAGTAACACAACCATTAACAACAAGTCGGACACTAGCAACTGTACCATTGTTAGTAGGAAATGGAATAAATAAAATTATAAGAAAAACAGACTTCTATGTTGGACCAGATGGAGCTAGTAGTACTTTACCAGCTACAGCATACAGGTATTTAGACTCAAAAGCATATGTTGAAACAAAGAAAAATATGACAGGAAATTTAAGTTATTTCGGATTTAAAAAATTTGATACTGCATACCAAGCAAGAGATGGTCTTCAAATAAAATATGATTATTATAACCAAAATGATCCATATCGTTCTTGGAGTAATGCAGCAGTAAGAGGAACTTTTGATACATTACAATTATATGATAATACAACAGGCAAGTTAAAAGTAAGAATTCCATATACTTTTGGAGATACAGGAAAGGACTTAGAGCCATTTACAGAATCTTATCCTGAATATGGACAAGGTGGTGAATTACAAATGATACGTTTAAGATGGGATGAGGATTTGATAATAAAATATGATAGGCTTGATATTTTACCAAATCCTAGAACAGATTTAATATTAAAAGAAGAAATAATTAAATAAGTAGTAATGAAAATAACTATGTAAGAATATAGGAGATATTTTTCAAATCGTATAAAAAATAAAAAATTTTAAGGAGAGTATTACAAAATGAGGACTTATGAAGAAAATAAAAGAGATTTAATTTATTTAATTAATAAATATTGTACAGATGATTTAAAAGAAGAGCTTTTAGATATAGTTAAGAATAAATTTGTACCAAAATATATATTTAGTAAGTTTTCTTCTAATTCAAAAATGACAAAAGAGGATGCTGATTTGTATTCAATAATTATACATGAATATATATAATTTAGAGCAGGGGATACCAGAAAAATTCAAAATTTTATAAAGATACTAGATATCCAATTTCAGCAGAAGATTTGTTTACTATTAGTGTTAATGACCCTGAGTATTATAGAGATAATTCTCATTTATATAAGGTTACAGGGAAATTAAATATAAAACCAGGACTATACAATAAAAAAATAGGAGATCCTGCAATATTAAGACACATGACTGAATATCACAACAACACTTTGATAGAAGATGAGAAATTAGGATATAATATAGGAAATTTAGCAGGGTATATAGCAGGATATAAAATTTTAAATAGACCAAATGCTTATATATATAAACAACCAAATCCTAGTTTAGTATCAATTAATGGGGTGTCAAATGGAGAACAACTACTTTTAGAAAATAAAGTAAATTCTATGCTTCCAGTAACAAATAATAAAGGACAACTACTTTTAGAGTATAAAACAATGAATACCCTTCCAGTAGCATATAGTGCTGGAAATACTTCGCTAGTATTATATGATAAATCAAAATTCTTACCTGTACCAGTAGCTAATAATGGAACCTTAGTAGCATCATTAACAATAAATAAAATACTGGCAACTGTACCATTGTTAGTAGGAGATGGAGCAAATAAAATTATAAGAAAAACAGAAGATTAGATTTATTACCTAACCCAAGAACAGATATAATATTAAAAGAGGTGAAATAGAGATGAAATATTGGAAAGATGAATATTTAGTACTAAAAAATTTAATAGAGAAGTATTGTGAGACAGAAGATAAGATTAGATTAATGAAGATTTTAGAGATAGAAGATAGATTCTTATTTAAGTATTTTATCAATGAATTTTCTAAGTTAAAGATACCAAATAAAATGACAAATGAAGAATTAGAAGAATATGAAAAAAAATTATGGTATATATTTAAAAATACAGAAGAGAAAAAGAATTATTATTTAAAATTAACTACAATGGATATTGCAGGGATAAAATTTAGATTTCCATCAATAGAATATGCTTTAAATGAAAAAGCAGCTGAAGAATTACAAAAAATCCATTGACTATGCCAATAGAAATGCAAGAACATGTTTTTGGAGAAGTAAAACATTTAAGAAATGGAACTATAAAAACAACAGAAGAGTATGCAGTTTCTAATCAAGTAAAGATAAGGGATATAACCAATATTCAATATAATAATGTTTTTCAAGCAAAAGTTGAAATATATGATCCAGTTACAAATCAATATATATTAAAGTCAAATAATAACGGATTATCAACATTTTTTCCAGTTTATTGGACTAGAGAAAGAATTTTAATAGAAGCAGAATCTGCATTTGGAAATAGAGTTTCTCATTCTAATCCAAACATGTTAAATAAAGGTTTTTATGAAGGAAAAACAAAATCAGGAGTAAAAGTAGATATAGGTAGAAAAACTTTATACCCTCAAGAAAGACAATAAATCTATTTAAAATAAAAAGGATGATAAACAATATGATATTAAAATTTTGTTATATAAAAAATATAAAAGAAGATATATTCCCACATTGTGAAGCAGAAAAAAAATATAAATTTTTATTTTACTATTTACATGATCCACATGGAACAATCTACAATAATTGGAGTATAGAGTTTTTTAAATTTTCAAAAAAAGTTTTAGAAGAAAATTTACCAAGAGATCCTTCAGGAGAAGACACAGCAGTAGATATAGAGGGAGATAAGGTAATAATGTATGATATATATTTTGATGGTGATGAACCAGATGAATTATTAGAAATAAAAAAAGAAGATTTAATCTATATTTTAGATAGATGGATAAAATTTTTAGAAAAACCAATAACAGATGAAAATTATGAAGAAATATTTGAAATAGAAGATCCAGTTGTAAAAGTTTTAAAAGACGATAAATATGTAATTATATAATGACTATTTATCAAATAGTATTGATGAAAAAATTTAGACTTACAATTAACATAATTAAGAGAATTTTTTTAAGAATAAAATCTTAAAAGATTCTCTTTTTTTGTTTAATTAAATCACTTTATTGAATAAAAAAATTAAGCACTAATTGAAATAATACCTGCTTGAATTAATATGCATTTTTTAAAATTACTAAAATTTAAATATCCAAGTAGGGAGAAAAAGTTTTTTTATTTATAATTTTATTCTATTAAGCAAATCAAAGTAAAGAAAAATAATTAAAAAAAATTTATAAAATAAATTAGTTTTCCTTTCAAAATTTATTAAAGTATGATATTATATAGAGGAAAAGTTTACAAATTTAATTAAGAATGAGGTGATAAAAATTAATACTTATATTGTAAAACCGCTTAGCTCCAAAAAGGAAAATATCTTTCTTATTTTGGCGTTTTTTATTTTAATATCAGTGGCAGCTATAGCCTTAAAAATAAGACAAAGAGTTGAATATAAAATAGATGTGAAAGAAGATGAAATAGTTTCTTATGAAGTTTTAAATAATATAGAATTAGGGATCTATTCTGATATTAAAAATTCTTTAGTAGATATTTCACAACTAAGAGATGAACAAAACTCTTTACCTAGTATAGACTTATTAGCTGAAGAAGAAATACCACCATATTTTAAAGATATTACTTGGGAGCAAAGAGGTGCAATGGAATGGATAACATTCAAGCATGATGGTGAGGACTACTTAATAGGTAGGGGTAATGGAAAGGTTGGAACATTCTTAGTAAAATTCAATAATGAAAATATGGATGAAAGTGATATTTTATATATGAAAGAAACCCCAAGTTTTGATGATATAAAAAAGAACTTTGAAAAATATGAACATATAGCTAAAAAGATAGTTCCATTTACAGGTAATGATGAAAGAAAGAAACTTACTGGTGAATAAAAGAGGGAATTATGAAAAAAATAATATTTGCAGTATTTTTAATACTCAATACCCTTTTACTAGGGCAAGAAAAATTAAAAATTGGAATAACTTTATTACCCTATTATAGTTTTGTTGCAAATATAGTAAAGGATAGAGCAGAAGTTATCCCAATAGTAAAGGCAGAAGGTTTTGATTCTCATACTTATCAACCTAAGGTTGAAGATATAGAAAGAGCTTCAAAAGTAGATGTAATTGTAGTAAATGGAATAGGGCATGATGAGTTTATCTATAAAATTATAGATGCAGTTGATAAAAATAAGAAGCCTGTTATTATAAATGCAAATAAAGATGTTTCACTTATGCCAGTTGCAGGGACATTAAATGATGAGAAAATTATAGATTCTCATACTTTTATATCAATAACTGCTGCAATTCAACAAGTACACAATATAACAAAAGAATTGGTGAAGTTAGATCCTAAGAATAAGGATTTTTATTTAGCAAATTCAAGGGAATATGTTAAAAAATTAAGAAAATTAAAAACAGATGCTCTAAAAGAAGTTCAAAATGTAAATGGAGAAGATGTTAGAGTTGCAACTTTTTTAGGTGGATATAATTATCTTCTAGCAGAATTTGGAATAGATGTTAAAGCAGTTTTAGAGCCAACACATGGTTCACAAATAAGTATGGCTTCATTACAAAAAATAATTGAAAAAATAAAAAAAGATAAGATAGATATAATTTTTGGAGAAAAAAATTATAGTGATGAATATGTAACAATTATTAAAAATGAAACAGGAATAGAAGTAAGAAAATTAGAGCACTTAACAACAGGAGCTTATACAGCAGATAGTTTTGAAAAATTTATTAAAGTAGATTTAGATGAAGTTGTAAGTGCAATCAAATATGTTAAGAATAAAAATAAAATTAAGAGTAAAAAATAGGGAGGAATAAAATGTACAAAAAAATATTGGCAATTTTAATGGTAATACTTAGTTTTTCTGTTTTTGCAAAAGATAAATTAAAAATAGGTGTTACTTTACAACCATATTACAGTTTTGCTGTAAATATAGTAAAGGATAAGGCAGAAGTTATCCCAGTTGTAAGACTTGATAAATATGATTCTCATAGTTATCAACCAAAACCAGAAGATATAAAAAGAATGAATGAATTAGATGTTCTTGTCGTAAATGGAATAGGACATGATGAATTTATTTTTGATATTTTAAATGCAACAGATAGAAAGAAAGACATAAAAGTTATATATGCAAATAAAAATGTTTCTTTAATGCCTATAGCAGGGTCAATAAGAAATGAAAAAGTTATGAATCCTCATACTTTTATATCTATAACAGCTTCAATTCAACAAGTATATAATATAGCTAAAGAATTGGGAGAATTAGATCCAGCTAACAAAGAATTCTATTTAAAGAATGCAAGAGATTATGCTAAAAAATTAAGAAAATTAAAGACAGATGCCTTAAATGAAGTAAAAAATCTTGGAAATATTGATATTAGGGTTGCAACATTACATGGAGGATATGACTACTTATTATCTGAATTTGGAATAGATGTTAAGGCAGTTATAGAACCATCACATGGAGCACAACCAAGTGCAGCAGACTTAGAAAAAGTTATTAAAATAATAAAAGATCAAAAAATAGATATAATTTTTGGTGAAAAGAATTTTAATAATAAATTTGTAGATACTATCCATAAAGAAACAGGTGTTGAAGTTAGATCACTTTCTCACATGACAAATGGAGCTTATGAAGCAGATGGTTTTGAAAAGTTTATAAAAATGGATTTAGATGAAGTTGTAAAAGCAATTAAAGATGCAGCAGCTAAAAAAGGAAAAAAATAATATGAATGGTCTTGAAATTCAAATAAAAGATTTGAACTTAGTACTATCTGGAAATGAAATTTTAGAAGATATAAACTTAACAGTAAAGGCAGGAGAAATACATTGTTTGGTAGGACCTAATGGTGGAGGAAAAACTTCTCTTTTAAGGTGCATTCTTGGACAAATGCCATTTACAGGTAGTATAGAAATGAAATATGAAAAAGATAAAATTATTGGCTATGTTCCACAAGTTTTAGATTTTGAAAGAACTTTACCTATAACAGTGGAAGATTTTATGGCTATGACTAATCAAATAAAACCTTGCTTTTTGGGATTATCAAAAAAATGTAAACCAGAAGTGGATAGTCTTTTAAAAAAATTAGGAGTATTTGAAAAGAAAAAAAGATTGTTAGGGAACTTATCAGGTGGAGAAAGACAGAGAGTTTTACTTGCTCAAGCACTTTTTCCTAAACCTAATCTTTTAATTTTAGATGAACCTCTAACTGGTATTGACAAAGCAGGGGAAGATTATTTTAAAGAAATTGTAAAAGAATTAAAAGAAGAAGGTATAACAATTCTTTGGATACACCATAATTTAGCACAGGTAAAAGAGTTAGCAGATACTGTTACTTGTATAAAGAAAAGAATGGTATTCAGTGGAGATCCAAAAGAAGAATTAAAAGAAGATAAAATTATGAGAATATTTGAATAAAAAGGTAATGTAGGAGAGAAGATGTTAGAAAGTTTTAGAAATTTCTTAATGAATTTAGCTGAACAAGGAGATATTCCATCTTCTTTTAAGTATGGTTTTGTTATTAATGCAATGATATGTGCATTACTTATAGGACCAATACTTGGGGGAATTGGGACTATGGTAGTTACAAAGAAAATGGCTTTCTTTTCAGAAGCAGTAGGACATGCTGCTATGACAGGGATAGCGGTTGGTGTATTACTAGGAGAACCTTTTTCAGCACCATATATTTCACTTTTTACCTATTGTATATTATTTGGTTTAGTAATAAATTATACAAAAAATAGAACTAAAATGTCCTCTGATACCTTGATAGGAGTATTCCTTTCAATATCTATAGCATTGGGAGGTTCTCTACTTATTTATGTATCAGCTAAGGTAAATTCACATGCCTTAGAAAGTATACTATTTGGTTCTATACTTACAGTGAATGATACAGATATCTATATTTTAGTTGTATCAGCTATAATAATTGGTTTTGTTTTAATACCATATTTGAATAGAATGTTACTTGCAAGTTTTAATCCAAACTTAGCAATAGTAAGAGGTGTAAATGTAAAACTGATAGAATATATTTTTATAATAATAGTTACCATTATTACAATAGCATCAGTAAAAATAATTGGTTCAATACTTGTGGAAGCATTACTTTTAATTCCAGCAGCAGCAGCAAAAAATTTATCAAAATCTATAAAAGGTTTTGTAAGCTACTCAGTAATTTTTGCTCTTATCAGTTGTCTATTAGGAGTATATTTACCTATACATTTTGATATATCAATTCCATCAGGTGGAGCAATAATATTGATTTCATCAGTTATCTTTATTATTACTACTGTTGTAAGAATGCTATTTAAAAACTTTGCAGAAGGAGAGTAAAATGAAGAAAAAACTATTGTTTATTTTGATGTTAATTATAGGCTCATTTAGTTTTGCTGAAAATATAGTAATAACATCTATACAACCATTGTATTCTTTGACAAGTTATTTAACTAAGGGAACAGATATTAAAGTCTATACTCCTTTTGGTTCAGATGTGTCTATGACTATGTCTAAGGATTCTATAAGAGAAGAAGGCTTTGATTTGGCTATTGCTAAAAAAGCTCAGGCAGTTGTTGACATAGCAAAAGTATGGCCAGAAGATGTAATCTATGGTAAGGCAAGAATGAATAAGATAAATATTGTTGAAATTGATGCAAGTCATCCTTATGATGAAAAGATGACAACTATATTTTTCAGTGATTATTCAAATGGAAAAGTAAATCCATATATTTGGATGGGAAGTAAAAATTTAGTTAGAATGGTAAATATTATAGGAAGAGATTTAATAAGATTATACCCTAAAAATAAGGCTAAGATAGAAAAGAATATAACTAAATTTACTGCTGATTTATTAAAAATTGAAAATGAAGCCAATGAAAAATTACTTTCAGTGGGAAATGCAGAAGTTATATCTTTAAGTGAAAATTTACAATATTTTCTAAATGATATGAATATATACACAGAATATGTAGATTATGATAGTGTAACTGCTGAAAATGTTGCTAAATTAATAAAAGATAAAGGGATAAAAGTTATTGTTTCTGATAGATGGTTAAAGAAAAATGTTATAAAAGCATTAAAAGATGCAGGTGGAGAATTTGTTATTATAAATACTTTGGATATACCTATGGATAAAGATGGAAAAATGGATCCAGAAGCTATATTAAAAGGATTTAAAGAAAATACAGATAATTTAATTGAAGCATTAGCAAAATAGGAGGAAAAAATGAAAAAGTTTTTAGTTTTAATTATTGGAGTTTTAATGTCAGT
>ERZ773083.2650-NODE-2650-length-10879-cov-3.168792_pt1 | contig 10879 bp, 8 predicted proteins | sample MGYA00511465_ERZ773083 | MGnify/ENA primary metagenome ERZ773083 (study PRJEB29015, sample SAMEA2738001) | human oral metagenome | biome: human oral; feature: human-associated habitat; material: dental | place: China | collected 2060 ... | reverse complement strand
AGATTTCATCTGTTGTTACTGATGATAATAAACCTTTGTTATTATGTACTACCCATTCATGAGGACCACTCGCTTTAAACTTCTCTCCATTGTCTAAAGTTATTTGATACAATACATCTTTTCTTGAAGCACTATGAATAGCTAATACTATTGTTACATTCTTATCTTTATCAAAAATCTTATCATCAACTTTAATATCCCCAACTCGTTTCATTCCAGTAGGTGTTGGTACTAATGTATCTTTATGTAATGCTTTACCACTACCGGTTGGTCCACAAATTAAGATTGCACCAGATGTTTGATAAAACCAACTCTTAACTTCTTCTTCAATGTTTAATTGGTCTGGTGTCGGGATTTCATCTGTAATTGTACGAAATACTATAGCGTCTGAACCATAACTCTTATATACAGATACACGGAACCTTCTCCCTTTATAGCGTCCTCTCTTAATTACATAAGAAGCATCATAATCTAAGTCACGCACAAACTTACCTTGCGCTTGGTGATTTAAAATTCCTTTCATTAAATCTTCCATTAAAATATTGTCCGGTATAGGAAATTCATGCTTCTTAACTATTTGCCCCAATACCGTAAATGCAACAGGTTTATCAGCATTCAAATGAATATCCGAAGCACCTTCCTCAATTGCATAACTTAATACCATATCTAAATGGAACATTCCTATCCAACCGGTATTTGTCCAGTCATTTATCATGTTACCAAATTCATTCGCACTAGGACTAGGTGGAAAATCGGTCTCTATCTGATTCGGTAATAAACTCTTATTGCTAGAATTATATAAACTATCTAACTTTGGTAATGCCATATTTTATCTCCTTTATAATGCCCATGGGTCATTAACTCTTACTTTCTTACCATTCACATCTAAGAACGGTACTATATCGTAATCTTCAAACCCAATTGACTCAGCAGCTTTTATTATCTTTTCTACTGTACTCTTACTACTTGTTATATAAACTACTTTACTATATACCCTCTTATTTTGCTTATACGCAATTAACTTCTTCCTATATTCAGAAACACTCTTACTCGCTTGCTCTACTTCAACAGCAATATTCTGAGGTGTGCCATCACTTAATCTAGGCCTACGTACTACTAAATCAGGTATTACATAACTATTATCAAATGCTTCTGAGCTATATAATAAATATAGAAATTCTTGCCCAGGAACTAACTCAGGTGAAATTCCTTTCTTACCATGTAACTCCCACTCACGCCATAAAATCTCTCCCTTATCTAATACTTGAGTATTCACACTCGCTTTCATATGATGATTGCCTGTTAAATTAAATGATTCCTTATATAGAGCACTTCTGAAAAATCGCTCTGGGATTATATCTTCTCCCTTAACCATTTGTCCTTGAAACTCTCTACCGTAATACGGATAATCTTCTAAATTTAAAGCATTTACCTTATTACTATATAAACATGCTACTACATAATTGATTGTTAATAATTGACTTACACCTTTAACTTTTGGTCGCTTCGGAGCTCTATCATCATCTGTAATTATACTTTGACCCAACTTAGTTAATCCCCAAATATATAAATTACCCTCTAATGGAAGCTTCTCAACTAATCCCATGTTATACATTTTATTTAATTGACCTGTAATAGCACTTCGTCCTTTATCTAAAGCAATTGATAATATATTTTTAACGTCGGAGTCGGGACTTGCAGTAAAATCGCGGACGGACACTTCATAAATAATCGCATCCTCCCGTTTTTGCAAGGTGATATACGGATATTCCCGCTCCAGTTTGAGCGTTTCTTTTTGCAGGTTGATAATAGCACCCCGTCCGATACCGCCGCTGCCGGTACAAGCCGCCATCGAGAGGCTGTACGGATCGAGCACAGTATGCATTCCCGTTTCGTTTGTCAGCGTGTAATCGTAAAAGAACAGTTCCGGATCCCGCTCCGCAAAGATGCCGCACCACAAGCCGGTTGCATCGTCATACCGAAGCGGAACCGTAAAAGCAGGCGTTGAATCACCGGCGTTTTGATAGAGGTTCACCGACACATCGCGGGAAGTCGGCGCCCATAAAGAAAAACGGCAGCTTTGAGCGGCGGCATCATACGCGGCGCCGAGCTGCATATCGCGAGGCGGAATTGTCTGTTCAAGAGCTTTGACGGGTGATCTCATAAACCTTCCATATATCGATACTTTATATTAGCATATTCCCCCTTGAATCGCCAATATATAAATGGGTATCTGCAAAAAACTCGGTTAGATTTTCAGAGACTCCCAAATATTTTTGTGCGAAGGGTCTAATCTAAGGCTGGTTCCCACTATTTGTACCGATCGTATGATTCCGTTGGCTGTATTCCTGCAATGCACGATAAAAGGAGCGCATAACCGGACAGTACTGCTTATCTTCGCAGGCGATATGCGAAAGTATCCAATCCCTAAGGTAGTCGGCAAAATCAAAACCGAGCGTCAAAGTCATTTCGTCAAAGCCCATCAATACCTGTGTAATTGTTTGGACAAACTCCTTGTGTCGCTGCTTATGAGCTTCGTAGCCGGAAAAACCGCATGCTTTCATCAATTTCTCTTCATCGGTAAAGTGTGTTTTGGTATAGCTAACCGCTTGCCGCAGTACATTGCCTACGGTTACCAACCATTCGTCCTTACTCCGTTTTTGGCGGTTCATCAGCGCTTCGCGCAGCTCATTGCACATTGCTACCAACTTACGATGCTGACAATCAATTCGAGGAATACCAAGCTCCAGTCTTTTATCCCATTGGACCCAAGCGGTATTCAATTCTTCCGTCTCTTTTGTTCCTGTTATCATACTTTTTTCATCCTTATTATGCCGATTACTCATACTGAATCGTTTCCAAGAATCGGTTATTCTTAGACGATTGGGTATCTCTAAAAACTCGGTTAGCTTTTAGGTATCCCCAATTTATATATTAGTAATCATTATTAGGATAAAACGATATAGCTATAATGTCAAATGGAAATTCGCACTTTAAGGTCATCCCCATTGATGCAGACCCGTCAATGCAAGATTGACAGAATCGGAAATTCACGGCACAATATCTCGCTGTAATGTTAGTAAGATATACTCGAAATAATACGAATAAAAAACTGTCAAAGGCGCTTATATATACGGCAACGGAACATTCCATCGATCCCCGTAAGGTAGACGGCGAAGCGATCCGTATTATCAATGGATTACATAATGCAGGTTATGAGGCCTACATTGTCGGCGGCGCTGTTCGCGATTTGCTGATCGGAAAAACACCGAAGGACTTCGATATCGCAACATCGGCAGAACCCGCTCGTATCCGTAAAATTTTTAAAAACTCCCGGCTCATCGGAAAGCGATTCCGATTGGTGCATGTTTTTTACGGTCCTAAAATATATGAAGTTTCCACCTTTCGATCACTGGAGGAGGGATCGGTCGGAAACAGCTTCGGCACTATCGACGAAGATGTGCGGCGCCGCGACTTTACATTAAATGCGCTCTACTACGATCCGATAAAAAATATCATCGTCGATTATGTCAGCGGCGTGGAAGATATCCGAAAAAAGCGGCTGCGCCCGATTATCGAGCTTTCTCACATTTTCGCAGAAGATCCGGTGCGGATGATTCGCGCCGTCAAATACGCGACTATCACCGGCGCCGCAATCCCGCTGCTTCTTCGCTGTCGAATTCACCGTGATGCGCCGCTCCTCGAATATGTATCCCCTTCCCGCTTGACCGAAGAGATAGGCAAAATACTAATGAGCGGGCATGCGGCGGACATTTTTAAAACACTTCTGCATTATCGCCTTTTCCTCTATTTACAGCCTTTGGCTTTCTCATTTATCGAGGATTCGCCTCATTTTTCCGAACATTATTTTGCAAGCATGCAAGAGCTGGACGGATTAATTGCAGAGCACAAGATTCAGAGGCAAGGACAGGCGCTTGTTTACCTCATCCGTAATTTTTTACAGCTGATTACCGACTGGGAAGGAGAACCGCGGGCTGTTTATAAGGCGGTATATGCCGAGTGTCGCCATTTTGTCTTGCCGATGAACCCGCAGCGGACAGAGCTTGAATATGCGGTAAAATACTGCCTTCGAAAAGGCGGCTTGGATATACGACTTACCGGTACCGCCAAAGCAAAAGAGCCGTCCAAACGCCGCCCGCGCGGATCTGCACGGCAAAATACCGTTGCAAAACAAGGAACACGAGCAGTGGGAAAGCGCGGCTCCAAACCCGCTGTTCCGGCTACTAAACCTGTTCGATAACAGCCTTGCCAAACAAACAGTTTATTGAAGCAAAGCGGTAGTCAGCCACGGAATATAGGTAACCAGCAGTAAAATAATACTTTGAACGCCGAGAAAGGGAAGAATATTCTTTACTATTTTGATAACAGGCTTATTAAACGTATAACTTGCAATAAACAAGTCCATTCCGATCGGAGGCGTTAAAAACCCAAGCGCTAAATTCATCAAAAAAATAACGCCGGTATGTATGGGGTGGATTCCGAAGGATTCGGCGATCGGCATAATGAGCGGAGACACAACCAAAATAGCGGAATATAAATCCATAATACAGCCGACAAAAATCAGCAACACATTCAGCAATAGCAAAAACACATATTTTGAGTGGATATACGTCTGCACAATATCCGTCAAAACCGATGGTATGTTTGCATCGATTAAATAATAAGCTAGCCCTTTTGCTGCGCCAATGATAATCAGTACACCTCCTGCGATGGGAATACTTTTCAATATATAAGCGGCAGCCGTCTTCCATGAAAAATCCCTACGGATAATAACTTCCAATACACAGGTATAAAGCACGGTAAACGCAGCCGTTTGCAGGAGCGAAAAAAGGCCGGAAAAATAAAGAATGATAATAAACACCGGCAATAACAATTCGAAAAAACTACCGAAGAAAGCGTTTTTTAATACAGTCAAAGAAAACGGTATCCGTGTTTTTGAATGGTCTCGTATTACACCGATAACGATCATCGACAGCGTAAGCAATATCCCAGGGAAGATCGCCCCTTTAAATACATCGAAGATATCAATGGTCATGATGTTGGTTACGCCGAAGATAATAATTGCCATACTGGGAGGAAAGAGTATACCGAGAGAACCGGAAGCGGTAATAAGCGATTCGGATTCATCTTTCGAATAACCATTCCCGGTTAAAATAACACTGATAAGCGGGCCGAGCGCTAAAATAGTTACGCCCGATGCACCGGTAAAAGTAGTAAAAAAGGTAAGAACGAGTACGGAAGCGATAATTACTCCGCCTCTAATCCAACCGACAGTACCGCGAACAAGTTCCATTAACCGCTTACCGGCGCTCCCTTCCGCCAGCAGGCACCCTGCAATGGTAAAAAGAGGGATTGCTGCAATGCTGGTATCCGTTAAAATATGATACATTTCCAGCGGAATCACATCGACATATCCGCCGCCTTGGCTGAATGCCGTATAGGTAATCCCGAGCAATACGATAAAAAGCGGTAACCCGAAAAGCCCCGCAGCAATCAACATAAGCATAAGGGGTATCATTAACGGAGTGCTGAAAGATTGCCAGAGGGAGGCGCTCACGGTAAGAAACGGGCTATCCCTGCCTAAAAGCGCATAAAGAATAACGGCAATCGAACCGCAGCTGATGAATAAACCGAAAATAAGCCCTACCAAAGAGGATATAAGCGCTCCGCTCTTTTTGAAACACAAAAAGAGCTGCGCAAAAAACATGAGCGGCAGCGCAGCGAAGATAAACCGTACCGGTATTCCCCACACAAGATCGGCAGGGTCTATTACGACTAAGATATTCGGAAAACAGGCAAAAAAGATTGCCGTAAGGACGGCTGTCGTTATACCGTTATTGATTTGGCTAACAATGCTTTTCAGTCGAGCGGACAGTTTAAGGTTAAAGACCTCGATATTCAACTGTTTGTGATCTGCACTGGTAATCATACCTGCAAAACACGCAAAAATAAAAACGGCATGGATGATCACCCGCTCCCCGTCCAACACCGGAATACCGCCGATATCGTTAATGAGAAAAAATACGATCGGTAATGTGATTAATATACCGACCAGAAAAAGTACAAATACGTTGACAATCTTTCTCATATTGTTATCGCACAGCTATTTACGCATCGGAGCAATGAGTTTTTGGATATTTTGATACATATCCATATCAAATGCATTCGGAAAAGCCCGATGGATATCGCTAATATTCATACTGAATTCTGCTTCCCATTTTTTCAACTCATCTTTAGAAAGATGAATCATCGTAACACCGCTTGCTTCCATTTTACGGACACAGTCGGCATCAGAATCGTCAAGCGCGTCGTTGAGCCGTTTACGAGCTTTTTCCATTGCCTCCTTCATAGCGGCATGGTACTTCTTAGGAATCTTATCCCACGAAGCCTTGGAAATAACAAAACCCGCCATGATAGGACATAATTTCGTATCAAGTGCGTAGCTGATATCCTTGTAATACCCTCCTGCATAAGTTAAAAGATGCACTGCAAAGAAACCGCTGATACCGTTTTTACTCTTTAGCATTTGAGAGAATTTTTGACTTGCAACATCAACGACATTAAAACCGCTCAGTTTAAAACTATCACTTAAAATAGGGCTATCCAAACCGGCGACTGCCAATTTTATCTTTTTTAATTCCCCGAGAGTTTTATACGGCTCCTTTGTATAAAAAGAAAGCCACCCGACATTCGACCATGCAATCAACTCATAACCGGCAGCATTAATTCTCGATTCTATTTTATTGCCGTATACGCTGAGCGCTTTGTCAAGCTCTTGCTGATTTTGAAGCAAAAAAGGAAGTGCAAGCGTATAGATATACGCATCGGGCACCAATTCATGTAAACCGATCATCGTAAAGATTGCCCCATCCAAAGGAGCTTGCTGCCCGGGACGCGCTGCTTTGAGCTTTTGGATGCCCGCCTTTTCTCCACCGAGAGTTGTCATGTTATAAATTTTTACCGTTACCTGCCCGTCGGTAATGCGGTTCCATTCTTCGGCAACTTTTTTAAGTTCAATATCCCACGGAGAACGGGAAGGAGCAACGGTTGCTATCTTTAGTACGATTTCTTCAGCGTTGACAAGAGTCATTGAAGCAATAAACAGGGCAACAAACAGCGTCAAAAATTTTCTCACAGTATCTTCTCCTTATATAACTGAATATAACTGATGCAAAGATAAACTAATCGCCTAGGAAATAATCACCTTTCATTTTTTGTAACCAGCGTGCTTTTGTTTGGCTGAGGGTAATGGTGAGTTTATTACTCGGCTGCGTTTCCGGATCAATTTCCAATGCTTTGCGTAAAGCCTCATCAAAACCGGCGCTGTCCTGTGCAGGAACACAAAACGACTGCGCATACAGGACATACACTGACGGTCGCTGCCCACCGCTCAACTCCAATGTTTTACGATACGCCTCTTGCGCCTTATCCACGCCGCCACCCAAGGATTCAGGCGCGGCAGCATAAAAAGCCGTAAGCGTTTCCCAAATAGCGCCGTCGTTAAACGTCGGATATAGTTCTGCTGCCCGCTCGAGCATCGCTACGGCGCCCGGAACTGCAGCAAGCGCATTGGTATCCATCGGATCAAGCGAGAATGCCCCAAGTATACCGCAGCCGGCCCAATACAGTGATTCAACATCAGCGGCTCTGCAGCGGGTAAGAAAATGGGTACCTTTATCGTCTGTATAATGCGCCATCGCTTCAGCAAAACCCTTATAAGCGCCATCGAGTGATTGCATCACATAATCGGCGCCGCGAAGGTAAAATTTTTTTGCCCGCAAATACTCAAGATTCTTTTTTTGAAATTGAGTTTCGGGAATATAGTCGGCAGGTGTTTGAACAAAAGCGTTTGCATACATAATATAGAGAGAACCGGACATAACAGCCAAACCGCGATGTTGCGGATTACTGAGATGCAGTATCTCATACGTTTTTAATACCGTCGGAAATACCTCCGAAACCAGCTTTACATCATCTTCACCGGTAAGCGCAGCCGCTGCGTCAATTCCGCCTGAGGCACCGCTTTTCGGCGCAGGAAAGGGGGCAAGCGTATTCGCGATACCGTTAAAGGCCATACGTTTAATGGAGCAACCACTCACGAGCAGGAATAATCCCGCTACACAAATATATATTTTTTTTAGAGTTACGGTCATAAAAGGAACCTCTATATTATCGTATTAAACGGTTAATTCTTTTTGCCATTGATGAATAAAGGCTTCATAAGCGGCGATGGTTGCGGAAAGCGCGATTTGCTGCACGGAACTCCGTCCTGTAGCATTATTACCATCCAAGACATAGAGCGAATCAAGAATCCCTTGTATATCCTCGATACTGCAGCTTGCATCGGCAGCCCTCCGCCTAACAAGAAGGCGTGTTTCGTCATCAAAAATATCCCGATACCTTTTCTCTTCCCAGTCGACAGTCTCAGACATAAAGCTGATTATAGAATGTTTTATCGTTGAATGCAATATGATAGCAGCAATACAAAACCAGGCAAGAGCACAAAATATGGTATGTTGATACTCGGCTGTTTTTCCATTATATTGGGAGACAGTATGAGTGATCTGGAAAGTGAGATACAGCGGCGCGGATTAATAAAGGTATCGCGTGAGGGTGATCAAAAAGAAAGTCCATACCGCCGCGTTGCAAAGTTTTTATATTTAATTGGAGAGGCGCAAGCGGCAAAGGTACTGCAAAAGCTCACCCGCGAGCAAATCGAAAAAGTAGTAGCGGAAATGCTGACCATCCGCTATGTCGATAAGGACGAAGCCGCCTATATTTTAAGCGAATTTACAGCGCTTTATAACGAAGCGAAGAATTCTGTCGGCGGCGTGGAAACCGCTCAAGGAATTCTGACGGCGGCTTTCGGCGGGGAAAAAGCGCGGGAGATTATCGAGCGGGCAATACCGCCTGCTGCCGAACGGCCGTTCGATTTTTTGGATGGTATCGATGGGGAAAAACTCAAGCGGCTTTTAGCGGACGAAATGCCTGCAACACAGGCGCTCGTGCTTTCTCAACTGGAACCGAAAATAGCGGCCGCCTATATTACCGGCTTAAACGATGCGGAAAAAAAAGACATCGTGCTCCGCCTCGCGCGGCTTAAAACCATTAGTCCTGAAATTTTGCAGACGGTAAGCACTTCGATGCGCGAAAAGTTTACCCGCATACGGACAGGCTCGGCTACCGAAGCGATTGACGGCCGCGCAGTACTTGCCGCTATTTTACGGCGAAGCGATTCCGAAACGGAACAGTTTATTTTACAGAACATCGCAGAAGCCAATCCCGAACTTGAACAAAATATCCGCGAACGGCTTTTTACTTTTGAAGATGTGCTCATTGCAGACGACCGCTTTTTACAGAAAAAATTATCCGGTATGGAAAGCTCAGTAATTGCCGCATTGATTTCTTACAAACCGGAAGTCTTTGTCAAAAAAATCCTCAATAACATTTCTAAAAACAGACAGCAGTTCATCCTTGACGATCAGGCGTCGAACCCCGTTTCCGTGCGGGAATGCCGCGAAGTTACCAATCGTTTTTTACAGGAATTGCGGAAAAGCTGGGAAGACGGCGAGCTACTCTTATTCGGAAAGGACGGAGATGACGTATGGATAACCTAATCCACGGGTTTAAAATTATTTCAAAAACAGCGCTTGACGAAATGCAGGCGGAGGGTATTCTTGCGCAGCATTGCGAAACCGGACTTGAAGTTTATCACATTCATAACGATGACAGCGAAAATTTATTTGCCTTTGCTTTTATGACCCCGCCTGAAAATAGTTCGGGCGTTGCGCATATTCTGGAACATTCGGTGCTCTGCGGTTCTAAAAATTATCCGCTGAAAGATCCTTTTTTAATCCTTTCCAAGCAGAGCGTTAAAACGTTTTTGAATGCGATGACATTCCCCGATAAGACCGTGTACCCTGCGTCGAGCATCCTCGAAAAAGATTATTTTAATTTGATGTCGGTGTACGGCGATGCGGTATTTTTTCCGCTGCTCAAACGGGAAACCTTTGAACAGGAAGGTCATCGGCTCGAACGAGATGAAAAAGGAAAGCCGTACTTTTCCGGCGTGGTGCTAAACGAGATGCGCGGCGCGTATGCGGATTTCGATTCCGGCGTAGACCGTGAACTGCGCCATTCTCTCTTGCAGGGGACGGTGTATGCGCACGATTCAGGCGGCTTTCCGCCCGATATCGTCAAGCTCAGCTATGAGGACTTTTGCGCTTTCCATAAAAAATACTATCATCCGGTAAACTGCAAGGTCTTTTTGTACGGTAACATCGAAACCGAAAAACAGCTTGCCTTTTTGCAGGAACGCTTCTTGCGGTTTTTTGAACCGGCGGAAAAGCCGCCGCTCATTCCGACTATTACGCCCTATCCCGCACCCCGCGTGTTTTCGGCAACGGCGCCCGCAGGAGAAGGAAAAAATCCCGACAAGCTCACGGTAACGATGAATTGGCTGCTGCCCGAAAGCGCCGACATCGACCGGCTGATGGACTGTATGTTTTTGGAGGAGCTGTTGCTGGGACACGACGGAGCGCCCTTGCAAAAGAAACTGCTCGACTGCCCCTTCGCCGAGGATGTGTATCCGTACAACGGCGGACAGGCAGACCTGAAAAACATCTGCTTTACGCTCGGCCTTGCAGATATCGATAAAAGTGCGGAAGGGCAGTTTGAAGGCTTTATCCTTTCCGGCCTTGAAGACATTGCCCGGAACGGTTTTGAACCTCAGCTGATTGAAACCGCGCTCAATTCCCTCGATTTTTATAACAGAGAAATTACCCGTTCCGGCGGCCCCTTTTCGCTGGTTTTGATGCGGCGAGCGCTTCGCGGCTGGATACACGGTTTTGCGCCGGAG
>ERZ773083.2643-NODE-2643-length-10888-cov-10.694175_pt1 | contig 10888 bp, 12 predicted proteins | sample MGYA00511465_ERZ773083 | MGnify/ENA primary metagenome ERZ773083 (study PRJEB29015, sample SAMEA2738001) | human oral metagenome | biome: human oral; feature: human-associated habitat; material: dental | place: China | collected 2060 ... | reverse complement strand
GGAGTACAGGAAGGAGTGGTAAAGACGAAGATTGTAAAAGAAATACTAAAAGATATAAAAAATATATTTCATATAAGAGATAAGAAAAAGTTTGTAATTCAAAACTTACCTTATATCTTTTTATTTTATCAGGAAAACATCCTATCAGCACATGTTAGAAGTTATGTAGGCGGAGATATTTTAGATCAGATTTTCAAGGCGATTTTAGAAATTGGCAAAATAAGTTTTATTCCAAGTATTCATTTAATAGATATAATGGTGGGAATAATAGTAGCAGCCCTAATCAAAGTAATTGTCTATACCAAAGGAAAAAATGCCAAGAAGTTTAGGCAAGGTAAAGAGTATGGCTCTGCAAGATGGGTTGCATAATATTAACTGAACAGGAGTGATATATAGACATAAAAAAGGAGGATAACGCCATGATAGAATATGCAAGCAAAATCATTGCGCTATACTCCCGCCTTTCAGTTGGTGATGAGGACAGGGACGGTGGCGAAAGCAACAGTATTGTAAATCAAAAGGCATTTTTAGAGAGATATGCAAGACAGAACAAATTGATGAACATTCGCCACTATATCGACGATGATGAAAGCGGTAGGTTCTTTGACCGCTCCGCCTATACACAGATGATAAGCGATGTAGAAAGCGGAAAAATCGGCATTGTCATTATGAAAGATATGACAAGGTGGGGACGAGATTATCTTCAAGTAGGAAACGCTATGGAGATATTCAGACGAAACAATGTACGCTTTATCGCCATCAATAACGGTATAGATAGCATTGACCAAAACACATTGGAATTTGCTCCCTTTGTCAACATCATGTCAGAGTGGTATGCAAGAGACATCAGCAAGAAAGTAAAAACAGGAATTAAAACCAAAGGAGCAAACGGAAAGCCTGTCGCAACAGAAGCTCCATACGGCTATATAAAAGACCCTGAGAACAAAGATTATTGGATCGTTGATAAAGAAGCTGCCGAAGTTGTAAAACTCATTTTCAGGCTATTTATGGAGGGGAAAAACAGAAATCAGATAGCCGTTTATCTGAAAGAAAAAGAAATACTAACCCCAACCTTTTATATGAAACGACAAGACAGAGGAACAGCCAAAAGCAAACCTCTCAATGAAGAAAACAGATACAACTGGAACAAAGCAACCTTAACACGCATACTGAAAAGACAGGAGTATTGTGGCGATGTAGTCAACTTCAAAACCGAAAAGCATTATAGAGATAAAAGAAACCACTATGTCGATAAAGATAAGTGGCAAATCACTCCCGATGTGCATGAGCCAATTATCGACCGATCCACCTATGAAAATGTACATCGGATATTAAAAAACGCACCTGTCAAAAGACCGAACGGAGATGGAGAAATTCACCCATTATCGGGATTGATGTACTGCAAAGCTTGCGGTACAAAAATGCACATACGCACCATACACAAAAGCGGAAAAGTACAGCATGTAACCTATTGTAGTGAATACGCTAAAGGCAAAGCCAAAAACCCGAAATGTAATTCTCCCCACCGTATTGATGTCGATGATGTGATGGAAAATCTCACAGAGGTCTTGCGAAAGATAGCACAGTATTCATTAGCAAATAAAGAAGAATTTGAGGTATTGGTAAAAAGCAGTCTTGCCAAAGAACAGACAGAAGAAATCAAAAAACAGAAAAAGCGTATCCCCCAAATCACAGACAGAATGGAACAGATAGAAAGAGTTATGAATAAGCTGTATGAGGACAATGCACTGGGCAATATCGAACCGAAACGCTATGAGCAGTTATCAAGAAAGTATGCAGAAGAATACTATACCTTAAAAGCAGAAAAAGAAGAAATCAAAGAACGCTTATCCGAATGTGAAAATGCAAGCCAAAGGGCAAAGAAATTTATCAGACTTGCAGAAAGTTATTCCAACTTTGAAGAACTTACTCCTACCATTATCAATGAGTTTATCAGTAAAATCGTTGTGCATGAAAGAGATGTAAAAAGAGCAAAATATGTTGTTCAGCGAATAGAGGTTTATTTTAACTATATCGGAAAATTTGAAAATGAACTCACAAAACAGATAGAGCCGACAGAACAGGAAATGCTACAGATGAGGGAAGAAATCGAAGAAGAAAAGAGAGAAAAATCAAGAGCCTATCATAGAGAGTATTCTAAAAAATACCGAGCTAAAAATCTTGAAAAGTGCAGAGAGTATGAAAAATTAAAAGCAAGAGAATACAGAGCAAAAAAGAAACTACAAGCAATGACTTAAAACTAAATATCAACCAAGACGAAAAGAGGCTTCCTAAATCACAGGAAATCTTTTTTTGTGCAAGTAAAAAGGAGGAATTGAATGACTGAAAAGGAAAAAACAGATACCAAAGAGATAAAGCCAAAGGAACAACCACAAGAAAAGCCTGACGGCATACTAACAAAAAAGATAAATGGAAAGACCTTTGTAACCGAGATATATTTTGATAAAAAAAGCAAGAATACTTTTCAAGATAAGCTGTTTAAGGTAATAAACTCTAAGAGAAATAGTAGTGAGTGAGGAAATCCGATAGTAGAAAAGACGCATTAAAAATGTTATAATATTCTCCAGTATAGGCAACAAGTTTAATGAGGAAAGATTATGGATTATAAAGAAATAAAGCTTAATGTTTCAAATAATAAAATTAAAGAATATAAGCAATTTGAGGGCTTAAAATTATATTCTGATATTTTTAAATCTGAAGATGAAAAGGTATTGATTAACAAAAGAATATATGTTACAAAAAAACAGAATTATGTTTATTACGAAAGAACGGATGTAAATTGGAATTATTGGTCAAGTGGAGGAAATTATAATTCAACATTTAATCCAGAGAATGATAGTAAACACAATATTATATTTGAAGTTTCATCAGAATTAAGTGACTTTATTAAATACTTGGGAGAAGAAATCATTCGGAAAATTGAATTGAAACAGCAGAATGGAGAAATTATTGAGATATTAGATATTTGATTATGTTATGAAGATTGAATCATTCTCAAGTACATGAAATTCCTAATTTTCATAACTAACAACTAAATAAAGAATGGCATGGAAACAGTAAATCAAATCGGTTTACTGTTTTTTATTGCTCAAAATCAAGAAGGAAGGGCAAGAAAAAATGAAAAACATAGAAGAAAAAATTTTAATGGCAGATGAAGAAATCAAGCAGTTACAAAACAAAAGAAAAAAGCTCATCAGTCAGCAGAAACAGGAAGAAAGAAAAAAGAGGGATAAAAGGATATATGAAAAGGGGGCAGTTTTTGAAAGTATATTTACAGAAAGCAAGAACTTAACCAAAGATGAATTTTATCAGCTAATCACATCACTAATTCGTAAAGAAGAAGCCAATCTCAAAATACTAAAAATTATAGAGAAAAGAGAACAAATAGAAAATCAAAATACAGAAAACCAAGAGGAAGAAATAGAACTTGAAGAATAGTCCCTTGTTTACAAGGGCGCACATATACACCTTAACAGGTGCGTGCGTTCTCCGAAGGCTCTTAGCAGAGGGCATATCAGCTAACGCTGATACAGGGGAGCTACACTCCCCTACGGAAATAAATTTCCTACCCCTTGTGTACTTCCCAAAAGAAATCGGATAAAAAGCTATCCGATTTTTTTTAGGAAGTTTTATCTATCGCCACATCAAAGTATCGGAAAAATGAAAGGAGGTTTTCTCTTATGGCGATATATCATCTTTGCATAAAGATTATTTCAAGAGGCAAAGGCAAAAGTGCAGTAGCAGCTTCCGCCTATCGAAGTGGCGAGAAGATAAAAAACGAATATGACGGTATACTCCATGACTTTACAAGAAAAGGTGGAATAGCCCATACAGAAATTCTTTTACCACAAAATGCACCACAGGAATTTTCAGATAGAGGAATACTATGGAACAGTGTTGAGAAAATAGAAAAGAGTAAAAACTCCCAACTTGCAAGAGAAATTGAAGTAGCCTTACCCAAAGAATTAGACCGAGAGAAACAAATAAATCTTGTACGAGAATATGTAAAAGAAAATTTTGTAAAAGTAGGTATGTGTGCCGATATTGCCCTACATGATAAAAATGACGGAAACCCACACTGTCATATCCTACTAACTATGCGACCACTAAACGAAGATACAACATGGGGAGCAAAATCAAAAAAGGAATATATCCTTGATAGAAACGGCGAGAAAGTAAAACTCAAAAATGGTAATTACAAAACAAGAAAGATAAATACAATAGATTGGAACGAACAAGACAAAGCAGAAGAATGGCGAAAAGCATGGGCGGATATTACCAACAAATATTTGGAAGAAAACAATATACAGGAAAAAGTGGATCACCGTTCTTATCAAAGACAAGGAATAGAACAAATACCGACCATTCATTTAGGCGTATCAGCAACCCAAATGGAGAAGAAAGGCATAGCTACAGATAGAGGGAATATCAACCGAGAAATCAAACATCAAAATGCAATTTTAAGAGAAATCTCAAGAAGAATAAAAGCCTTGTTAAATTGGATAAGAGGAATAAGCAAAGAAGAAAAAGCAGAAAACGAAAATACAAAGTCCCCCCTCCCACCCAAAGAAAATCTATTATCAGCCTTTGAAAATCTTATCCGTAAAAATACAGATAAGAATAATACAGACTTAGAAAAATATCACTTCATTATCCGAACTAAAAGAAAGCACAGTTACTTTAAAGCACAGTTACTTTAAGAGATCAGAACTACAAAACTACAAGAACTATCAAAAATACAGAAAAGAGAATTGATGACAACACCAAACTTATTGACCAAGCCGGGAAATATTTAAAACATAAAGATACCTATAAAGCCTATATCAAGACAAAGAAAAGCAAACAGGAAGATTTTTATAACGAGCATACGGCAGAACTCATTTTATTTGAAAGTGCCAAGAAACATCTGAAAGAGCATTTAGGAGAAAGTAAGACATTAGACATCAGTAAATGGAAATCAGAACTTGCCAATTTGAAAAAAGAGAAAAAGAGCCTATATAGTCAAATAATAGAGATACGAGAAGAAGTTGAACAAGCAGAAAAAGTTAAAACATGTATAGAGCAGTTACAGGAACAAGAAAAGCGACTATCACAGGTAAAGAGGAATGAGTTGGAATTATAGGAGTGAAATTAAAATCAAAAACAAATAAAAGTTAAAAAATATTTCACATTGACTTTAATTATATTAAATGTTATACTTAATATAATTAAAAGGGGCGATAATATGGCTATTGAAATAGTTCCAGAATGGATGGCAAATCTTGATGATGAAGACCTATCATTTATAAAAAATTTTATATTGTCTTCTGGTTCTTTAAAAGAAATTGCAAAACAATATGAAGTTACATATCCAACGGTCAGATTGAGATTGGATAGGCTAATACAAAAAATACAAATTAGTGAAGATAATGCAAACGAGCCTTATATTTCACTTATAAAGAGATTGGCTGTTAATGATAAACTTGATTTTGAAACAGCTAAAATATTGGTTTCAGAGTATAAGAAAATGAAAGGAGTTGATTAGAATGAAAAATGTTCTATTTATGTTTGTTTTATTCTTATTTGTGGTTGCATTGGTAGTATGGTTGCAGATATTTTTATCAAAGATGAAGAATAAATGGTTTGGTTTAATTTTGCCAATATTGAGTTTTGCATATTCATTGCTTATGGTATTGAGCATTGCAACATTTGAAACGATGGGGAAAGGTCAAATTTGGATGAGTGTAATATCTACATTTTTGATAAGCAATATACCTACAATTGTTTTGTTAGCTATATATTTTGGAATTAGAGAAAAAATGAAAATACGTTCTGAAATTGACAAAATGAATATCAAGGATTTGTAAGTTGAAATTTAATCAATAGCATTGAGAAGCAGTAAATCTAAAAAGGTTTACTGTTTTTCTTTGCCTAAAAGTGAAAACACCTAATGGAAAAGAAGCGTCAATAAATCAAAAAAGGTACTTGACAAAACGCTTCCTGATGAACGAACTCATCTCTTCTGGAGTTTTAACAGAACTGCCAATGGAAAAAGCACCGGGTTCCGCCAGTGGCAAACATGCGGTATACCGCTATAAAGACACATCCATCGGTATCTATCAAAATGAGGTGGGTGCAGTCGGTGCCAGTGGATTAATTGAAGAAATTTCAGTTATCTTCGGTGTAAAGAAGTTTATTATCTTTGGCTCATGTGGTGCACTGGTACAAATTCCAGAAGGAGATTGTATTATTCCAACGCACGCATATCGTGATGAAGGTGTCAGTTATCACTACGCTTCAGCAAGCGATTATATTAGTGTGAAGAATGCGAATGTAATTGCCAAACTATTCGATGAACTAGGTGCTGAATACGTCTTTGGTAAAACATGGACAACAGATTGTTTCTATCGTGAGACAGTGAATCAGAAAAACAAGCGCGTTGAAGAAGGCTGTATCTGTGTAGAAATGGAATGTGCAGCATTGCAGGCAGTCACAGATTTTAGAGGATATGAGTTATACCAATTCTTATATACTGCAGATGATCTAAGTAAGTTAGAGTGGGCACCACGTATCCTTGGGGATAACGAAAGAGATACAAGATTCCTGTATTTCGATATTGCAGTAAAACTAGCAAAGAGCTTGTTGCGAGAATAAATTGTGATTCGATAGAGATGACTATAGAATACTGATACTAGTATTGGTATAGTCATTTTTTTTACAATAAATTATATGGTCGCAGTATTCTTAAGAATTTCAAATATCTTCAAAATATATCGGTGAAAATGAAAATATTTTCAAATATCAAGTAAATAATTTAATATTTTCAAAAATAATATTGGGATATATATAAGATTTGGTACTAAAATCATTTATAAAGAAGGGTTGATCGGTATAACCAATTTTGAATAGTGTTTAAGGGGGACATTTTTATGAAATTGAAAAATGTATTTCGGCTAATTAAGGATAATGGTAGATATGTTGGTGTAATTACAATTCTTGTTATTATTCAAGCCTTATTAGCATTCGTATTACCAATTACAGTCTCGAAGGTGATTGATGGCGATTTAGAAATCAAAAAATACCTGATCATTTTTTTGATTATTGTAGTTACACTGCTAATTAATCTACTAATCATTCAAATTACGAAAAGTGCGATTATAAAATATAAGCAGAATATCAACATGGAAATTTTCAATGAATTATCAATGGTAGTATGCCAAAAATACAATGAAAAGGGTGCCGCATACTATATTGAGAGAATCGGTACAGCAGTATATCAATTTGCGGATTTTATTCTTACGACAATTCCAAGTTATATTAAAACAATCTTAACGATTATTTTGTGCTTGGTATTGATTGGTAAAGATAGTTTGTTATTAATCGGGATACTGGGATTGTTGCTAGTAATTCAGTATAACGGATACAAAGTTCTAAATATTCAGCTATCTAAGAAAAGTAAGATACTTCAAGATGTGTGTGCTTCACGCTTTGCGGATAATATTTCTATTTTTAATAACGTTGAATTTATTAAACAATTTGGTAGTTCGAGCAAAATACAAAGCATCCTAAATCAAAATGTACATGATATTCATCGTGTAACAACAGATATCAATACATATGCAGGAAATTTCTATTATGTCCTAAATAGTATCATCACAAATCTTCAGTATGTCATGTACTTGGTATTAGCAATCTTACTTGCAAATAATAGTATAGATATGTCAATGTTCCTGTTTGATATTATGATTATTGTTATTTGTTTTGAGGCATTTAATGATTTGGTGTCATTAAATGTAAATATGAAAGATGTGAATGCTTCTTTTGAATTCTTGACAAATGATATTGAAAACAATTTAGAGAGAATGGGTGGAGATGAAATTGATCATATTAAAAACATTGATTTTAAGGGCACTACGATTCAATACAAAAAGAATATCTTAATCCAAAATATAAACATGACAGTCAATCAAGGAGATATTGTATTTATTTCTGGAGAAACTGGAACTGGAAAATCAAGCTTTGTAAAATCATTAATGGGTTTTGTGGATGCGGACAATATTTTCTTCAATGGTATTGAACAAAAGAAAATCCTCTTATCTTCACTGCGAAAGAGAGTGGCATATATATCACAAATGAATTCCATTTTTAATGGCACGGTAAAAGATAATATTGAATTAAATGGTGATGCAAATCAAGAGTACAAAAAAATGTCATTTTTTGACAAATTTGTCGGCAAAGAAAATCTTAAGCTCACTTCTGACGGAACAAATCTATCAGGTGGTGATAAGCAGAAAATTGTATTAGGAAGATTGATTGCTAATTGCAAAGATGTAGATGTTATTATCTTGGATGAAGTAACAAGCTCGATGGACACTGATACAGAGACGAAGGCTTTTGATGAAATTTTACCATTACTCAAAAATAAAATAGTATTAATTATTTCACATAATAAAAATCTACAATGCTATGCAAATAGAATTGCAAACTTGAAAGATAAGACTATTATGTTAGAGAATAATTGAGCGATAAGCAGGGGATGCTGTTTATGATAGAAAAATTGTATAAAACCCTATACTTCCATAGGGTTTTATGCTAATATCATGAATGGCATCTTTTGTACTTTTGTCATGCAAAAGGAAGATGTACTTCTCACACAGTGAATTCATTATCCCGTGCATATGGGTTCGCTAGGAACATGCCGTATGTTGATGGTGTTCGAAACTGTGGTGGAAAACAACGGAAAGGTAGGTAAATAGAAAATATGACTGTTGTTTCAATGAGGAAAATGTTAGAGAACGGCGTACACTTTGGTCACCAGACACGCAAGTGGAACCCAAAGATGAAGCAGTTCATCTACACAGCTAAGAACGGTGTATACATCATCGACTTAGCAAAGACACAGGCTAAATTAGAAGTAGCCTATAACGCTTTAAAGAAGATTGCTGAAGATGGCGGAAAGATCTTATTCGTAGGAACTAAGAAGCAAGCTCAGGCGACAATTCTTGAAGAAGCATTAAGAAGTGGAAGCTTCTACATCAACCAGAGATGGTTAGGTGGAACGATGACAAACTTCCGTACAATCCAGAAGTCAATCAAGAAGTTATTAGAGATTGAAGAAATGGAAGCAAATGGACAGTTAGCAGTTTACACAAAGAAGGAACAAGCAGTTCTCTTACAGAAGAAGGAAAGACTTGAAAACTTCCTTGGCGGTATTAAGGGAATGAAGAAGTTGCCAGATGCAATCTTCGTTGTAGACCCATTAGAAGAGCACAACGCAGTAGCTGAAGCACGTAAGTTAAACATCCCTGTATTCGCTTTAATCGATACAAATGCTGATCCAGATTTAGTAGACTTTCCAATTCCTTCAAATGACGATGCAGTACGTTCTATCAAGTTAATGGTAAGTGTAATTGCTGACGCTATCTTAGAAGCTAAGGGTGGTGTATTAGAAGTTGCTCACCAAGAAGATGAGACAGCCGAAGACATCACAATGAAGGATGTAATCATCAACGTTGAACAGCAGGCTGCTGAATATGAACGCAAGAGAAGACAGAAGTTCGAAGAACGTCGTGCTCAGATGGCTCAACGTCGTGGAAACTACAATGGCGAGCGCCGTGTATTCCGTAGAGACGCAAACGGAAACCGTCAGACAACACGTCCGGCTGCTGAAGCAGAAGCTACAACAGCACCAGCTACTGAGGAGGCTAAGTAAAAATGGCAATCACAGCTGCTCAAGTAAAAGAATTGCGTGAATTAACAGGCGCAGGAATGATGGACTGTAAGAAGGCTCTTACAGAATGTGAAGGCGATACAAAGAAGGCTATCGACTGGCTTCGTGAAAAGGGTATTGCTAAGGCTGCTAAGAAGGAAGGTAGAATTGCTGCTGAAGGCTTAGCTAAAATCTTAATTGAAGGTAACAAGGCTGTTGTATTAGAAGTTAACTCTGAAACAGACTTCGTTGCTAAGAATGATCGTTTCTTAGCTCTCTTAGATGAAGCTGCTAAGGCAATTTTCAACTCTAACGCTAAGACTGTTGAAGAAGCGTTAGCTCTTCCTACAGCAGAAGGCACATTGAATGATTCATTCATTGGTGCAGTTGCTGTTATCGGTGAAAAGATTACATTAAGAAGATTTGAAATCGTTGAAAAGAGCGATGATGAATTATTCGGTTCTTATACACACCAAGGTGGACGTATTGTTGCTGTTACAGTTGTTAAGGGTACAGCAGATGCTCAAGTTGCTAAGAATATGGCAATGCAAGTTGCTTCTATGAACCCAACATATGTATCACGTAATGAAATGCCACAGGATGTAGTAGCTCATGAACGCGAAGTTCAAGAAGGAATTATGGCAAATGATCCAAGCCTTGCAAACAAGCCTGAAAAGGTTAAGGCTGGAATCATTGAAGGTCGTGTATCTAAGTCATTACAAGATATGTGCTTAGTTGACCAGGAATACTTCTTAGACACAAACCTCAAGTGCGGTCAGTATTTAAAGGAAAATAATGCTGAAGTTGTTAAATTCGTTAAGTACATCGTAGGTGAAGGTATTGAAAAGAAGCAGGATGACTTTGCTGCCGAAGTAGCAGCAATGGCTAAGTAAGAATTGCTTAATTTTGGAGAACAACAAGTGTGTTGTTCTCTTTTTTGTCGTGCCAGACATGGCATATATCTAGGAGGTTGAAAGGTACCTCCAACCAAGGGGTGTAGTTCCTAAGGTTGAGCCGAACTCAAGGGTGTCCATCGTGAGATGGAATCTGAAGGAAGAACTAGGTAAACTGCTGGCCTGAGGGTCACGAATCTCAATTGAGGTGGGTAGATGACAGGAAAGATATATGTCTTACTCTGGGAGGTCTTATCAGTGCCAAAGGTGGACTAGGAAGAATCAT
>ERZ773083.2642-NODE-2642-length-10890-cov-2.810614_pt1 | contig 10890 bp, 7 predicted proteins | sample MGYA00511465_ERZ773083 | MGnify/ENA primary metagenome ERZ773083 (study PRJEB29015, sample SAMEA2738001) | human oral metagenome | biome: human oral; feature: human-associated habitat; material: dental | place: China | collected 2060 ... | reverse complement strand
AAAAGTTTAGATTCTTCTATAAAAAAAGATGAAGACTTGGCAGTTGCTCAAATTACAACAGAAGTCGAAACTTTACTGTCTAAAAAATTCGAACTTCCTTACGTAAAGGTTGCTAGAGCAACTTTTCTCGAAAATGCTGTTAAGTTTGTAAAAAGAACTTATAGGGATAAGGTCACAGCAGATCAACTTATTCTTTTAGTGACATCTGACAAAGATAATTATCTTAAGATTATTAAAAAGTTTAAGCGTCGAAATAATTTAAAGAAACTTGATAATGCAAAAGTTCTATCCTTTTTTGAGTCGGATAACTTTAAATTGTCCCCAGCTCAAAGGACCCTATTTCTTTCTCAAGAATCAATGCTTGAATTGTTTGAGTCGCTAAAAAAACTATAAATAAGAAAGGGTTTTTGCCTTTCTTATTTTTTTGTTAAAAGAATAATATTTATTATTATTTTCTATAATAAATCTAGGAATAATTATTTTTAATTTTTTTATATTATTTCTCTTGACATTCAACAAATAATAGTGTAAACTATTATCAAACGTAGCGATAGTGCTACTAGAACGGAGACAGAAAATTTGAAATCAACTAAGAAAAACAACAAAAAAATCAAAAAAGAAGAGGAACTGAAAAAATCCGAGAAGAAAAGGGAAGATTGGTACAAACAACAGGGAAAACTGGATCATGAATTGGAACAACTGGTCAGCAAACAAAATGAAAATGAAGAGAAACTCAGTAAAGAAAATGAAGAAGACCGAAAGATTTATGATTTTTTAGAGAAAGACTTTACAAATTATCTTGAAAAAAAATCTATTGCATTAATTTACAATGAGAAATATGAAAAAGAGTATAATAACAATTTGGTTAAAAGAAGAGCCAACTTTCAAGAAAGCGCGAGCAATCTGAAAAATGAAGCTGAAAAATCTATGATGAATTTCAAAAGAGCATATCCGAATGAAACTTTTGAAATGACGGACGAAATAGAATCTCTCAAAGAATATTCGGATATGCTCAACCGACTTCTGTATGATAATCTTCCAAAATATCAAGCGCATTTCAAAAATGAATTGCAGGGGAAAATTATCCGTCATATTTCACTCCTTCACGCCACTCTACACGGCAACAGTAAGAAGATTGCTGAGCGTATAGCAGAAATCAATCAGTCGCTCAAAAGTATTCCATATAATGTTGGAAGATACATTACTTTAAATTGTGAAGACACGGTTGAACAGGATATTCGGACGTTCAAAATGCAGCTGAAATCTTGCACCGAAGGAATGACGGCTATGGATGATGGCTTGATAGAACAAAAGTTTAAGCAAATTAAAGAGATTATCGGTCGCTTCAAAGGGAGACCTGATTTTGTGGAGGCAGACAAACGCTGGACTGCAAAAGTTACGGATGTCAGAAATTGGTTCATCTTTTCAGCAACGGAAAGATACAATGAGAATGATGAAGAATATGAGCATTATTCCGATTCGGACGGAAAATCCGGCGGACAGAAAGAAAAGCTGGCGTATACGATATTGGCGGCGAGTCTTGCGTATAATTATAAGTTGAACAAAAAAGAGAATCAAGGTTCTTCGTTCCGATTGGTTGTTATTGATGAGGCCTTCCTGAAAAGTTCGGATGAATCGGCAAAATTCGGTCTGTCACTTTTTGAAAAAATGAGATTCCAATTATTGGTTGTTACTCCGCTCCTAAAAATATCCACGATTGAACCGTTCATATCTCATGTAGGCTTTGTGTCTCATAACGATATCACGCACATCTCTCAACTAAAAAATATATCCATTGAGGATTACAGACGAAATCGTAAGCAATGGGAGGGAACCGGATTTGAAAAAATGGACTGACTTTCATGATATCAAGACAAAATTGGAGAAAAAATGGGAAAGTGGAGAAATCCTATGTAATATAATAGAAGAAAAAGCTCTTTTTCCTGTTAGAATTAAAATTAACGGACCCAACTCGAATGAGCTGAGTTTGGAATTTGAGAAAGTGATTCAATGGATAGAAAAACTTAAGGGCAAAGCAAAAAGTAAACTCGGTTACGGTTATTCTTTGGAAGAAAGAGAAATCAATTTTCGAATCGTCGGCAGAAATCACATTCCTGTTTATGCGGTTATCGAAACGCCGGAAGATGCGCTTCGGCTTTTAAATAAGAATGCAGAAGCAAAAATATTTCAAAATATTTGTCAAGAATTTTTTGAGGAATGGAGAACGCATAGAAAATTCACGCATTTAAAAGAATGGTTTTTAAAATATCCTTTGCGGGTTATTGACCTAATCGGCAAAAATTCTTCCAAAATCATTCTTGTACTCAAATGGTTTGAACATAATCCGAAGCATTTTGTTTATATTAGGCAACTCGATATTGAGGGAGTAGATACAAAATTTATTGAAAAACATCAAAGTATTTTAGGGGAACTCCTCGAAATTTTGCTTCCGGAAACGGATTTTGATTCGTGTAAGAAAAAATTTGAGGATAAATTCAGACTTCGCAAAAAACCGAGCATGATTCGATTTCGAATTTTAGATGAGTATTATTCGGAACAGGTATTTAGGGATATTACGATTCCGTTGGAAGAATTTCAATCTTGGGAGAACACAATTGAAAAAGTATTTTTCACAGAAAATGAGATTAACTTTTTGAGTTTTCCGAGTCTGAAAAATTCAGTCGTAATCTTCGGAAAGGGATATGGGATTTATCTTTTGTTTGATGTGCAATGGTTGAAAAGTAGAGAAGTTTATTATTGGGGAGATATTGATACACATGGATTCAATATTTTATCCATTGCGAGAGGATTTTTGCCGAATATCAAATCTTTTCTGATGACGGAGCAAATTTTGACGGCTCACAGAGCTTTGTGGGTAGAGGAAGGCAGTCCTTTTTTATCCGAAATAAAAAATTTAACTCAGAAAGAACAGGATTTAGTTTATAAATTGCAAAATGGTTATTTTGCACCCAAAGTGCGATTGGAACAAGAGCGCATTCGTTTTAAGTATCTAAAAGAATGGATGAAGCAAATTGATTCATCCCAAACAATCGGAGAATAAATGAAAAGGACTTATCTCCAAAGTGGAAGCAGTTCGCAGTATAGTGGTTCAGTTGTCAAGATAAATATCTGAGATTTTTATAATTTGAGAAATACTCTAATAAAAGAAAATGTCATAAAGGATGGTGTATTCCAAAGGGATTATGAGTTTAGTGCACCATCAGCGGCTTCAGCCGTAATTCTTGGTCGTACATCTAATGGTAATGTCGATTGGAATACAGAGAATGGAACGAAATTAAAAGATTTGTAAGGGGTGTTTAGATTGAAGTACATCACAAAGAAAATTTTGTAACTTATATTTACAGAAACTACTTACATAAACTCAAGAACTTATCTTGACAATAAATTCGTCAGTATTATATAATTAATCCGTATTCGGTTAGTTTAAGCTAACACCGAAGAAGCTAATGATTAAGCCGTTGTTTAATTATACAGCTCTACATGGATTTGCGAAAAATATTTTCTTATGTTTAATGCATTTCATAGGAATTGTTAAAAAATGTATGAAGCAGGAAGTCCGTTTTTTTAGACAATGGGCAGTTCACATTTAGAGGTTTTTAAGGTCTTAAAAACAAGGGGGAATATAAATTATGTTAAACAAATCAAGATTCAGTGTAAAAGATTTAGTAAATGCCGGCATGTTTTCGGCATTGATTATAGGAGTATTCTGGTGTTGCGGTATGATAGGATTTATCCCTGTACTTATGCCGTTTGTACCGTTTTTAGGGGCTTTTTGTTCGGCACCTGTATTTATGCTCTACACCTCAAGGATAGATAAGCCGGGTATGATAGGCATACTTGGATGTTTATTTATGCTTGTATTTTCGCTTTCCGGTCATGGGCTTTTTGTTATACCTGTGGTGATAGTGCTTTCAATTATAAGCGAGATTATCCTGTATACAGGCAAGTATAAGAGTATAATACATGCAAGGCTGGCTTATACAGTATTTATGGCAAGTTCGGCAGGACCGCTTGTTCCGATATATATATCAAGGGAATCTTACAGGCAGTATCTTATTGCAAGTAATTACGGTGCGGATTTCGCCGATAAAATGCTGGCGGTTATGCCTATGTGGTCATTTTTTCCGATAGTGCTTGCAGGCTGTTTGGGTGCTTATTTGGGAACCGGATTGGGAGTAAAATGTTTAAATAAACATTTTAAGAAGGCGGGAATGATTTGAGCGAGCGAGAGTTTGTAAATAAAAATTTTAAAAATATTATTAATATTGATTTCAGGACAAAGCTGCTTATGACTATGTTTTTGTCATTGACAGTTCTGTCGGGGAAAGTACAGTATAGATATCCTATATTCTTATTTGCAATATCCGTGGTTCCCTACCTGTTTCTTTTAGATATAAGGGAATATGGCAAATGTATAAAGGGTTTGATATTAACATGTGCAGCATGGGCTGTATCGGAATTTCTTCCTAAAAATACAGATAGTTTTTTACAGGGAATATTATATATGGCTGCGGCTATTGTTATACGTATGCTTCCGGGAATTATGGCAGGATACTATACATTTATTTCCACAAGTATGTCGGATATGACACAGTCTTTAAGGCGGATGCACATGCCGGATGCCTTTATAATACCGGTTTCTGTAATGTTCAGGTTTTTTTATTCAATAAGAGAAGATTATAAAAATATAAATGAGGCGATGAAAATGCACGGTCTGACATTTATTAAAAATATTACCGATCCTGCAAGGATACTTGAGTATAAGCTTGTGCCGCTTCTTGTATGTTCGATGAGGACTGCCGATGATGTTGCCGTATGTGCTATGACAAGGGGGATGGTTCCGGGCAGTAAAAGAAGCAGTATTTCAAATGCAAGACTTAAGGTACTTGATTATATAATTATGTTTTTGTTTGCAGGCATATTTATTTATTTTGTTATTTTTAACTGACAAAGTATTGATTTGCAGGTAAAATACGGTTTCATTATAATATACTGTATAAAAATAAAGGAAGGAGCTGTGCCTTTGCTGCCGGCATAAATATATGATATGCTTGAATTAAAAGGAATTAGCCTCAGTTATGAGAAGATTTGCATATTATCAGGTATAAATGCGGAGTTTAAACATGGAGAGGTAAATGTAATTACAGGAAATTCAGGCTGCGGCAAAAGCAGCCTTATAAAGCTCATAAACGGTATAGTTCCGTATATTGATAAAGCTGAGGTTTCAGGAGATATAATTCTTGAGGGTATATCCCTGCAGGATAAAAATATAGTTGACAGGAGTAGACATATATCAAGTGTTTTTCAAAATCCGAAGACACAGTTTTATGCACTGGATACTACTGATGAGATGGCATTTGCACTTGAAAACAGGGGGGTTTTCAAAGAGGAGATATTTAATAAAATTATGTTTTACAGCGGGCTTTTAGGTACCCGAAATCTTATGGGAAGAAATATATTCAGGCTTTCAGGCGGAGAGAAACAGATGGTTGCAATAACTGCCGTCTCATGCATGGAACAGCAGGTCTATCTGTTTGATGAACCGTCATCATCACTTGATATTAAAGCAATGGAAAATCTCAAAGAGGCAATACTTAAATTAAAGGAGCTTGATAAGATAATCATTATTGCAGAACACAGACTGTCGTATCTTAGAAATATAATTGATAATCTCTTTATAATAAAAGACGGGAATATGGTAAAGTTTGAATCAGGCGGTATAAATGATGATATATGTGCCAAATACGGCTTAAGAATGTTAAAAAAAGTAAAAAAGGAAGAATTATCAAAAGAATCGACTTCAGTAGCAGATCTGTTTGCTAATGAAAGTAAAAATATATCAGCCGGCTATGATAAAAATCTGTGTAATGACACGGATGTTTTATATTGCAGAGATTTTAAGTACAGATACGGAGATCATGAAGTATTTAATTTTGATATATATTTTAAAAAGGGAGTACACTTTATAATAGGTTCAAACGGTGTGGGAAAGACAAGCTTTATACGTTGTTTATGCGGTTTATCAAGAGGTTTTAAGGGAAAGATTTATTATGGGGGGCATAGAGTAAGTAGACCCCCTGATATAATATCACTTGTTATGCAGGATGTTAATTACCAGCTTTTTACGGAAAGTGTATGGGATGAAATTTCAATTGTGTCTGACGATGATGTAAGAAAAGAAAGCATACTTAAGGATTTCAGTCTTTCAGATAAAAAAGATCTCCATCCGCAAAGCCTTTCAGGAGGTGAAAAACAGCGTCTTGCGATCGCACTCTGTGCCGCCTCAAAAAAGCCGGTGGTTATACTTGACGAGCCGACAAGCGGACTATGCAGAAACAGTATGTACAAAACCGCAGATTTTATAAATGCTATGAGAGATGACGGAAAAACGGTTATAGTTATATCTCATGATTATGAGTTTATAAAATACTGCCGGGGAAATATAGTTGAATTTAAAGGCAGAGAAATAAAAGCTCTCTAAAAGTATATCTGATAAAGCTTAGATACATTTTAGGGAGCTTTTGTTTTTTAGCCTTTATTTTGAGTATTTGTTTTTGAACCTCTGTTTTTTGAGCTTCCGGTTTTTGAGCTTTTATAATTTTATTTAAGCTATTTAAGCAGTTGTATATTCGGGAAATATCTTAAAACCACTTTTGCGATTATTTTGTCTTTATGAACATAAGTATTTATCCACCGCCTTGCATCTTTTGAGCTGTTTCTATTGTCTCCCAGACAGAAATACCCGCCGTCAGGCACTTCAAAATGCATAGGTGCTTCAGGCAGCATGGCTTCTTTTATATAAGGCTCATCAAGCGGAGTTTTTGAGTTATTTAGATATACCTTGCCGTTAATTATATCCACGGTATCACCCGGGATGCCTATAATCCTCTTTACATAATAAACTTTCTCATCATCGGGGAATTTAAATATAACTATATCTCCTCTTTGAGGGTCTGAAAACAGGTAAGCCATCCTAAGTCCTATAATCCTGTCATTGGTCATTATAGTATTTTCCATGGAAGCTGAAGGGACTCTTGAATTTGCAATTATAAAATTATTAAGTACAAGAGCTATAATAGCCGCTATGACTATAACGCTTATCCAGCTTAAAATCTCTGACAACAAGTTAAAATCCTTCTTTCCGGAATTCTGAGAAAAATTTACAGAATTGAAATCATTCTGATTTGGAATATTTTGTTCTTTATAATCCATTATAATATACTACCCCTTTTTCTATTCTATAATTTAATTTTTAAATGTTGATTCCGACGACACTTCTAAGTTATCTCTATGTATTAATGCAGTACAGTATATAGTATATAAAAACATTATAATTAAATCTGCTTATGTAAAGACATAAATATCAGCCGGATTTAACTGATACTGTTCTGTATCTAAAAATATCAACGCTACCTAGTTTAAGCCAGATAGGCAATATGTGCAATAGGAATTTTCAATATTTATGAAAATTATTAGCTTTTTAATCCGAAAAATGTTAGAATTATATGTAATCTTTTATAAGTGGTTATACACAACTTAAGACTTTATAAATAAATACTTAAACTTAAGGATATGTATACAAATTTATATAAAGCGTTCCGGGTAATCCGGTACCAAGTATTCAGGAGGAAGACATGGAGAATTTATTGTACAAACTTATAGACTGGGCGGCGATTGAGGATATAGAATACTCTGAATCATCAGATCCGCATGACGTTCTCGGGGCACATCAGACAGAAGCCGGATTACTTATACAGGCATTTATACCGGATGCCGAATCTGTTGAGGTTGAATTTATTGCCGTCAAAAGCACTTATGATATGGAAAAGCTCAATGATAAAGGTTTTTTTGCAGTGCTTATTGATCGAAAGGATATTCCGGAATATAAATTTAATATAGTATATAAAGACGGTAATACGCAGAGTATATATGATGCTTACAGATATACCGGTATTTATACCGAAGATGATCTTTCAAGATTTGAAAGAGGTGTGCATTATGATATATATGAAAAGATGGGAGCACACTGTATCACTATAGAGGGTGTTGAAGGAGTATACTTTTCAGTATGGGCACCCGGAGCTATTAGAGTATCGGTTGTAGGTGATTTTAACTGCTGGGACGGCAGGCGGCATCAGATGCGGCGAATAGGAGATTCAGGGATATATGAGATATTTATACCTGAGGTACAGGAGGGATTTATATATAAGTATGAGATAAAAACTAGGCGTGGTGAGCCTATGCTTAAATCAGATCCTTATGCAAATTATTCACAGCTTAGACCTGAAAGTGCAAGCATTGTAGTAAATATAAACGGATATAACTGGACCGATGAGGACTGGATGGATTCACGTGATATTTACCAGAGCAACGGCAAAAATTATGACGGTAATCCTATGAATATATATGAGGTTCATCTGGGTTCATGGATAAGAAAGGAACCTCAGATTGATGATGACGGAAAGCCTGTGCCGGGCAGCGAGTTTTATAATTACAGAGATCTTGCACCGAGACTTGCGGAATATGTAAAAGATATGAATTATACACATATAGAGCTTATGCCTGTTATGGAGCATCCGCTTGATGAAAGCTGGGGATATCAGGTTACGGGTTATTACGCACCTACTTCAAGATACGGCAATCCTCAGGACTTTATGTATTTTATGAATTATATGCACAATGAGGGTATAGGTGTGATACTTGATTGGGTACCGGCACATTTCCCTAAAGATCTCCACGGTCTTGGAGCATTTGACGGAACACATGTATATGAGCATGCGGATCCGAGGCAGGGAGAACATCCTCATTGGGGTACTTATATATATAATTACGGAAGACCTCAGGTAACTAATTTTCTTATAGCAAATGCACTTTTTTGGGCAAAATGTTACCATGCCGACGGTATAAGAGCTGATGCTGTGGCTTCAATGCTTTATCTTGATTACGGCAAAAATGATGGGGAATGGGTTGCAAATAAGTACGGAGGACATGAAAATCTTGAGGCGATTGAATTTTTAAAACATTTAAATTCAATAATGAAGATAAGACATAATGATGTACTTATGATTGCTGAGGAGTCCACTTCATGGCCCAAGATAAGCGGTGATTTAAGAGATGGGGGGCTCGGCTTTGACTTTAAGTGGAATATGGGATGGATGAATGATTTCCTGCATTATATGCAGGTGGATCCATATTTTAAGAGTCATCATTACGGGGCATTAACTTTTTCAATGCTGTACCAATACAGTGAAAACTTTATACTGGTACTGAGTCATGATGAGGTCGTACACGGAAAAGGTACACTTGCAGGCAAGATGCCGGGAAAGACGCAGGAGGAGAAAAACGCAAATTTAAGAGTCGCATATGGCTATATGATGACACATCCGGGAAAAAAATTGATTTTTATGGGACAGGAATTTGCACCTTTAAATGAATGGAATGAGATGCATGAGCTTCCGTGGGGCATACTGAAATATCCGGTACATAAATATATGCAGGAATATGTTAAACAGCTTAATTTATTTTATGTAGAACATGAAGCACTTTGGAAGCTTGACTGCGAGCCTGAAGGATTTGAGTGGATGACATGCAGTTCTTATAAGGAAAATGTAGTAGCCTTTGTAAGACACAGTGAATATTATCAGGATGACATACTTGTAGTATGTAATTTTACACCGCAGTCATATCCAAGCTTTGATATAGATGTTCCGTACCACGGTATATATACTGAGGAATTTAATTCGGATTATGAAGGTTTTGGAGGCGGAGGAATGTTAAATACAAAAGCCCTCACTTCAAAAGCAAGGCAGCATAATAAAAATCAAAAAAATGATAAAGGCACGGATATAAATACAGGTGATAGAGATAAAGATACGGGATTATCTGTAAAAGATGACGAATTTGATAAACCTGAGGCTGCACAGGAGAGGGAAATTATAAGCATACAGCTGCCTCCTTTAAGTATGGTGGCTTTTTCAGTAAAAAAGGTTGATTCCAAAAAGGGAAAAAAGGATGTAAAAAACAGTGCTAAAAAGGCTGCTGTAAAAGCACATAAAAAGGAACAATCAAGGCTTGAAGACAAGGGCATGCTCCAAAAAACTTCAAAAAAAAGAAATATAACAATTGTTAAATCTGATGCCGGAGATAATATATGATAAATATACCGCATTTAATGCAGCATTTAAGTAATGCGGGTTTTACCTGCTTTCAGGCGGCAGGCTCCGAAACTATTGCGACTGATGTGCAGGAGGCGGTAAATAAGGATCTGGAAAAGATGCAGCCTGATGTTGTAGCGGATACTCTAAAAAATATGACACCTGTATTTTTGGGATTTTTATACCAGCTGCTTGTGATAATAATTATAGCCTTAGCAGGGAAAAAGCTGATATCAATATTATGCAGTATGCTTAAACATTCGCTTAACAGACTAAACATGGAAGAGGGGGCGAAAAAATTTATAATTTCGCTTGTAAAAGCTCTTTTGCATCTTGTTGTAGTGTTTATAATTGCGGAAAGACTTGGTATAAGTTCAAGTTCACTTGCTGCCATACTCGGCTCTGCCGGCATAGCGATAGGGCTTGCGCTTCAGGGAAGTTTAAGCAATTTTGCCGGAGGCATGGTTGTGCTTTTTATGAAACCGTTTAAAGTCGGTGATTATATAAGCGGTGCAGGCGTTGAGGGCAGTGTGAGTATGATAGGGATTATCTATACAACAATTATAACTGCCGATAATAAAAAAATAACAGTTCCGAATGCAAGTTTGTCAAATGCGGTAGTAACGAATATTACTGCATTTGACAGGCGCCGCCTTGATATAAGCATAGGTATAAGCTATGAATCGGATTTGGAAACTGCAAAAAAATGCATAAA
>ERZ773083.2638-NODE-2638-length-10901-cov-23.573022_pt1 | contig 10901 bp, 18 predicted proteins | sample MGYA00511465_ERZ773083 | MGnify/ENA primary metagenome ERZ773083 (study PRJEB29015, sample SAMEA2738001) | human oral metagenome | biome: human oral; feature: human-associated habitat; material: dental | place: China | collected 2060 ... | reverse complement strand
CTTTTAGAAGTTGTGTCAGAGCCACATCCTCAGCAGTATCAAAATCAAGCAAGGTATGGTCAAGGTCGAAGAGTAAGAATTTGTAGGACATTAAATTTCCTTTCTGAAAATTCATTAAGAACATTATAGCATAAATGAAACAGGTAGTTATCATAATCTGAATTGACTTAAAGGACTTATTCACCTTATTTTTATACTTTCTCCACTTTTACATCGTTTTCGGATACAACGTCCACTAAAAAATGCGTCGACATTAATTTGTAGTGATGGAGCTTTTTATTAGCTATATTTGCAGAAGTAACCAAGTCGCCAAATTCTGCATTCTCGACTTCATAGATATAGTTGGTCAGATAAAGTGGTCTGTTCTCTGCCAATCCTTGCTCCCAGTAACTATCTATTAATTCTAGACTTTCGTAGACTGAACGAAAAGCCCAGACCTTTGTAAAGGTAAATTTAAATTTTTCTGAATCTTCTAAGTAGGCAATTAGAGTATCACCATCTATATTCATCTCAATACCATAGTCACCAAAAGGAATAAAGCCCGGTTTAATTTTCGTCCATTTTTCCATATCATTTCTCCAAGTTCTATTTTCTGATAATTGTACTACAGCGGTGTACATGTTTGATTAGCAAATTTTCTAGTATTGACTGATACTTAAATCAGAATTTGCAGACACAAGAATCTCCACTACACTATCTTGAGTTATGATTATATAATGTTGTGAATACAGAGTTCCTGCACTACCATAGGCTGTATATCCGAGTTTATTCACTAATTGACTATTTTTGACTTCATAAATGATATTTTGAAAATTATTTTTTTCAAATTTTTTAAACATCTCTTTATCCAGAATTGCAGATAAATACAATTCCCTGCTAAAGAATCGTGCTTCATCATAGCAAAAACATGATAATTTAAAACGATTCTGTTCTCCAATCAGCCCAATTTCTTGACCATCTGACAAGTTTGTCAACAAGACTTTTAACTTATACTTATCTACGGGAATCAAACCTTTAAAGACTTCTACCCATTCTTCATTTTTAGTTTCCATATCTAATTTCATATTCAACTCCACTATTCCTTTTTATAAAATTAAACATCTACTTTCCATCTATTTCATTTGATACTTCAATAAGCAAATCTTGAAGTTCTTCTAAATCAAGATATAAGTTTCTAACACCTACAAGTAACTGAGAAAATGCTTGTCTATCTAATTGATGATTCTCGCTCAATGACTTAATTATTCTAGAATTTCCCTTCTCTATCCATTTTAAATGAAGAGGTAAATAATCGTTTAAAATATCATCTATATTTTCTAAATTAGTAGAAGATATCTTATTGAAGGTTTGGCTGTCATTTATTAAAGATAGACTTTTACTAATTCTTTTCAATTCTGTTTCTATCGTCACTGTAATCTCCCTCCTTATCTAGTTGCTGCTACTGTCTTTGAGTTCAATTTGTCTTCCAGTATTTGTATCTATAAAATATCTCTGCTCACTTTCGTAAATAAGTGTAAGTTCTGTTCCGATAGGCATGTCGTAAATCAATAATACAGCAGGTTCAATTTCAACAATTGTACTCCAGTCGCATACTGACATATTTTCAGGATTTGATAAGTATTCGTCGGTATCTATTTCAGAAAAAAAGCGCCAGCCATTGTCTAGCTTATCCACGGCATCCTCGCGAAATACCCATTTCAATTTTGCACTATTTTCTAAAATATGATTAGAAACTACTGAGCCACCTAAATGCATTTTTACTTCCTTTCCAAAAACATTCGTTTTAAATACAGGCTCCAGTATACAAGTCCATATCTTACTATAGATTCATCTTCAATTAAATCTTTCCGAGCCTACTCGGTTTACTCTACCTGCTAGAACTCCGACACCAACACGATTAATAAACTTCGAGTTCATCCCATGCTTCACCCAATGTTTTACCATTGATTAAGGCTTCGGATAAGAACTCTGTTTGATTATGTGGAATACTCGATAGTCTTTCTCAGACACAGTGAAACATATCTCCTCAAAATACTTCCGTTGACTAATATAGAATTTTTTATCTTGAAAATATATAACAAACTCTCCCTCATAGGATAATAATTCCTTAAAAAAACTTATATGTCATATCCTTACCTCCCAATAACTTTTCCCCGTCAGAATCATAAAATCTTCTAGTAAGTAAATATTCTGTTTTTGTTATCAACAATATCTAAGCTAGAATCCGGTCAACCTCCAAATAGATCTGGATTATCGGGGAGCGGGCATCGTATCAATCCTTTCAATAATAGGTAGTATTGGAATTAGCAACTCTCATTTTTATCCAATCTAATCTAAGATTTCTATCATCATCAAAAATGTAAAAGATAGTTGCCTTCAGTTATTGGTCTCCTGTATGCCCTGTTTTTCTATATATTCTTGTTCCTCCTTATGTTCAGCAACTCTATAGAATGCAAAACCAGTCCAATTATGTTTCATAACCATTTGACGAAATTTATCTGATACATAGATAACAGTAAAATTTTTCGAAGCACGAAAAACATCTACTCCTTGACACTTTAAGGAGTCTATTCTTTCTCCTTTGGGTTCGAAAAAATAAACATCGTATTTCTCATTATAACGGTATTTACTATTTTTCATATCAAATGCATCAATTACACAGAGAACATGTAAAACAAAATAATTTGTATTGATGCTTCCAGTAGCCACATCAATTAATTTTACAGGATAAAATTCTAAATTGGGATATTCTTTTTTTAGTATTTTTACTACATTCTTTCTAAATATAGGCCATGAATCAATATTACCTAAGTAATCACTTTCCTCTGTCATCTCCAATGAATTATAATAGAATTCTACATTTGGCCACGACTCTACTTTCTTTTCAGAATGTATTATTGTATGAAATCTACCTTTAGGATAATTTTCATATTCGATGTCATTGATATTATTACCATCCCCATAAATATAGCGTTTCTTTTTTTCAATAACCTTGTCTACAAGATCTATGTCATATTTTAGTTGATAAAACATTGCTCTAATCCTTTCCAATAATTTGAGTAAAGCATTTTTTCATCTTGCAAATCTAACCCCATCTCAATAATCATTTTCGTTATCTCTAACAGTTATTAAGGGACTAAAATCACCTTTTTAATTTTAGAATCCATCCAAACAAACTTGTTCAATAAAAATTACTTGTCCAGAAAGGAACTTCTTTATATTTTTTTGAGTCAGACACAAGTCGCTTATGTCCGAATTCAACCTCAAAATAATCATACAAATCCATCCCATAATAGATAATATCTAAATCTACAACAGATAAAACGGGCATTTCCTTGTTTTCAAATATCGGGAGAAAACGATGCCCGTATAAAGGAATTAGAGGTGGAGCTGATTCTAGCATTTTTCTTATTTTCTTATTTTTATCTTCTACTCTATCAGGCTCTAGTCCCCAGGAAATATCCCAAACTATTTCATCGATACTTTCCAAAATTCCATTATAAGGACTCGCTAATCTTTCTTTTATAGCTGCTATGTTTTCAACTGAAAAATCTCTCCAGTTATAAAAACGTTCTGAAACAGGCAGTATATTTTGATAAAATTCCAACCACTGCTGGGGAAATTTTACATTATATATTTTCTCAATTTTTCTTACTTCATCATCGCTTAAGCCTTGCTCTATATGGATATTATTCTCAAGCAATAGCTTTTTAATCTTAGCTATTTTCATTTTCAAATCATTTTGCTTCATATCTATTTTCAATACTCTATTTAGAAAATCTTAGGTAGACGTTATTATGCTTTCTACACCTTCAATATTCCTCATAAATAACCTCGATATCTTTATCTGAAATACTCATATCAGACTCTAGTATAAAATTCTTTATATTTTTTATTTCCTTATTCGTTAGAGACTCAGAGTGAGAATGGTCTATTTGATGACTAGTATCCAATAATTTCAACAAACTATCTATCACAACTAACTCAGTTATAGCTATTCTCAGTTCAATACCTAACATAATCTCATTCCTATATAAATAACTTAAAGATTGGGTTATTAGTCCGTGTCTTACTAGGGCTTCATCTCAGCTTCTTTATATACTTGCATTTGTTTAAATCTCGATGAAGTGGCATTATTCAATGATATAAACATTAAATTTTTTTCTCTTACCACCAACTATGTATCTCTCAACACCTTCATCCCACCACAAAACAGTGTCAGATAAAAAGATACTTTGCATTATTTATAAAAATATTAATGCTATCTGGGATTATATAGTCAGGACGCTTAAGACGATCAGCTAGTGCATCCCAATTACCATCTTGAAGATCATCAATATTAAAACCTTCCGCTAATATCTGTACAGCATCTTTTTCACTCTGTACTGTTTTTCCATCAATATTTAGATAAAAATAACCAGAGAATTTGAACATTAAGTATATTTTCTCTAATTTCGTTATTCGTTTATATACATTCACCTTATTCCACCCTTATAAATTGTTCTCAATGCTTAGTTATGTAATACAAACCAGTTTCTCGTTCTTTGATTCTTTGGATGATTTATCTATAAAATATCATTATCCTGCCAAAAGAAATGAGCACCCTTTAAATCAAGATGTTCTATGTGAATGTCACGACAAACAATTATTATATCCATAATACCTAGATCTATTCTGCACTCAACAAAATTTTTATCTTGAGCATACTGAATCAACGTGAAATTTTGTGCGGAATAGCCGAGTTGAGTCTTTTTCAAACTTTTCACATCATAATCACGCCAATTCTTCCATAAAGCATCTGTTGTATACTCTACTTTACCACATAAAAGGAAGGTTACGCGCCAATATTTTTTTTGATTATCCTCATACTCAATAATAGTTTCATCGCCAAAAAATGACACATAAAAATTGTAAATAGGTGCGTCCCAATAATTTGTTAAATCTAATTCTTTTTGTTTTTGTTCAATATTCATATCTCTATTTTATAGTATCCATTAATACTTATCCCATGGAATATGGGCATCTGGACTTTTTCTGTTAACAATATTACCGTTTATATCTAAAGGTTTTCCATTTTTATCATAAATGTGCATATGATTATAGTCAGTTATGTGATCAGGTGGATCTATTCTGATTTTATAGTCCCCTTTGCTATTTCTTATATGAACACGTCTATTATGCTCATTTAATATCCAGCTTTCTAACAATCTTTTTCTTCAATTTATCAATCATTTTTCACCTCATTTAGTCAATAAAATCTCTAGCTTTATTTTCAAAATAATTTCCTCTCCATAAGTTAAATTCACTGCGATTGATCCATTTCCTATCCTACTTATATTTATGATTTCTATTTACACTGAGCAATTCTTTTTGGCTATCAATTCCATCTATGCTGAAGTAACTACTGTAAAATAAAAATGTTTTCCATTACTATCTATATACTGGTTGATATAATCTTTTGCTACAGAAATTGACTGGGGTAAATCGCTACCATTATTTTTAGGAGAATAATACCAACTATCATAAGTCAATTCAAGTCCTCCATCTCCTTCTACATAGACATCGCCACCAAGAATCATAAACTTTTTCGTCTCTATCCAGTCAATATATGCCAACATATCTTGATATGTATATGCATAACTTGCAACACCCAATTCTGCTAGCGACTGACCTCTATTTTCAAAATTAAATTTACCTAGTTCCATATGATTGGACTCCTACTTTTTTATTTTTAGAAAGACAAGAAAAACAATCGATTTCATATTTTTCATCTCCAATCTCTTTATCAAGCCATGTACTAGCTCCTACTATCATATCATACATCCTTCTTAAGAAATTATGATATGATTAGAAGGCAATCCAGATAAGTCTGTCAGAGATTTTAAATGGAGAACAGGAATTGATTGAGCATTCTGTTATAAGATAAACTTTTTGAATAATTCTGGAATTCCACCTTCCTGTGTAAATAAAGTCTTTACAGCAAAATCATTATCGAAAAAAACGACTTCTTGGAAGTCATTATCAATTCTCCACTCAATTTCCGTATAAGAAATATTATCATTTTCTACATTAATAATTTCAAACCAACCTATTGCCACTCCATAAAAAATAATCTCTTCCAATATCTGAGTTGAATATCCTTTGTTTTTAATATAAAGTGAAAATAAAGTCGAAATGATAGCATCTTCTTCTGCTATTGATAGTAGTAGTTCTCTTAAATCCTCAATAGTCATTCTTATCTATCTCAAATTAATAGAATTCGAGCTCCCAAAAGGTGCTATCATATATTTCTAATTTTATTGATAAATTTGCTACACCTGTCTCTATAGCATCAAATTCAACAGGAGTTGTAGAGGAAACTAATATTAAATTATTTATATCCTCTATTTCCTTTGAAAATTTTAAAAGCTCGTCCCAACTCATTTGATAACCATATTTTGAATTTAAGACTAGATCTTCAAATTCTGACATAGTTAGATTATTCGGTGCTTTTCCTATAGCATCAAATTCAAAAATATACCAATTAGTATTATTAGATGGGATATTGGAAAGAATCTCAGAAAAAGAAATTTTTTTATTATATTCTGACATATTCCCGCTTATTTTCATGACATTTTCAGCTCACTTTCTCCTAGTCTTTTGTGATAACATCAATTTCCAATTTATCCATCAAGGATATCTTACATATATTTTATCAAAATTGCTTAGATATATGACTTTACTCATCTCTATTTTTAGCAGGCACTTGATGCTTGCTGAGATGATATCCTATTTTATTAGCACCAAAAGAAGTTTTGTTCTCTGACTAAAACTTTGGAGACTTGAATTTCTTGGCATACAATCTTAATTAACATACTTGATAAAATAATTACAGCTCGTATCATATTATTTTTCTCTTCGATAAGTCTAATGTCATGTACAGTGTGAGACATGAGATTTTCAAAAGAAATATCTTTCATATTGAAATTTCTTGTGCCAGCCTCACTTTCCCAACATGTCCAACCAGCATCCGTCTCATAGTCAACCTTAAAACAACGATAGAAAACTATCTCCCAGCAATACTGATCCGATTTACCATTTTCAATCTTACATTCATCCCCGAAAAATGAAGCTCTAAAGTCTAATGCGTAGGAATCCCAGTACTTCGTACTGTCAATCTGTTCCTGTAGTTTTAAAATATTCATTTCCTCTCTCCTTTGTTTTATGAAAAGGCATAGGTTCTAGTAGCGGATTCATTATTTTTGTTTTTCATCCGATACATTTTTTATTTCATACAACGTTATTATATCTACTATCAGTTCAGCTACTCTATTCAGAAAAACTTAGTGGCACAATCTCTACATCCCCAAGATTATCAACCGAGTAACGTTGACTACCATTTTTAAACCAGCGTCCTAGAACGACATCATAGAGCATGAAGTGGGATTTTTCTTTAATCCAAGCTTCATCAATACCATGAGGTTTTAAATACTCTAACACTTCGTTGGGATTTGTTAGGTAAAAATTAGGTATCGAATCCCCTGTTTTCGACTGACGTGATAATTCTTTATATGCCTCCAAATCTAGTTTTCCCTCATCCTTATGGAGTATATTGTAACTAGCTAAGTCATACGCTACCGACCATTTAGAATCTGAGATTTCGACTGATTGGTTGAGTTTCTTATCATTGTAGTCATATTTTATATAAAGATATCTCCCATCAGATAATAGTTGCTGGTATTCAATAATAAAAGTTTCTTCAAAACCTACAATCACTGTTAAACTTTCATTTTCAGACAAGCCTGCATCAAGTTCTATAGGAATTATCCAGTCTGGATCTCTAAACGATTGACTTCCATCAACAGCTTTACTAAAATCAGCGAGGCCAGGTAAGACACCACTATGGGTTTCTGCATAGTTCATTTCTAGAAAGACATTACTTAAAGATTCATATACTCCCTTATAATAATTCTTTTGATAGACACGATATAGACCAAACAAAGTTAGAAAAACTAATAAAATTATGAGTACGATTTTTAAAATTTTTTTCATCTACCTTTTTCCTTACTTAAATCTTGGATAAACTGATAAGCAACATTGTTCTTCTCTTTTAACATCTCCATTGCTTGGGTATCATCCTATTCAGAAAAACTTAGTGGTACAATCTCTACATCCCCAAGATTGTCAACCGAGTAGCGTTGGCTACCATTTTTGAACCAGCGTGCCAGAACAACATCATAAAGCATGAAGTGAGACTTTTTGTTAATCCATTGCGTTTTCGCTAATCATCTTTACATTACCCCAATTTTCAGCTGAAAATTGACTAGGATAGACGGAAAGCCAGTCTGGAATAATCTTATTTCGTAACAATTCTTCACTTTTAGTAAAATATGGTGAAATATTAATTTTTTTCTCCTGTACATACTCCATAATTTGATTGGGTTCTGTCAACCACCTTTTTTCATCAACAATGTTTATAGACTGCACCAATTTATCAGAATCGTGATTATACTTATAATATATCTCTATAACACCTCCACTGCTATGCATGAATCGAAAGTTTATAGACATTTCTCCATTATCTAGTTTACCATCTGGAAAGTGGAAACTGTACGAAATACTCTCAACTCCTGTAGGTAAGACTTCTGAACGATACTTTTCTGAAACTGAACCGTAAAGTAGACCTCCTGTTTTATTTACTTCCATATCTGGCACCCTATTTAAAGTAGAATTCGTACGTAAAAAAGAAGATGTAGCATGATGGTACTCGTCATGATAAATTTCTTCAAAAACATTACTATACCGTGGCTTAAAAAAAATGAAAGAGAGCGGTAGTAGCATGATTACAAAAGCCCCTATAGATAAGGTATAAAACATTTTTTTATTCATTTAACGACCTCTTTCTTGTTAATCAATATAATCTTGCAAATCATTTTTCCCCTCTTCTAAACTTCGAATAAAATTATAAGAATCTGGATAGTTTTTCTTCAAGTATTCCATGGATTCTGCATCTATTCGTCTGCTACTATAGGATTGGATATTTGGGCCTAAATCTACCACTTTACTTGGAATCAAACTATCGTATACTACTTTTTTAACATAATCTAGATTAACATTTTGTTTAAACTCATATAAGGTTCTTTCCTTCTCGGATGGTTGGGGAGGCCTCAAATCCTATTTCTAGGGCCATGGCAGACTGAGCCACTTGTTAGCGCTTGGCTTCTATTCGTGTTGTTACTCGTTGGTAACTACACTAGAATGACTTCAAAAAATCAACAACTCCATCATGTAACTGTATATCCTTATTGAGAATTTCTTTACTATCTTTATCTGATAACTCCAATACCATATTACGGTAACCATCAAGAAGTTCCATCATTAAAACCAAAGTATCATAACTTACATTATATAGAGACTCCTCTTTAGTTAAATTACTTTGAGAGATATTCATACTTACAGCTTGCTCCTGTATTATTTCTAATTCTTTTAAAAATTTTATTTGTTTATCTGTCATGTTTGATTTCTTCCCTATATTTTTCATTATTGGTGTAGTCATAAACCTGATGCCTTAAGTTTAAACACATACTTGATATTTTCTATATGGCCGTTCCTAGTTCCTGAGATTAAAGATTTATATGGTGCTCTTCCAGGAAAAATCATGTTCTGATTGTTTAATCTTCGTAACAATAACATCTCTAGAAATAATATTTATCATGCCTGATAAATTGTTAAATATTTTGTCTTACAATCCAGTCTTATTTCACAAAATTTTTCTGTTTCGTCAAACCACTCAGTCCATAGAATTATATTATCCAAGACATTTCCTCCATTCATTCCCCCTACCCCAACTCCTTCGCTATTCTGCTCTTTTCAAGTTTTCCCTTAGTAATTCGTTTCCATAAAACAAGAGGATTCAGACTATAGGATAATCGTAGGAGGAAATAATTTACCCATTCGATAAGGGCAAAAAGCTGTATTAGCATGGCTATAATACCCACTTGGAAACTCTGTGTATTCCAGACTATAAAAGGAAAGCCTGAAATAAGTAAAATAAGATCTAGTATTCTGAGAACACCATATAGTTTGGGGACATTTCCATTTCCGAACTGGGGATTCGACAGTCTTCTAATCAAAATCGCCCAATAGATTGAACCTTGAAGCAAAATAAATGTCAGTAAAGACAAAGGATAGAGAATGGTGACTAGACTCTTCCAATCACTAAGCCGATTTTTCAAAAGGAAAAAACACAACCAAAAGGATAGGACGGCTGTAAGCTCTCCCAAACAGAGGGACATCAACTCTTTTCCAACTTTCTCTTTTTGTATGTTCATCATCTCACCCATATATCTAACATCCTATATCAAAAAAAAGCCATTCGAACCAGTTTCTAGTCAACATTTCTCAGAATCAAGTCATTCTAGCTATCGAACAGCTTAATTACTTTAATATAAATGCAATTCTAAGTTTAGAATTGCATTTATATATATGTTTTAGATCTATTCTAAGTCTATGACAGCTTTAAATTTTAATTTTTGAAAGATTCTAAAGCTAAAATAGCTCTAAAATTACGAGCACTAAGCTATTCGAAACTTAGAAGAACCTTTGGTGAATTTCAATAGCACTCTAACTAGCTACTCTTACAATTTCTCTGATGAGCTTTGAGCTTTTTAATAGCCCAGTCATAGTGACTGGAAGTGGCACTCACAAAGTAGGAACCTAGACTTGTTCCTCCCGTCCACTTATAGACACCTTTTGTGAACAATTCGTCATTGCTGAAGCCTTCCATCAACTCTAAAACCTCTTTATGCGATTGATTGAGGAGTTTGGTCGCTTCTTCTAAGGACGTACTCTGGTGCTTCTTCCAAAAAGCGACATTCATTTCCCCATAAGTTTTCCAATTATAAGGTTCAGGGAGAAAAGGT
>ERZ773083.2636-NODE-2636-length-10909-cov-7.506173_pt1 | contig 10909 bp, 10 predicted proteins | sample MGYA00511465_ERZ773083 | MGnify/ENA primary metagenome ERZ773083 (study PRJEB29015, sample SAMEA2738001) | human oral metagenome | biome: human oral; feature: human-associated habitat; material: dental | place: China | collected 2060 ... | reverse complement strand
CTCGCGCCCGAGCCACCGGTCGCAAGCGCGCCAACCGGGCTCGCGACACCGGGAGGCGCCGCCGCGGAAGCCTGCACCCTTTGCTCGGAGGCCACACTCGGCGAGCTCCCTGTCGTCGCGCGGTTTTCGCCGCCGCCAGCTCCGGCTTCAATGGTGGGGTCGGTTGCCATGGATACGGGCCCTCCGGTTGTCGTGACGCTTGCAAGCGGGGTTGCGCTGCGGTCGAGATAGCCCGCGGGGCAGTCAACCCCGCCTCGACGGCGCTCCGCTGAGCGATGTCTGCCCCGTCGATACTATCGCGGTTAGCCGAGAACCCAGCTCGCAGAACACTTGAGTTGTCGGACGAGGCACGTTGGTTGCGGCTGGCCCCGGGCAGTGTGGCGGGACGGATTCGCGGGGCTGTGGGACGAGGGACCATCCGGAAGGCTGGGCCCGGCCACTCGGAGACGGTACCGGCGTGGAAGTGGGGGAATTTCTACTTTTTGGAGCCTGCGTCGGCGTGTCGTCGGCGTGTCGCGGGAAAGACGTAGAAAAAGCCCCGGTCGGCCGCGAGCTCACCTCGGCTCTGCCCGACGCGGCCTCCTCCGCGCAGACGGTCGTCTTCGTCGCCTTCATGGTCGCCTTCGCGATCGAGGCGCCCGGTAGGACACGTGGGTGAGAGGACATCGCATGGTGGTCGGGGGTCAGCGCCAGGCATCGCGGTAGGGGGCGATGCGGCGGAGTGGGTTCCAGCGGACTGCACCGCCCCACCGGTCGCGATCCCGGTAGCTGGGAACGGTCACGCGGCCCACCCAACGCGCCAGCGCGGAGCGAGAGGCCACGGCTCGGACACGCAAAAGCCCCCGACCCTGCGGGTCGGGGGCGGCAAGCTCCTGCGACTGGATTCGAACCAGTAACCGTCCGATTAACAGTCGGATGCTCTGCCGTTGAGCTACGCAGGATTGCGACAAAAGAGAATAGTAGCAGAGCGGCCAGGGGACTGACAACTTGGAGACAGCGATCCCCTTATGCCGCGCGTCACGCCAACGGGCCGGTTCCGTTCCCCGTCTCCGTCCCCTGCGGCCCTGAGTGCCGGACCCGCAGAGGCCTTGCCCGGCGGCGCGGGGCGGCCCGCGGGTCCAGCACTCAGACAGCGCGACGAGGGCCACTTATTTCCATTCGGGGTCGTCCGTGTCCACGCCGCTGTTGCGCGCGACGTGCTCGATCGCGGTCGCCAGCCACTGGGCGAACCCCTCCTGCTGGGAATCGTAGTGGGAGCGGAAGCCCTCGTCGCACAGGTAGGCCCGCGAGATCAGGTAGTGCTTCGCGGGGCTCACGGGGAAGTACTCGCTCAGGGCCTCCCTGTGTGCGTCGACCAGCTCGGCAGCCCTGTCGCTGTCGGTAGCAACGCCGCCGCGAATGGCCTCGATCATGTCCGATTCGATCTGCTGGATTCGTTCGACGTTGGCCTGCCACTCGCCTTCCCGCCACGAGGCGGTACGACGGTGCCACTCCTTCCAGTCGTCGGTCTCGCCGTAGCATTCCTCGGCTCGCGCCCGGTGGGCCGCAAAGTCGGCGTCCCCCAGGATCTCCCCGATCTCTTCGACGGTCAGCGCGTTGTCGTTCATTGCATCCTCCAAGAGTATGTCCAGTGCTTCAATCATCTTGTCCGTCTCTCGACGCTGAGCAATGAGGCTCTCCCGCTGCCGCTTCAGGTGCGAGACCCCCGACTCTCCCGAATCGAGGAGCGCCTTGATGTCCGTCAGCTTCATCCCCGTCGCTCGGTAGATGATGATCCTCTGGACGCGAGCGCAGTCCTCGACCGAGTAGAGCCGGTAGTTCGACCAGCTTCGCTCGGCGGGGGCCAGGAGGCCCTGTGCCTCCCAGTGATGCAGCGTTCGCACCGTCACCGAGAATCGCTCGGCGACCTCGCCGACGGTGTAGAGAGTGTTGTCATCGCTCATGGAAATGATCCTGAAGCCTCACGTCGCGTCATGGTCAAACGGAAGAGTGTGTGCAGCACAGATGCATCGTGCCACATATGTTCCTGTTGGGGAACCATCCCAGGCCGACACGGGCCCCATGTCGGCACCAGCGCCCTTATCACCCCACCGACGAGGTTTCAACCAAGCCAGGGCGGCCAGCCCTGCAGCAGTTGCGAGCACCCCGCCGTTCACGGCCTTCCAACGAGGATACAGCGCGCAGCGCTCCGCCACGGTGGAGGCCTCCCGCCGGGCGCGCAGCGGGCTGCAACGCACCCGGTCCCGATTTCCGAGAGCACACAACCAACGTTGATGACGCGGTCGAGGGCACGCTCCACACCTCAATGTCCGGCGAACATGCAACCAACAGCATGACGACAGCAAGGAGGCGTGACACCAGTGAGGGAGCATGACACCATCTGCGAGCTGGTGTCATACCCCGCCAGGTCGTGTCACACCATTGAGAACGAGCCACCGTGCGAAGGCGCATGCAAGAAGACACAACGCTTCAATCGGTGTGAAGGATGCCCGACGGCCGAAGAGGCGACCGGTCGCGTTAGAGGAGTCAACCCGATCGACAGGAGTCAACCCGATCAGAAGGGGTTGATTTCTCCCGATCAGGTGCACACCTCACCCCACACGAGTATTCACGCATCCGACGGCCAACAAGCGGCTTGCGACGCCGAGACACATCGGCAGGGCCGGGCCACAGACAGGCCCCACCGGTCGCCGCCGCATCGGGGAGGGCAGTGACGCCTGTGGGCGATGCTGCAGTGCCCATGGGAATCTGCGAGGTCGTGGCCACTCACCGCAAACAGGCGCCGCCGGTGGGAGGGCGCCGGAGGGGTCGGAGAGCCAGGGCACGCTTCAAGACACGGCGGCGCGCGAATCGAGGTCGCCAGGGTTCGCGGGCAACCGGAGCTTCCGGGCCCGGAACACCGGCGGAGCCATGAGCAACACGCGGCCACACATGCGTGCGCCCCGCCCCGCGGATGCGGGACGGGGCGTGCTCACCCGACGAGGGGCGAAAGTCTGACAGAATCAGACGGGGAAAGTCACTTGAGGGTGACCTTGCCGCCGGCCTCTTCGATCTCAGCCTTGGCCTTCTCGGCATCTTCCTTCTTCGCGGCGGGGAAGATGGTGGAGGGCGCGGAGTCAACCAGATCCTTGGCTTCCTTCAGGCCCAGGCCGGCCAGGTTCTTCACGACCTTGACGACCGCGATCTTCTTGTCGCCGGCGGACTCGAGGACGACCTCGAACTCGTCCTTCTCTTCGGCGGCGGGGGCGTCGGCGGCCGGGGCGGCAACGGCGACGGCTGCGGGGGCAGCGGCCTCAACGTCGAAGGTCTCCTCGAAGAGCTTCACGAAGTCGGAGAGCTCGATGAGGGTCATTTCCTTGAAAGCTGCGATGAGCTCGTCATTGGAGAGCTTAGCCATGAGTGGCATCCTTCCTGATTGGCCTGCACGAGTGCAGAATGTTGGGGTGTTTCACGCAGCCCGGATGGCGACGTGGAACATGGCCTGTCTCGTCAGGCCGCTTCGCTCTGCTTCTCGCGCAGAGCATCGATGGTGCGCACTGCCTTGACGGGCAGAGCGTTGAATGCGAACGCCGCCTGACCAATCTTGGCCTTGAGGACGCCTGCGGCCTTGGCCAGCAGGACCTCGCGGGACTCGAGATCGGCAAGCTTCTTGACAGCCTCGACGCTCAGGGGAGCGCCGTCCATCGCGCCGGACTTCAGCACGAGGGCGGGGTTGTCCTTAGCAAAATCACGCAGCGCCTTGGCGGCCTCGACGGGCTCACCGGAGACGAAAGCGATGGCCGTGGGGCCCTTGAGGTCCTCAGCCAGGAAGTCGAGGCCGACCTCCTTGGCTGCCAGCCGCGCCAGCGTGTTCTTTGCCACGGCGTAGGTCGCGTTCTCGCCCAGGCCGCGACGCAGCTGCTTGAGCTGGCCAACGGTCAGGCCGCGGTACTCGGTCAGCAGGACAGCGTCGGCTGCGCGGAAACGCTCCACGAGCTCGGCAACTGCTGCCACCTTGTCGGACTTCGCCATGGTCCTCCTTCCAGTTACGTGACCGCAGGCACGAAAAAACCCGACACGCAGGATCGTGTCGGGCATACGCTCCGGTACCGCGCACGGCGGCTCACTCACCTGCGTTGGATTTTCCTCCACTAGCGTGGACACCAACGGTCTTCGGCACGGATCAGACTAACAGCCGCCGCAGCTGGGCGCAAGGCACGCGGCACGTGTCACAGGCGTGGCCGAGGTGGCCCCGCGCACTGAGAGCCCGGGCCCCGCCCGCTCAGACGTTTCGGGATGCCCCTCCGGTTGCCCCTGTTGCTGCGCCGACCGCCCCACCCACTCAGACGATTCGCCACCCACTCGCCCTGCTTCTGGCCTCCCAGAAGGCGCGGTACTGGCCCCCCGATTCGGCGTAGAGCTCCTCGTGGGTGCCGATCTGGGCGACGCGCCCCGACTCGTCGAGGACCACGATCTGGTCGGCTGCGGTAATGGTGTCGAGCTTGTGCGCGATGACGATGAGGGTCGCGTTGCGCCGCAGCGCCTCCATCGCTTCGGTGATGCGACTCTCGTTGTCCGGGTCGAGGGCGCTCGTCGCCTCGTCGAAGAGCACGATCGGAGCATTCTTGAGGAGGGCGCGGGCGATGGAGACGCGCTGACGCTCGCCCCCGGACAGGGCGCGCCCAGCCTCGCCCACGGGAGTGTCCCACCCGAGGGGAAGACGCTCGACGATCTCGTCGACGCCGCTCAGGCGTGCGGCATGGCGCAGCTCTGCCTCGCTCGCGTCGGCTCGTCCCACGCGCACGTTGGCTTCCAGCGTGTCATCGAAGAGGTAGACGTCCTGGAAGACCAGTGAGAGGTGAGCCATCAGGTCTCGCGTCGCCCACTCGCGTACGTCCCCTCCCCCGACGCGCACGCTCCCGGAGTCCACGTCGTAGAAGCGTGCGACGAGGCGCGCGATCGTGGTCTTGCCGCAGCCTGACGGTCCGACGATCGCGGTCATCGTCCCGGGCTCCACGCTCATGCTGACGCCGCGCAGGACCGGGTGGTCGGCCTCGTAGGAGAAGGACACATCCTCCAGGGTGACGGAGGCACCCCGGGGCCCCGTTTCGGCTCGGTAGCACGCATCCTCGTCGGGGGTCGCGAGCTCAGGGGCCGAGAGGATCTCGTGGCTCAGGGAAAGGACCGGTCGTTTGGTCTCGAAGGCCGAGGCGAGCATCCCGATGTCGACGAGGACCTGGGTGAAGCGCAGGAGCAGGCCGATGGCGACGATCGCCTCGACGCCGCCGACGCTTCCGGCCACCGCGAGCATGCCTATCGCACAGATGAGGGCGACGACGACGACCTGGGCGGCCATGCCGTTAATGATCTGGCCGATCGTGGAGCGAATGAGGCTGGCGCGGGCCGCCGCCCCGTAGGCGCTTTCCGCGCGCTGGAGTGGTTCGAAGGTGGCGGAACGCCCACACGCTCGCAGCGCCCCCTGCTTGGTGGCAAACTCGACGATCCGGTGGGACAACTCCATGGCACGCGGCTCTTCGATCGCGGTCCCCGCACGCAGGAAGCAGCGTGAGGCATACAGGCCGCCGCCGACGATGGGAATGGCCGCGAGGCAGGCGACCCCGAGGGGAGGCGAGAAGACGGTGATGCCAACAAGCATGACCGCGGATGTGACGACGGAGGCCACGAGGGGCGAATACATGTGCGCGAAGATCTCGCCGAGCACCATGAGCTCACGCGAGACCAGACGCGACGTCTTCCCGGCCGTGTCGGGGCCAAAGGAGCCTAGCGGCAAGGACGCGACCTTGTCACCGATGGCGCGATGCATGTTCGTCAGGAAGTCGAAGGCAACCGAGTAGGAGCGCATCGACAGCAGGTACTCGACGACGAAGGAGGCGAGGGCGCAGGCGGCGAGCACGCCGATCCAGCCGCGCAGGCTCAGTCCCCACGCGGGTGCGGACGAGGTGAGCGCGAGGGCAGCGGGAATGAAGGCGACGAGCGAGATCCCGCGGATTGCTCCGACGACGCAGGATAGGACCGTCGCCTGGGCGAAGCTGGCACGCCCCTGGTGCGACAGGGGCTCACGCAGCCGGGAGATGATGGTGGACATGTCAGCGTCCTTCCTTCGAGGGCGCGCTCATGCGCCGCATGTACGGGTGTTCGGCGACCTCGTCGGGGCTCCCGCAGGCGAGCAGGCGTCCGCCATCGAGGATCGCTATCTGATCGACGCCGGCGATCGATGCGGGCCGGTGCGCGATCACGAGGACCGTCTTGCCCTCGACCAGCGCGCTCAACGCCTGCTGAATGTCGGCTTCGGCTTCGGGGTCGGTGAACGCGGTGGCCTCGTCGAGCACGAGGACGGGAGCATCCACCAGGAGAGCCCGGGCGATGGCGATGCGTTGCGCCTGCCCTCCCGAGGGGTGGGCGTCGCGCCCGACGACCGAGTCGAGACCGCCGGGCAGGGAACGGATGTAGTCGTCGATTCGGGCGTGGGCAGCCGCCTTCCACACGGCCTCGTCGTCGGCACCACGCGCTCCGAGCGCGATGTTGTCGCGAATCGAGATGTCCAGGAGCTGCGGGTCCTGCAGGACGAAGGAGACGTGACGGTACAGGACGTCGGGGGCGATGTCGCGCACGTCAACTCCTCCGATGCGCACGCTCCCGCGCTGCGGGTCCGCGAAACGGGCGACCAGGGTGGCGAGGGTGGACTTACCCGACCCGGAGGGACCGACGAGGGCGGTCACGCTTCCTTCGGGCACCGACAGGCTCACATCATCCAGGGCGAGCGTGCTCCCGTAGGCGAAGGAGACGGCCTCGATGTCGATGCTGGCGCCACGAGGCTTCTCGGTCCCACCGCCCGGCAGCGGCGGGACCGCCAGCAGGGTGACGATGCGCAGGGCGGAGGCCCCGGCGATCTGGTAGGACCACGCGGTCGTTCCCAGCACCTCGATCGCCGCCGGAATAACGAGGGCGATGATCGCGCAAGTGACCACCTGGACGGGACTGACCACGCCGGCGGCCGCGAGCGCCGCGCCCCCGGCGGTCGAGATGAGGAGGATCAGCGAGGGGGAAACCGCAGCCTGGCCGAGCGCCGACCCGGTCAGGAGCGGGCCGCACCAGGCGAGGTAGAAGCGGGCGAAGTCCTCGGCGGCCTCCGTGAAGCGCCTGTGTGAGCGCCCCACCGTGCCGAACGCTTTGACGACGCTGATGCCCGAGACGAACTCGACCATGGTGGCCGACACCCGGGTGAGGTGTCGGTCCATTTCGGCCGTCTTCTCCCCCATGCCGCGCATCATCCACGCGTTGATGAGGCCGTAGACGGGCAGCGTGGCGATCGATAGGAGCCCGAGCCGCCAGTCGACGATGAAGGTGTAGACCAGCAGGGAGAGCGGAGCGCTGATGGCCGCGCTGGATTCGACGGGGGCGTGGGCGATGACGGCATGAATGTCGTGCGTGTCGTCCTGGATTGCTTTGCGCACGGCTCCGGAGTTCGCGGAGGTGAACCAGGCCAGAGGGGCGCGGGCGAGGACGTCGACCATTCTGGTGCGCACGATGTGTCCGAAGCGCACGTCTGCGAGGTGCGTGACCGTCAGGGCGACGAAGTAGATACCGTAGCGAGCCCCGAAGGCGCCGGTCAGCCACATGAGGAGGTTCATGACGGCGCCGCGCTCGGGAGTGACGCCGGATCGGGCCGCGTCCAGCAGCACCTCGCCAAGCTGGACGAGGATCACGTAGGGGACGACGGCGAGCCCGCCGTAGACGATTCCGAGGATTCGCGCCACGGTGAGAGACAGGCGGATGGGCGCCGTCAGCTCCCGGAAGGCGCGCTGTCCCTCTCGGTGGGTTTCGCGCGGGTCGGGGGAGCCATCGGCTCCCGCCTCGTTGTCACCGGATTCGTGGTCGGTGGTCGTCATTGGGTTCCTCCTGTGGGGGCAGCCACGCTGCCCGCCGATGTCAGTGTGATGAGCCTGTCTGCGCAGGCCGAGGCGAACTCGCCGTCGTGCGTGACGACGATGACGGCGGCGCCTTCGTCGGCGAGGCGCCGCAGGGTGGCCGCGATGGAGTCCAGATGCCGGGCGTCGACGCCCGAGGTCGGCTCGTCCAGGATGACGATGGGTCGCTCGGTCGCTCGGGCTGCGGCAATGACGAGGCGCTGCTTCTGTCCCCCGGACAGGCTCAGGGGGTGGCGTTCGGCGAGGTGAGCCAGATCGAAGTCCGCCAGGAGGGCTTCCCCGGCCTCGCCGCACGCCCGGGAAGCGCCGATCGTGAGTTCCCCTGCCAGGGTGTCGGAGAAGAGCTGGCGGCCGGTGTCCTGCATGACGAGGGCGCAGGCCGCCCGACGCTGCCTGCGAGAGGTGGGACGGCCGTCCAGGCTGATGGTTCCGCCGCTCGGCGCCGCAAGCCCGCACAGCGCGCGCACGAGAGTCGTCTTTCCGGCGCCGTTCGCTCCGGCGATACAGGTGATCTGCCCGGCCGGAAAGTCTGCGTTGAGCCCCTCGAACACAGTATTGTCGCCGTAGGAGAAGCACAGGTTTCGGCACGATAGTCGCGCATCTTCGACGCGCGTGCCTTCCTCCCGTGCCTCGCCGCGCCGTGGGGTCACCCAGGCCTCGGGAGCTCCGGGATCGACGAGGGTTCGCAGGCCGAGGGAACGCCGTTCCTCCTCGCCCATCGAGTAGAAGTCCTCGCCGCTCCAGCGCCGCTTCACCGCTCCCCCTTCCACGAGGAGCACCTGATCGGCGAGGCCTCGCAGGAAGTGGAGGCGATGCTCGACGACGACGACCGTCAGGCCCTGCTCCTTGAGGACGCCCAGCGCCCGTCGCACGTCGGCGATCGCGGCGGGGTCCAGGTTCGAGGTCGGCTCGTCGGCCAGGAGGACCGGCGCGCCGGAGGCGAGCGCGCAGGCGAGCGCGACCTTCTGGAGCTGCCCGCCCGACAGGGACGAGAGCTTGCGATCCATGAGGTGCGTGATCCCCATGAGTGCGGCCGCCCGGTCGCTCTGTTCGCGTAGGACGGCCCGGTCCCTCCCGTAGTTTTCGCCGCAGAAGGCCAGCTCCTCGGCGACCGTGTCGCAGAAGAACTGGGTGCGCGGGTTTTGGAAGACCGACGAGCACAGGTGTCCGACCTCCGCGAGGGGGACCTCGGCGAGCCCCCGTCCATTGATCCGCACCGTCCCCGACAGGTCGCCCGGCGTCATCTGAGGAATGAGGCCGGTCAGCGCGCGCATAAGCGTCGACTTTCCGCAGCCGGACGCGCCACACACCAGGGTCAAGGTCCCCGGCTGGGCCTCCAGGTCGACGCCATCGAGCGCGTCGACCCGCTCCCCCGTCAGCGCGTTGACGTAGGAGAAGGACAGGCCGTCGACATCGATCACGGTAGAACCCCCAAGTAGCATAAGTACTCAAGCGTCAGGACAGCTGCCGTGCAGGCGAGCGCGAGGGCATCCCAGCGCGTGGCGCGCAGCACCACTAGGGAGGTGGGTGGCGTTGCGGTCCCGAGGCCGCGGACGATGCTCGAGGCCGCCAGGTCTTCGGCGACACGCGCGACGGAGGATAGGAGGGGGACCAGGAATCGTTCGGCGATCACGAGCGGGTGGCGCAGCACGCCGCGCAGCCCCAGGTCAACGCCGCGCATGGACATCGCCTCGCAGATGGCGACGGCCTCGGCGCTGACCGTGGGGATCACCCGGAAAGCGACCGCGAGGGCGTCAACGAAGACACGCGGCAGATGAATCGCTCGCAGCGCCGCTTTCATCTGGCCGATCCTCGTCGTGCGGTACACGTAGAGCGCGAGGCCGAATCCCGCACAGAAGCGAGCAAACCAGTAGAAGATCGCGCCGGATGTGCCGATCATAAGAACCACACCCCGAGGCCAGCCCGCCGCCTGCACCCATGCCACGAGGTAGGGAGCCCCTAGCCCGAGGGCGTTACAGGCAAGACACCCGGCCCCCGTTCTCGCTGCGGACCTGATGGAGACCTCCCAGGCGAGGGCGAGCACGGTCAGCGCCTGGACGGCGAGGAGCGTCGTCGCCGGGCCCGTGCGCATGACGACCGCGTTGAGCACGAGGAGGGCAAGGAGCTTCGTGCGTGGGTCCAGCCTGCTCGCCGTGGTGCCCGGGGCTGTCTGAGCGGGAGAGATCTCAGGCAACGCCGGCCTTAGCGAAGTGCTTGCGCAGAAGGAAGCGACCGATGAGGCCTCCGCCACACGCGACGAAGGACATGATGACGCTCCACCCAACGATCACGGCTGGGCTGAACAGAGCGCGCATAGTGTCGGCGTAGTCCTGCCCCATCGACGCGGCAATGTCGGCGAAGTAGGGGTCGGGGGCGAAGAAGATCGGGGACAGGGGGGCGATTCCCCACAGTGAGAACAGCACGTACGCCGCGATATTACGGGGCGCAGACACGTAGCCGCCGCCCCGTGCGATGAGATCTGCCAGGAAACCGAGAACGACGGCAACCGGTAGGGTGACCCAAGCGTGGCCGGTGAGAACCATGAGGACGCCGACGACACCCCCCATGATCGTGAGCGTGCCGAACATGCGCGAGCGCACGAGCATGAGCATGACGACCGAACCGTTGAGCAGGAGGCTCACCACGCCGCCAACGAACATGAACGCCGGCCCGAAGAAGCCCAGCATTCCCGAGCACCATATGAGGACGAAGTAGACGGCGGTAAAAGCACCGATCGTGACGACTGAGCGCGCCTTCGTGACACCCAGACCCTCAACCTGAGACATTGTGCAGTCCTTCAAGACTATAGGTTTGCTGAAGTGAACTAAGGCTACCCTACACACCAAGCTATAACATGTGACCTATGTCCCTTACCGCATCGGTGCGTCACTAAGCTTCCCGGAAGCAGATCTTCACACAAAAAGAGGGGTTAAGGGTCAAAAAGTGTGTCCGGAATCGCGGATTTTCACGGATTGACCTGT
>ERZ773083.2634-NODE-2634-length-10918-cov-6.480714_pt1 | contig 10918 bp, 10 predicted proteins | sample MGYA00511465_ERZ773083 | MGnify/ENA primary metagenome ERZ773083 (study PRJEB29015, sample SAMEA2738001) | human oral metagenome | biome: human oral; feature: human-associated habitat; material: dental | place: China | collected 2060 ... | reverse complement strand
ACCTGTCAGTATCCCTATTCGCATCCCGCCGTCCTATGGCCATCTTGGACAACAGTTTGACTTATTTAGGAAAACCGAATTTGATTTTTCCTAGCACCTCCTTAAAAATCTTTCTCTACATAGAAACGGACACATACATAAGAGATTTATCATCCATGGACAGATAGCAGCTGCTATTGCTATAAACCTCACTGTCATCAAGACCATGCAGCAGTTTGTTATGGATGTCGGTCACTGGGTTTACCGCATCGGGACGAAGCGTGATGACCAACTGTCCCTTGGCATCGTAATAATTGTACGCATCACTCCGACTGGTGGGAGTCTTGCGGATTTTCTGTTTCATTTTTGTGTCCTTTCTGCCAATACGTAAGGCAAAGGGCACGAACGAAAAAGATCGGCCGCCTTTCGGTAGCCGACCCGCAATGCCTAAATTACACATGACGATAAAGGCTACCGAATATTGACACTCCCATCGCCGGAGCGATAAAAAGTGTCAATATCCGTATCCTTCGCCATATTACGTAATTCAGGCGCAGATATTTTGTTGTCTTTGTTCCCCAACAGGAAGGCTCCCCCGTTCTGAGGTAGCCAAATTTAAGTAAAACTCGGTGGCATCATTTCCTTGTCCTTGACCTGGCCTGTGCCAAAGCACTCCCGGCTACTGATTTGGCAGCCTTGCTGTATTTGCTGCTGCGAAGAATGCGGCTTGCAATTCGGGCTACGCGTGGGCTGGTCTGTTTCTTATTTTCAGCCATCCGAATCATCTCCTCTCGATTGATATGGCATTAGTTTACATTGACACGAAGCAGATTGACATGATTGAGACTTTACCAATACTTACTTTTCACTTACATTTTTCACGAAATAAAACAGGAAAAACATTTTAGAACTTAAAAGTTTTTTATAGTTTCTCAAAAAACACATTGATAATTGCAAAAAATTATAGTACACTAAAACTGTTGATTTTACGCCTGATCGACAGGGGGGATTCTGCTTGAGTGTACGCTACAACTATGACGGTTTATGGAAATTGCTTATAGACAGAAAGATGAAACGAAAAGATTTAGCCGATATGACGCACATAACCTCAGCCACGATGGCAAAAATGAGCAAAGAAAAGCCTGTCAGCATGGAAATCATAGGTCGAATATGTGAGGCACTTGATTGTCAGATAGGCGATATTGTGGAGGTCGTAAAAACGGAGCAATGATTTTAGTTGCAGGGAGATGATGGCATGATACTGTGTTACGGTGTGTTGTTGAAGATATTGGTTCTCTGCAAAGCGGCAAATGAGAAACAAAAAAATATTAACGGAACATTACTGATGTCCGTTAATAACACCTATGATGTCCGTACCGATGACCATCTCGCCTCCACACTGATTAGATGTAAGAAAAATCTTGCCGAAGATGTTACGAATAAAAAAATTCTACGAAAGATCGAGCAAGATGACTTGATAAAATATTTTGAGAGCGATGTTCGCCCGTTAATTAATCCGGAAAAGGAGCACATCGTTCTTCGAGCATTGCAAAATATCATCAGCAGCTCCGATTTTAATTCACGACGTGTGGGGAAATTAGGCCGAAAACAGATACTGAAAGAGGAAAATCTCGCCACATTCTTGGCGAATGTTTTTCTTTACACATTAGCTGTTCCTAACAAAGGCAAAGATGGCGAAACATTTGTACGCTCTTTGAATGAAGAAATGCTCTCTATTCTTGCGGATAATACCGTTGAAAATTCGAATTATGTACAAACGAGTGAGCCGCCGATATCTACGGAGCAGTTACTCCTCCCCTTGCTGACAGACGGAAGATGCTTGTCTTGCGGAAAATCCTTAATACAACAAGATAATGAAGGTGAGTTCTTCCAATCACAGCAAGTTGTGGAATTGAGCACCACATCTGCAGGGAAAGTAGAGGAAGTGGCTTTATGTCCGAGCTGCGCGACGAAGTATCCGCAACTTAACCAGAAACAAAAAAATGCATTGGTCAGTGCTTTTCATCAAGCCAAGAAAAATGCACAGTTGGCGTTTTATATAACCGATAATGAGAAAACCAATAATTTGATTGCAACAACGATAAGAGCCTTGTATGATTCGAATCGATCGAGCGATACACCTCAAAAATATGATCCATCCGAGGTGGAGGAGAAAATTAAAAACGCCATTATCCAAGACAAGATCAGTTCGTACGTGGCAAATCATTATTACTATGTAAATGACATACTCAATAACATGACAACAGCGAATACGATAACCGCCACAAAAATGGGCAAAGTAATGCGTCGCCTGTATGAAGACGTAGAAGACGGTTTGAATTGCAAGGGAACCGACATACCCATGCAAGAAGCAGTTTTTGAGGGCATGGTTACCGAAGTTCACGCCCGAAGCCACCAATTAAGCCGTACTGTTTGTGAATGGCTGATTGCTTATTTCATCCAAGGATGTGCTATTTTCGATGCGATTTCCAAGTAAGTTTACGCCTTATGCCAACAGCATCTTTATCTACTTTCCAAAAATCCTCTCCTTGCTTAATGAACGTGACAGAACGCCCGCTGAATTAATAGATGAGCTTCAAATTGAGGCTCAAGAGTTAGGAGATTTTATCAGTGCCTTGGATTGTCTTTATGCACTAAGACAGATTGATTTTAACGAGAAGGGAATGGCGCTTCGTTATGTTGATAAAACTTAAGTGCGACAAATTCTCCGAACATATCAGCAAGGAGCACACCATTTCCTTTTACAAAGGCTTAAATGTCGTATGCGGCGATGACGAAGGAAGCAATGCTATCGGCAAATCTACATTTCTTTTGATAATCGATTTTATATTCGGCGGCAACAGCTATACAAAATTGGGCAAAGATATCATGGTGAATGTGGGCATGCACACTTTTTATTTTGAATTTCTATTTGGCGGGGAATCGTATTTTTATAGCCGATCCACGGATACTCCCAATCAGGTTGCGATATGTACCTCAAAATACGAAGTCATCAATACAATAACTGTGGGAGAATATCAGGATGAACTGGCCCGACAATATCGCATCGACTGTGCACCGTTGCGTCTCACGGAAATATCCGAGCATTTTTTTCGTATCTACATTCGTGATAACACATCCGCGCGTTTGCCGATGCGATTCAAGAATGAAAAATTTGCAACATCTGTAGATATTATTCTCCAGCTGATGAAGGCCTATGATGAATCTTTGGCCCTAAAAAATGCCGAAGAGCATCTTGGAATCAAAGCTGGCCAGGATATTAAGGTCAAAGAAAAAAATTATGTAGCGCAAATAGCGGAAAACGAAACTAAGATGGCATCCTTACAGACACGATTAGACAATTTGGTGGCAAATGACCCCGAGACTCAAATCAAAATGCTTGAGGGCATTGATAAACAGGAACGCAGTCGTATGTTGGAAGCAAGTACCAAACTCAGAGAGATCTCCCGTGTTTTAGATAGAATCAAAGCACAAATAGCAGCCATCTCGTCCGACCGTGATATGGCATCCAAGGAATATGCCGAGGAATTTTCTGCTCTAGAGCAATTCTTTCCCCACTGCAATGTGAAGCTCTTTGAGGATATCGAGCATTTTCATAAACGTATCAACCAAATGCTGCAAGTGAAAATCCAATCGGAAATGAAACAACTCCAGAACATTTCTGCTTATTATGAGAAGGAATTCCAGCGCACAAAGAAAAAATTACACGAAAATGAACTGGCTCGGAAATACTCGGAGCAGATTCTTCGTCAATGCATCGCCATTTCTCGCGAAATAGACGAATTGAACCGAAAAAACGAAGACCTGCAAACCGAAAAGGATCGCTACGACAAAATCATAGACATGCGGCAGAAATTAGAGGAACTTTACCGAGCACAAGCTAAGAGGATGAAGTCTGTGGCAAATGACATCAACCGTGCCATGCACGATGCCAATGAGCAAGTAACCGCCGGGACAGAACTGCCGCCGCATTTAACTATTGAAAAGGACAAGGAAATTTTCTTTGCCACACCGAATAACACCAGTGAGGGAACGTCCTTTAAAAATCTGGTGATATACGACCTGGCCATGTTCCGGCTGACACCGATTCCCATATTGATTCACGATTCCAACATCCTGCGGAACATTGACAATGTGCAGCTCCCACGGGTTTTGGATGCCTACATGAAGATCGGTAAGCAAGTATTTATAGCTTTTGACCGCATTGAATCTACTCCCGAGGAGACCCGTAAAATCATCCGCGACCACCAGATTGTGACTTTGGCTGATGGAAAGGAACTATTCGGGCGCTCGTGGAGCAAGACGAAAACAGCAAATAGGAAGAAGTGAGGAAATTTCATGGCTGCTATTCATGAGCTTCTCCGTCAAATTTCGGATGATACTCTTCGGACGCGTTTAGAGAACGAGATAAAAAAACTGGAGCAAAAAAAGAAATTCGGTTTGGTGTTCGAGGAACACCTGCCGGAATGTACTCCCCTACACCAACTTCCCATCCGTATTGGCTCCCATGTGGCGAAAAAATCTGGTCGTATCGTTGACATATACACTGTGGTGTCCGTCACGGGAAAGGAGGCTGTTTGCCATCCCGTTGCAGCAAACGAGTCCGAGATTATTCCTTTGCAGGAACTTGTGACAGTAGCTACATTTGGCGATACAATCTTCCCGTCTCTAGAATCTCTCGGCAAAGTAAAAAATGCCCCAGAGAGCGGCCTTTGGCATACGCTCATCGAGGCAGACAATTATCATGCATTGCAGCTTTTGGAGTATCTGTACCCGCAGAAGGTGGACTGTATCTATATTGACCCTCCCTATAACACCGGGGCAAAGGACTGGAAATACAACAACGACTATGTGGACGGCAGCGATGCCTATCGGCACAGCAAATGGCTCTCCATGATGCAGAAGCGGTTGGAGTTGGCAAAGAAAATCCTAAATCCTGATTCATCCGTCCTTATTGTAATGATTGATGAGAAGGAATATTTACATCTCGGTTGCTTGTTGGAAGAAATTTTCCCAGAAGCAAGAATCCAAATGATTACAATACGAATAAATAAAAAGGCATCAACTCGAGTTGGTCAGTTTGCCCGATGTGATGAATACGGTTTTTTCCTACAGTTTGGGAATATGGATATACAAAAGCAGAAATTTTCTATGCTGGATGTCACAGATAATAGCAATCCCGATGCTAAAGAAGTAAAAACTGACACCATATGGAACAGTATGTTGCGACGTGGAGCATCTGGTTCTTCGAGAGAGGAATCTCCAAATCTCTTTTATCCAGTTTGGGTTGATGAGAAAAGAAAAAAAATTGTTGGTGTCGGAGATTCACTTCCATTGAATATGGATAGGCATGAGATTGAAAACAATCCCCCTTTGACAGGTATTAGAGCTGTATGGCCTATTCGAACTGATGGCAGTGAAGGAAGATGGCAACTAGCTGCCAATACACTCAGAAATTATTTGAAGGACGGTATTGCAAAACTAGGCACTTATAACAAAAAAAGAGATCAATGGGCTGTTCTTTTTCTAAAGAAAAAACAAAAAGAACAATTAGCAGATGGTATCCTTATTTCAAAAGGAAGGGATAAAGACGGTTCACATATACTAAAATGGGAGGCGAATGTTGATTTAAACCGGGAACCAAAATCTATGTGGATCAGAGATTGGCACGACGCAAGTACATACGGCACAAACCTTATGAACAAGATTTTACCAAATAGATTTTTCCCTTTTCCCAAATCCCTATATGCCGTAGAAGATATTTTGAAATTTTATGTAGCCAATAAACCCAATGCCCTAATCGTCGATTTCTTTGCCGGTAGCGGCACGACACTTCATGCCGTAAATCTCCTCAATGCTGAGGACGGCGGCAACCGTCGCTGCATCCTCGTCACCAACAACGAAGTCTCCGAGAGCGAAGCCAAGAAGCTAACCAAGGAAGGTCATCAACCCGGTGATGAGAAATGGGAGCGTTTGGGCATTGCCCGCTATGTCACTTGGCCTCGCACGGTGTGCAGCATTGAAGGGCATGATGTAAACGGCAATCCGCTGAAAGGCAATTATCTCGGCAGTGACCGTCCTATGAGTGAAGGTTTCCCCGCCAATGCGGAATATTTCAAGCTGGGGTTTCTTGACAAAGACTCTGTATCCCTCGGCGCACAGTTCCGAGAAATCTTGCCGCTCCTATGGCTCAAAGCCGGATCCGTAGGGGAGCGCCCGGAACTGCCGGGAGAAGACGCGCCACCTATGCTCATCCTGCCAAAGAACGATTTTGCCGTCCTCTTGGCTGAGGGCTGCTTTGGCGAATTTATGGATAGGCTGGGCGAAATACCGAAACTGTCCACCATTTACCTTGTCACGGACTCCGAAGAGCTGTTCCGCAATATGGCAGGGCAGCTTGGCGAAGTGGATGTTTATCAGCTTTATCGTGATTACATTGATAATTTTATCCTTGGAGCAAGAAACAGAGGAAACGAAGCATGAGATCACAGTTATTTTCTTTCCAAGAGGCGGCTCTTGCCGAGCTTCACGCAAAAATAAAAAGTGCCCATGCCGACTGGCATGAGGGCGAATCACAAGCCATCTGCTTTTCCGCGCCCACAGGAGCGGGCAAGACCATCATCATGACGGCACTCTTTGAAGAGATTTGGTACGGCATGGGTGAGGCCATTGAAGACTCGGACGCTATTTTCATCTGGCTCTCTGATTCCCCGGAACTGAATGAGCAGACGCGCCGCAAAATCGAGGCCAAGGCCGATAAAATTCCTGTACGCAATGTGGTGATGGTGGACGGAACCTATGACAAGGAGCATTTCGCCAGGGGGAAAATTTATTTTCTCAACACGCAGAAAATCGGGAACGACAAACTCTTGACGCAGCACTCAGATGCACGCACCTACACCATCTGGGAGACGCTGACCAATACGGCGAAGCATTACCCGGAACATCTGTATATCATTATTGACGAAGCACATCGCGGCAGCCTTGCAAATGGGAAGGCCTCGGGAGTTGCCAAGTCCATCATGCAGAAATTTATCTTGGGCAGTCCTGATGACGGACTTTCCCTCCTTCCCCTTGTCATTGGCATGACGGCTACTCCCCAGCGTTTTCTTGCGCTTTTGGAGAAGGCTGACAAGACCGTGGTTCGCAAGGTGGCTGTATCCCCTGCCGATGTGAGAGACTCCGGGCTTTTGAAGGACAGAGTCATTATTCGTTATCCCGATATCGCCATCAATGCGGATATCACCATGTTTTCCGAGGCGGCAAAGAACTGGCAAGAAAAATGCCGCCAATGGGAGAATTATTGCCGCGAGGAAAATGAGCGTCCCGTACGTCCTGTTTTAGTGGTGCAAGTTGAGGATGCTGCGGGGAAAGACATCACGCGCACGGACATTGGTTCTTGCATTGACGCCTTGGAGAGCGTATTGGGCAGAAAGCTCAATAAGGGCGAGGTGACACACACATTCGACTCCCCCAAGCCTTTTACTGTGCGCGGCTTGGATATCCCCTATGTGGAGCCATCCCGCATTGAAGACGACGAGGATATCGGCGTAGTCTTTTTCAAAATGAATCTCTCTACGGGCTGGGATTGCCCGCGTGCGGAAACCATGATGTCATTTCGCAGCGCACAAGATTTTACCTATATTGCCCAGCTTTTGGGACGCATAATAAGGACGCCGTTGGCACGACGCATTGCCGCTCGTGCGGAACTCAATGATGTGTCTCTGTACCTCCCCTTCTATAACGAAAATACCGTTGAGGCTGTCATTAAGGCACTCAATGAAAACGAAGCCATTGCTCCGACAGAAACCGGGTCAAACCGGGAACTTGTCACACTCAAACGAAATGATTCCTTTACTGATATCTTTGCCGCCGCAGAAAAACTCGTCACATATCGGCTGGACTCCATACGAAAGCAGCCATCTATCAAGCTCTATGTCCTGTTATCCAAAATGTTGGAGATCGACCGCATCAGTCATGGAACGAAAGAGGATGCTCTAAGGATGCTCATTGGAACTATGGACGAGCATTTGGAAAAACTCAAAGAAAGCGGAGAATATGACCGCCGTGTGGCGAAAATGACAGGCTTTGCCGTAGGAGCTGTAACTTATGAATACGGAGAGCAATCCTTCACGGTGAATCCCGAAACGCAACGGATGGAACTTTCTCCCTTTGATATCAGACATCATTTCGATCAGGCGGGACGGCTTTTCGGCGAGGGGTTGCACCTCGAATACTGGCGTAGACACAGCAAGGCAGACTCTTCCGAGATGAAACTCTCCATCATTGTCATGGCAAACGACACAGACTTGATGGAAAAGCTGACAAAGCTGTCCGAGGATAGCTTTTACAAGACCTACCATCAATACAGTGAAGCCATCAGCAATTTGCCGGAGCATAGACGAAATTTTTACGACCGCCTTATTGGTGCCTCGGCTAAACCCGTCCCAGTGCCTTGGAAATTTCCGCAGTCCATTGATTTCAATGTGTCCGAGGGTGCTGCAACCTATGACAAACACCTTTACCTGCCCGAAGGAACACCATTCACGGCAAATCTTAACCCATGGGAAAACGACGTTTTGCGAGAGGAAATGGATAACGGCGCTATCGCTTGGCTTCGCAATCTCGACCGAAAGAAATGGGCATTGGCTATTCCCTACGAGATAAATGGCTCGACGCTCCCCATGTATCCCGATCTGCTGATTGTCCGCATGGGCGATCATGGCTATGTGTTCGATATTTTGGAGCCGCATGATGCCAGCCGCAAGGATAATTATCCGAAGGCCGTAGGCTTGGCAAGATTTGCCGAGGAACATGCCCATATCTACGGACGCATCGAGCTGATCCGCAAGCAAAAAGCACCAGACGGCAAGGAGCATTTCTTCCGGCTCAATATAGCAAACGTCCTCGTCCGCAAGAAGGTGAAGTCAATTCACTCCAATCAGGAGCTTGACCAAATTTTCGAAGAATATGCCGAGCGGGAGGACTAGTCCTTTCAGCAACAAAACTTGAGGTGCCAAATTGAAACCTCAAGAGGAGATAAAGCACTATGAAAGAAATTCAGCCAGTGTCCATATCGGCTGCCACAGACGCTCCAAATATCAGCCGACTTATTTACACCATACGCAATCAACAGATAATGCTTGCCAGCGTTCTTGCTATGCTCTACCAAGTAGAGACGGAGACACGTGTCCTGAATCAGTCTGTGAAGCGGAATCAGAAAAGATTTCCCGAAAGATACTGCTTTCAGTTAACCAAAGAGGAGGAGGCAAACTTGACATCACAAATTGTGATGTCAAGTTCCGCACATGGCGGGCGGCGAATCCCTCCTTACGTCTTTACCGAGCAGGGCATAGCTATGCTGTCGGCAATTCTCCGCAGTGATGTTGCCATCGATGTCAGTATCCATATTATGGATGCTTTCGTAGAGATGCGGCATTTCATCTCGGGCAACGCTCACCTTTTCGAGCGCATAGAGCGTGTGGAGTTGAAGCAGCTCACCTATCAAAAAGAAACCGATGAAAAATTCGAGCAAGTCTTTGACTTTATCCATGCCCATACAGAATCCAGCCAAAAGATGTTTTTCAACGGACAAATCTACGATGCCTTCAGCTTGTTGGCGGGCTTAATTCAAAAGGCTACCAAGGACATCATTCTCATCGACAGTTATGTGGATATAGGGACGCTCAATCTTCTGGCAAAAAAACAAGCCAATGTTGCCGTGGAAATCCACACATTCTACATTGATCGGCACGAGAACTTCGTGCTGATGGGAAATCCCGGCACAGCAAGACGACGCACCTGATGACGGTGCTCGGCATAAAGGCCCGCCTGCTCGGCTACAAGATACAGTTCGTCAATGCAGCGACCTTGGCAGGCGAGCTGAAAGAGGCCTGCGACAGCTACCAACTGTGTCGCTTGGAAAAAGACATTGCGGCGAATGAGCTTCTGCTGATCAATGAGCCCAGTTATGCGCGATTCAACCAAGAAGAATCCGAAACTGCTATTCAAAGTGATTACCGAGCGTCCAGAGAGAGCGAGCACGACCATCACGACGAACCTCGCGTTCTCCAAACGGACGGAAATGTTCACAAGCGACACGCTCGTGGCAGCTCTGGCAGACCTAGCGTTCTCATATACTCAACATGAATGGTGAATCTTACTGTTTGTCGAATGGGCAGGAACGTTGGAATATTTCTCAGGTGCCTTAATGATTCATGATCACATGGTGCACTTTTTCATGATCAAAAATGGCTCAAAATTTCGTGATCATGTGGCTCATTTTTTCATTGCCATTCACAGTCACAATATCGGAAAATGATATAAAGGACAACGATTAGATCGCAAACCTGCATTCAACACGTTTAGTATATTTCAAAACATCCATCACTCATAATCGTCACATGGCTCCTATCTTTTAACGATAGAATACCCTGAAACGATAGAAAAAGCTATCGTTTCAGGGTATTCTATCGAACCGACTATTTTTCGTCTCTCACGCCAAATTTCGGTTACGCCAACTTGCCCGAGCAGCCCGTAAAACCTCCGAAATTCAGTGATTTCAAGGTGTTTCCGCGCCCTTGCAGTTGTATCATTCTCGAAGTGCTTTTGTCAGTTGAGACATTGATGGAACCTCATGACTCCGTACCGTATAATCCAGATATTGCAAACGTATTCTACCATGCCGGATACATTGAACATTGGGGACGCAGTATCGAAAAAATCTGTGAAGCCTGTAAGGAGCTTGGGGCAGACCTTCCGTGTTATGAATTACGAGGAAATGGTCTTTGAGTTCATTTTAAAGCACTCAAGAGTACACTTGTTGCTCATTCTAAATCTCCAAACCGACATAATGTCGGTTTAGATGTCGGTATAGCGGGTAGGATTCTGGAGTTGCTCATAGATAATCCCAAAATAA
>ERZ773083.2630-NODE-2630-length-10941-cov-5.028018_pt1 | contig 10941 bp, 20 predicted proteins | sample MGYA00511465_ERZ773083 | MGnify/ENA primary metagenome ERZ773083 (study PRJEB29015, sample SAMEA2738001) | human oral metagenome | biome: human oral; feature: human-associated habitat; material: dental | place: China | collected 2060 ... | reverse complement strand
CGTTGTGTGTGGTTCGCTTGGTCTTGTGTTTGTGTGAGCTTGTGTTGGTGTGTTAGTTGTGTGTGTGTGTGTGGTGTGTGTTGTGTGTACGTGTGTTCGATGGTGTAGGTCACGTTGGTTGTTGGTGGTTGTGGGTTGACGTGAGCTGTCTCGTGTGGCGTATGGTTTGGGTCATCAGCAACACGGCCCCGACGGTGGGGCGAACAGGAAGGAACAGTGAGATGAGCAAGACGGTGCGGAGCATGGTGGTGGCCCTGGTGCTTGGGGTTATGGCCCTAGTGGGTTGCGTGCCCGCCTACGCCAGTGGTGGCATGGAGACTCCAGCTGGTTCGTGGGTGCTGGCCGCTACTGGTGCCCCGGTGGTTGTTCCTGACACCCCCTGTGAGTCCGAGGATCAGGAGTACGGGCCGTGCCTGTGGGACGCCCGCACGATGGGGAACGGTTCCGGTGAGTCGTTCATCGTTGAGGAGGACGGTTCCGTCTCTTACCTGCGGTGGAGGGATGCGCGTGAAGTCGCGTACCCGGGCTGGTTGTGGGTCGGTAGCGTTGAGCCCGCTAGCGTGGCTGGGCTGCCCGCTTGCGTGGACGTTCACGGCTCGGTGACGTGTGAGCGGGACGGACGGTACGTGCTTGAGGTCAACCCTCACGCCTGCACGCAGACCATCACCACTGTCGAGGGTGACCGGTACGTGCCCGGCCCAGCTGTCGCTAAGGCCCTCAGTGGCGGGTGCGCGAAGACCGCAGCTAAGGGCCACAGTGATGAGGCAGGACTCCACGGCGCACGCTCTAGTGTGCCTACGGAGGTTGTGCACTCACCTGCGGTGAGCGCGGCTGTGGATGAGCCTGTAGATAACCCGACCTCTTCTAGCGGTGACGTGGTTGTGGGTCCTGTGGATTCAGGTGTTCGGGATGACTATGACCGCGAGATTCTTGTGGTGGCCGCTGTGGTGACTTTGGGTGGTCTTACGTTGGCTGTGTGGGTTGAGCGTCGAGCTGCTCGGCGTCGGGTGAGGCGCTTCGGCTCGAGGTGAGCGATCCTCCCTTCTAGTGCCCCTGGTTCTGCTTCGGCGGGCCGGGGGTTTTGCTTTGTCTTCCTGTGGCGGGCGTCGCGAGGGCCGCTAGGGTGCTTTCGGGGTGTGAGTGGTGCCCATGTATGGGTGGGGTGCTGAAAGGCGCTCAGATTGGCTCCTGTGGCCTCTCGTGCATGTAGGGGCGTGTGTGTATGCGTGCGTGGTGTAGGAGTGGGGCACCGTCGAACAGGCGTTCGATGACGTAGGTCACGCGAATTGGTGCCCGTTCCGGCTTGACTCATTGCGTCTCGGGGGGTGTATGGTTAAGCCATCAGCACGGAGCAAGCCGCTCCACCAAGAAAGGATCACAGCAATGAGCACCACCGACTACATCACCGACGTCACCGCCAACCTGACCGAGTGGGGCATCACCTACCGCGAGACCACTGAGGGTGTCAGCGTCGGAAGCATTCACCTCGAGGTCGCCGAGGACGGATACCGCCCCACTGGCACCACCCTGGACGGCACTGAGACGGTTGCCATCACCAACGATGCAGACAAGGCCACCGCCCTCCTCGCATTCCCGCTGGCCCGCAAGGCGTGGGAGCTCGGCTACACCGGCGACTTTGAGATCGACACACTGGACGGCGAAATGAGCATGCGCCTCTCCTACGACAGTGATGACGTGACCATCTCGGCCGATGTCGACGCGGACGGTGAGTTCACTGTCACAGATCGCCCCCTGTTCAGCGAGTCGAACACCATGACCGACCTTGATGCAGTCCTCGAGTCAGCCCAGCTGGCCTACCAGCACCCGCATGAGGCGTGGCAGGTCCTCTGCGGCGCGACCGATTTCGAGAATGATGATTGGGAGGTACTGGTGGAGCACTTCCAGTGGGGAGTGCGCTACGGGTACGGCGACCGTCTCACTAAGGTGGAATCTACCTACACGGAGCGCGTAGCCATCGTGGATGACTGCAGCCCTGAGTCCCTCATCCATGTCATCAACATTGACACCGTGAGTGACGTGGCTTGCTGGTCGCAGGGCGACGTGGCCGCCGCCGTCCTGTACGCGATTTCCTGACGGCAGTCAGGTAGCCCGAATGGTTGTAGCGGGGGTTCGACTCCCCCGCCGGGCACGACACTAACCCACAACCCTAGGAGTATCGCCATGATCGCCACTGAGGACCGCCTAGCTGACGCACTGGAAACGGCAGTCGAAGACCTCGAGTTCCGCCTAGATGCGGCGGGCGCGGACTTTGAGGTCACCACATCCCCGAACACGAATCAATACATCATCATCCTCGCCAACGGCAAGCGGCGCGCCTACGTCACCGCCGAACTCTCATGGGACGACACTCCCATGGTGTTCGTAGACATCTACAGCGTGGACTCTGGTGGCGCGGAGCACTGGGTGTGCGGAGACCTGAGTGTCGACGACGCCACGCACTACATTGTCAACGCCTGAATTGGGAGCTGGAAGCAATGGGAACTATCAGTGAGCGAGTCGCCACGGCGTTCAAGGCAGCCACGGGCGAAGACAAGGCCCTTTCTGGCAGCTGGCATGTCCGCCCTATCCTCGAGTCGTCTACTTGCGGCGGCCTTAGGGCCAGCAAGGATGGCAATGAAGTTCAGGTGTACTCGAGCGGTGAGGTTCGCGGGCATGATGACGTAGCGGTCCGGTTCGCTAGGGAAGCATTCGAGGTTGCGCTCGAGCGGGCACAAGCAAGCTAGCCGGGATGGTCGGTCACGCAGTGTCGCGGCCACTCCACCTCGCCTAGAGGACGAGCGCAGGGATTGCGCATGTTGGTTGAGAACTACACAGAGATTAAGGCCATAGGTGGCAGGCACCGCACGCACGGCGCCGCCTCGCGTATTCGATACAGTCTGCCCACCTATGAGTCACCTAGACCGCCCTACTGTCCGACATCTACCGACAGAGGTTTGCTGTGATCCATTTTGGTCTAGGTGGCCCATAGGTGACCCACATGGCGTGGGGCCTAGGAAGGAGACATCATGGGGGCACACGATTGCCCAACTCACTACACATGGGTAGGGGAGGCGTTGGCCGTCAACGGGGCGCCGGAGAACACGAAGGACCTGCAGTCCTGGGACCTTTTGGACGCCCTGTTTCCCGATAACCCTCATCTCTGGAATGTGGGGAAGTACCTCACTCGGTTCGGCCGCAAGGGTGACACAAGCAAGCGCGTAGAGGACCTACGCAAGGCCGCCGCATACCTCGAGCGGGCCATCAAGACGGAGGAACGCAATGCCAGCTGACGCACCCCTTGAGTATCGCCTCATCACGCACGCCGACATGCGCCGCATGCCCGACGGCGCCACCGTCTACAACGACCTACACGAGCCATGGGTCAAGCACGGCCCATGGTGGCACCTAGACGACGGCGACACACGCCTGCTCGGCACAGAGCTCAAGCGACTCAGCGCGTGGCTCTATGTGCTCGAGCCATTCGCCCCACACAGATACACCTGGCAGCACTAGCCGGGCACGCACGAAAGGAACACACCCATGCCCACACCGACCAACGTCACCGACGTAGCAGACCAGCTAGCCCGTATGTGGCCGCACGCCCGAATGCATGTAGCCCCCACGCCCATGGGGTACACGGTAGTGCTTGGCGCTACCGCGGCCGAGCTCACTGAGGACTGGTGGACAGTCCGCAAGCCCGACCAGGCCGATCGGTACTGGGGGTACGTCGAATGCGATGAGGTCGTCATCGCGGACACGCTCGCCGAAGCAAACGCCCACAACCACCACGACTCCGTTAAGGGTAGGGTCACGGCGTTCGATCGACGTCTGCGAGTGCGTCGCGTCGGTGACGTGTACAGCATCACCACGGCAGAGTCGGAGACCATCACAATCGTCCCCATTGGTGGCATGATCGCGGTCACCGCGGGGGGAGTAACCCATGAGGTTGCGACGATGGGGTACGCGATCATGGCCGTTGGGGCGCTGGTCGCTTCAACGAAGTAGGTTTCAGGATAGGGGGTTCCCAAGAGAATAGGGGCCTCCCAGCAGGATAGGGGGTTCCCAAGAGAATAGGGGCCTCCCATGAAAGGAGCACAGATGGCAGAACAACCGACAGTCCACCAGGCACTAAGCCAGGTAATGGCTGATGTTCAGTCAGTCAGGAAGGACAGCAAGAACCAGTCCCAGCGGTTCAACTTCCGCGGAATCGACGCGGTAATGAACGCGGTAGGACCCGCACTCCGCAAGCATGGGGTAGTCATCCTCCCAGAAGAGGTTGACGTGCATCGCAGCAACGGGACCACAGCAAACGGCAAGCAGACAGCTGAGGTGGTCGTCAAGGTCACCTACCGTGTCTACGGCCCAACGGGGGACAGTATTCACGGGAAGGTTGCGGCCGAGGCAATGGACTTCGGTGACAAGGCCATTGCTAAGGCTATGTCCGTGGCCTACCGGACGTTCCTCCTTCAGGCCCTCACCATCCCTACGGACGAGCCCGACCCCGATAGTGAGTCCTACGAGAGGGGGGTTCCCAACGAAACAGGGGCCTCCCAGGAGAACAGGGCCACCCAGCGGAATACCCCCCTCCCAGCGGAACAGGGGGTTCCCAAGAGAACAGCGGCCGAACAGTGTGGAATGATCCTCGACGGATTCTGCGCCACCCACCAGCTGGACGGCGACAAGGTGCGCGAAGAGTACTTCGCCGCCGGAGGTAAGGCCAACCCAGACATGCTCCGTGCATGGCTGGCACAGAACTACGGGGCAGGTAAGGTACAGTGAGCAAAGAGAACGCACTCCGCAAGGCGGCTATCGCGGCACACATCGCCAAGGCGGCCTCCCAGGAGAAGAAGCGGGCCCTCAAGGAACTTGAGGAGTACATGGCGCCGGGCGACTCATCCAAGCCCATGATCGACGGCTTGCAGGTGGGGACAGTGAGCGTAAGCGCACCGCAGCCCCGCTACCAGGTGGTAGACGAGAAGGCCCTCGTGGCCTGGCTCGAATGGAACAAGCCCGACGCCGTACACAAGGTGCCAGCCCCATGGTTTGTGGCAGCGGCCGCCCTGGATGGGTTCATTAAGCAGACCGGGGAGGTCCCCGATGGTGTTGAGGTCGTTCAGGGCGACCCTCGCATCTCGGTGCGCATCTCAACAGCCCAGGAGGAGGCCATCCGGGACCTCATCTCCACGGGTGACATCAGCCTCCTCGAGATTGAGGGTGGGGATGCCTAGAAAGGGGTCTCCCAGGAAAACAGGGCCCTCCCAGGAAACAAGGGAGCTCGTCTATGAGAGGGACCAGTACCGGTGTGCCCGCTGCGGCCGGCACGCAGGGAATGGCCCCATGAGTATCCAGCACAGGAGGGCCCGCGGCATGGGTGGCACACGTCAGCCGAACACCAACAGTCCCAGCAACCTCATCCTCCTCTGTGGGGATGGGGTTCGGGGCTGCCACGGGCACATCGAGCAGAACAGGACGGAGGCCCGCCTCGCGGGCTACAACGTCCCACAGTTCGTGACTAACCCGGAGAGCATCCCAGTCAAGTACTGGGACGGCAGCACCTACAGGCTCAACAATGACGGCACGCGAACAGTCGTGTTCGCCAACTAGTGAAAGGATACAGAGTGAACAACATGAAGGCGTTGGCGCACAAGCTTATCGCGCCATACATCAACGAGGAACAGGGGCCATTCGAGACCGTTGGCCGCTGGCACCGCCAGTTGGGGCGCATCTCCCTCGCCATGGACCAGGCTAACGACGAGTTCTACGATCATGAGAGCGAGTACCTCTATGGGGAGTTTGACTTTGAGCTCTCACGCATGGTTGAGGATGCGGCACTCCTGCTGCACCACCTCGGCGTAGCCAGCCCCGATGAAGAGTTCCTCGCCGAGTACAAGCGTGCCGCCAAGAAGCATCCAGGTATGACCCTCGATAGCGACAAGCACACGAACGAGTCGCGCTTCTACGCTCTGGCTGAGGAGGTGGGGGAGGTTTGCGCCGCCCTCACCTACGACAACGCCAAGGACACGGGCCACAACGCCGACCTCATCTCGGAGGTTGTTCAGGTGGGTGGGCTCGCCCTCGCTTGGCTCGCTCGTTACCATGGTGGTGAGGAGTCGTGACGCTTCTACTGACTGTCGCCATCGTGGTGGCGCTCATTGCGCTCGGCGCCTACATCCATGTCGCCAATGAGCGCGACTACCTCGCCCTCGAGGTCGCTAACCTCGAGCACCGTCTCGCGACCTTCGAGGACGCCCATAGTGGCGAGGACTCGTAAGAGCGCCAAGGCCGCCGGGGCGCGGTTCGAGAGAGTTGTCGCCGACTACCTCGCTGAGGAGTTGGCTGACGACAGGATCGATCGCGCCCCCAAGGCCGGAGCCAAAGACAGGGGCGACATCGCCAACGTCCGCATGGGTAACGATAAGATCGTCATCGAGTGCAAGGATGTCGCCCGCATGGACCTGCCGAAGTGGACTCGCGAGGCCCAGGTGGAGGCTGAGAACGCCGACGCCCTATTGGGTGTCGTTGTCCACAAGCGGCACGGAGTTGCCAAGCCTGACCAACAATGGGCTACAATGACACTCGGAGACCTCACCAAGCTCCTGAAAGGACACCAATGAAAACCATCCCCGGCTACCTCACTAAAGATGAGGCGGCCGCCATGCTCGGCGTCACCCGCCGAACACTCGACCGACACATCCAGAAGCGCAAGGTACCCACCTTCCGCTTCCTCGGAAACCCAACCATCTACGTCCAAGAGCACGACATCAAAAAGCTCTTAACCCCCATCCGAAAGGCAAACTAACCATGGCATGTGACATCACCGTCGAAGGCAACCTCGGCCAGGACCCCGAGGTCAAGTACACGCAGAGCGGCCAGCAGATCACCGAGCTCCGCATCGCCGCCACAGCATCCCGCAAGACCCAGGACGGCAGTTGGGAGGATGACGGCGACCCCCTCTGGGTCACCGCATCATTCTGGGGAGAGCGGCACGGCCACCTCGCCGACACCCTCAAGAAGGGCGACAAGGTAACCGTAACCGGGCTCCTCATCCAGCGCGGATGGGACGGAAGCGACGGCCAGCGGCGCACCAGCCTGGAGGTGAAGTTCCCCCGCTTCCGTGGCGTCATCCCCCGCAAGGGCGGCCAGCAGCAGACATCCTTCAACGCACCCCAGGGCGGCCAGCAGGGCGACCCCTGGGCCAACGCGGGCGCCCCCTTCTAATGTGGAACTGAAACGCAAGACGACGCACCCCCACTCTAGGGGGCAGGTCATCTGCGACGCCTGCTTCACCACAATCAGGCAGGGCCTCATGTACCGGAGGGACGCCTGGAAGGACGGAACCTACCACTGGTCCCTCCGGTACTGCCCAAACTGCTGGCTCATCCTCGACGAGGTAGGAGCCACAACGCAACCAACCTACGGCGGCCCAGACGCCGAGCACTACGAGCAATGGGCCGCCAACCACATCAACACAGAAAGAGCACAAGCATGGATGCTTCGCACATTTCCACCCTAACCACGCAACAGTTGGACGACGTCGCAAAGGCTGCAACAGCCCACCGCCCAACAGAACTCCTGAACGTCACTACTGGCGGCGGACACATTCACATTGAAGCCATTTCGGCTGACGGCCGCACGGTCTTCGGTGAATGGGACCTTCAGCTCCGAGATGGAACCATGTTCCTTCGTGTCGTAATCGACGACCTCCTCTACGTAGAGGCACTAGAAGAGAGAATGCCGCTACGGTGGGGCAGAGCAATGACCGGCCTACGGGATTGGGGGAAAGCGGTCAATGCCGTTGAGCTCAAGAAGGCGCTATCGTCTCAGCCTGAGATGGCCCACCTGATCGCAGATCACCTCATTGCACCCAGTGAGTACTCACCCCTAGGAGGGCGTCCTCGATGGTAGACATCAAGCTTCACGGCCACCAGTGGGTCACCAAAATGTGCTGCACCCAGTGCGGCGTCACCCGTATCGAGCAGGCGCACCCGCGAACCAAGCCGTGGGTGGCCGTCGAATCAACCCTCAAGACCACCGCCCGCACTCTCGGCTGGAAAGTCGGGGCCGAGACAGCAATCTGCGGAGCATGCAGGAGGCAGAAGTGACCAAGACGTGGCGCTACGTTGACGCGCGCTGCACGTGGAAGCCCCTCGCCCGCTACCTCACCTGGAAGTGGAGGCGGCAAGGTTACAGGACGGCATACGTCTCCGTCAGCCTTTGCAAAGCACTCGTCGGGGCGCTAGACTATGACCATTCCGGTGAGTGACTCCGCTGGATGTGGGATAGGTGAACGGCCCGGGGATTGACCAAGATGTCTCCCCGGGCCGTTGCCATACTCTGGATAGAAAGACAAGACACCAATGACCCCCCTTGATGAAGCCATCATCGAGAACGACCTCCTCCCCGAGGACCAGCGAGCCAGCAACGTAGAGCTCGCTGAACGCTTCAACGTCTCAGAGTCGTCCGTCCGCCGCCACCGCGCCAAGCTGAAGCGCCGCGGCGCCCCCGACATGGGGCACGACGCCTTCTTCAACGACGTCCCCGTGGACGCCATCTTGCAGCGAGGGAAGACGATCCGCCTCCCCGATGGCTCCTATGAGAAGATCACCTGGAAGCCCGGCGCCGTCGAGATGGCTGAGGCTAAGCGCCTATCCTATGAGGACCTCGCCCACGTCTTCCATGAGCCTATCCTTCCCAAGCCCGCCAAGGTGTCCGATGCCTCTACGAAGGTCGTCTGCCTCGCGGATTTCCAGCTTGGGAAGGTTGGAAGTGGCGGAGGCACTGAGGACACAATCCGACTCGTCAGGCGAGCCATTCACGACATCGCAGACGACATCCGCTTCCATGGCCCCTATAAGCGCATCATCCTCGCCGACGTGGGGGACTCCACGGAGGGGTTCTGGAATGTCGCCAGCCAGGCGCAGACCAACGACCTCTCCCTCACGGATCAGATCAGGACAGTGCAGCGCCTCTACGCCGAGGCCCTCCAGGCCCTCGCCCCTCTATGCTCGTCCCTCTACTATGTGGCCGTCCCATCCAACCACTGTGCCGTCCGCACCGGCCCCGGTAAGAACAGTCGCGCCAACGCCCCCGATGATGACTTCGGAATCATGATCTCCAAGAACATCGAGGACATCATCGCGGGCCGACCAGGCTACGAGCACGTCACCTTCCATCGCCCCGAGAAGTGGGAGGAGGCCGTAACCATGGATGCCGCCGACGGGACCCGCATCGGCTTCACACACGGCCATCTGGCGGGCCAGCAGTCTAAGGTGCCATCCTGGTTCAGGGACCTCGCGTTCGGGCGCCGGAGCGGCCTCTACGACGCCAGAATCCTAGTCCACGGCCACTGGCACAACTTCGCCGTGAGCCAGGCCGGTGACGCCCGCTGGATCATCTCCTGCCCATCAGCGGACCGGGGCTCAGACTGGTGGACCAACCTGTCCGGCGACTCCACCAAGCCCGCAATCCTCACCTTCGAGGCCCAGGGCGGAAACGCCTCATCCTGGGAACTCTACTCCTGACACTACAAGGCCCCCGCCTGTAACCGGCTTGGTACAGGCGGGGGCCTTGTATTGCCTCAGGCAACCTTACGGATCACCAGATCATGAACCGTCAGCGACGGGATCGGCGCCTCCAACCAGACACCCCACGTGTCACCGACATTCGGGTCAACCACCTTCGGCTCAATGTCGAGCTCAAGCACCTGATGATCGCCCTTACGGACCTCCAGGGTGGCGATCTGCGCGCCCTGGTCAGCCTGCGCAGGGTGCCCCTCCTCCTGGAAGCGGCGTACCGTGTACAGGTTCGCCTGCCCGGTCTCCTCACCGAAGTTGCCGCCCGGGAACGAGTAGCGGAGAGTCATGTGCCACTTCCCACCCGAGGGGCGCAACTGCTCGAGTCCAGTGGAGAGAATCTGGTGCTGGAAGTCCAGGCGCACACCATCCCCGGTCTCGGCGGCGTTGATCTTCGGCCACTCACTGATCGGGGGGAACAGGTCAGGGTTCGTGGACACCGGCCGCTCAGGGCGGATAATGATCGCCCCGAGGGGAGTGTCTGCCGGAACCGGCTCACCCTTATCCAGTCGCAGCACGCGAGGGAATACCGCCAGGTTACGGGCGAGCTGCTGCGTGAGCTCATCAGCGTGCTCAGCGATGCGCTTCGTGGCCTCCCCGTCAGCCTTCGTCTGCTCCGCGGCCGATCGGGTAGCCCGGATCGAGTCACCCATCGCAGCCACCTGAGCCTTAGTCGCATAGGCAGCGTCGGCCCCCTCCTTCGTGAGCGCCTTACCGGCGACCGCCCTGGCCTCCACGGCATCCGCCGCGGCCTTACCGGCGACCGTGCGAACCTGCTCCACCTTCACGTCGACAGCACTGACGTCAGCCTTCGTGGCCTTACCGGCAAGCTCCTCCTTCGTTGCCAGCTTGGAGGTGTCAACCTGGGGTGCCCCGTCGTTGACCTTCACCCCCGACGCGCCAATATTGATTGTCACCTGCGACGGCAGGCACTGGCTAGCCTTCTCTTCCGACATGCGTCTCCTTACGCCTGGAACTCGATACTTGCGGGCACCTCGCGGGCACCATCCCACACGGTGATCGTGGCGGCCACCTCGCGCGCCCCATCCCACACGAACACCGGCTGCGCCTTGACGGGCGTCTCGTAGATCTTCAAGGACGAGATAGCTACATCGCTAGAATCGGCCGGAACACCGATCGACGGCAGCCACCGGGGGGCCGCGCTCGCGGGGAGCTCAACCTCCGCCACCACCTTCGTCTGCCCCTGTGGGAGCGCGACATTAGCGATATCGAACGGGCCGTTTATCTTGACCTTGTTGTCGTTGAACCAGTTCACGCGCAGGTCAATGCGGGCCCCCACAGTGTCCTGGTAGTCGACCTCGAAGGTGAACTTCCGGGAGCCGACAGGCATGGCTGCACTGTCGTAGGG
>ERZ773083.2629-NODE-2629-length-10943-cov-2.874633_pt1 | contig 10943 bp, 10 predicted proteins | sample MGYA00511465_ERZ773083 | MGnify/ENA primary metagenome ERZ773083 (study PRJEB29015, sample SAMEA2738001) | human oral metagenome | biome: human oral; feature: human-associated habitat; material: dental | place: China | collected 2060 ... | reverse complement strand
ATTACATCCGATCGTCCGCCTGACCCATTACATCCGATCAGCCGCCTGACCCATTACATCCGATCGTCCGCCTGACCCATTACATCCGATCAGCCGCCTGACCCATTGTACCCGATCGTCCGCTTGATCCATGATACATGGGTTTCCCGCGTGTCCCTATCCCCTCATCATAAATCCGCTCGTCGTGAACCGCGGCCTCACTCTCCTGCTCGCTCTCTTCTTTCTTATTTCATGCTTCTTCTTTCTATGCTTCTTTGCTCTCGGGCAGACTTACCGCCAGCTCATTGAGCTTGGCCGCCAGCTTCCCGATCGTCTGATTCAGGACTTCAAAGCAAAGGCCATACTGCTGCAGGTTCCCTCCATAGGGATTGAGGATATCCAATTCATCTCCCACATAGGCGGAGAGGACATAGGTATTGTCCTCATCGGCATTCGCGAAACGCCTGATGATCTCCGCTCTCTGCCCGGCGTCCATGGTAAAGACCAGGGTCGAATCTGTGATCTCCTCATTCTTCAGGGGCTCGGACTCATAGTCCGCCAATTCGATTCCCTTGCTCTGCAGAACTGCCTGGACCTTCTGATTGACCGGTTCCGGAAAGAGGGCCACCCTCCCCCGGGCGAAAATCTCAATCGGCCGAGTCAGCTCCTGCCTGCGCAGCAGTTCCGCCGCCATGGGAGCCCGGCACACGCCGCGGCCGGAGACGAAGATCACCCTCGTCACCCTCCTCGCCGCCAGAATCAGCTGGTGGGCCGCCGCCTTGATCAGGCGGTTCATAATGGCCGTCCCCATCTGTGGGGTGTCAAAGGCCTCCGAATAGATGATCTCTATGCCCTGGTCATCAAAATGCCGGAGGACTCCAAAGAGATGGCGGGCAATCTCCTCCTCGTCGCTGCGCGGTCCGATCTCAACAATATCCCCATAGAGATAACGGCTTCTGGTCTCAGCGCTCGCGATAACGCCGACCCTGCTCCCCGCCGCGATCGCCTCCGCGCTCAAGCGGTTAATGGTTTCAACCACATCGTCAGCCGCTCCCTCAACAATCTTCAGATCTCCTCTGGGTGCATAGTGCTTATAGCGCATTCCGGGCGCTTTGGGTCTGGCGCTGACATTCTCTTCCATCAGTCCGGGATCCATTCGGACATGATCCTGTCCCAGAACCTCCTCCAGCATCCGCAGGTTGATATAGCCGGGACGGAGCACGGTCGGGATCCCCTCAGACAGGTCCACAATCGTGGACTCCAGGCCGATTTCCACCGGGCCCCCGTCGATAATCGCATCGATCTTGCCTGACAGATCGTCTGCCACATGCTCCGCTCGTGTGGGCGAGGGACGGCCGGAGCTGTTCGCGCTCGGCGCCGCGATCATGCAGCCGCTGGAGAGAATCAGCTGGCGCGCGACCGGGTGAGAGGGCATGCGCACTGCCACGGTGTCAAGCCCGCCCGTAGTCTCCAGGGGGATCCGGTCATTCTTTCTGACAATCATGGTCAGCGGACCCGGCCAGAAAGCGTCCGCCAGGATCCTCACTTGAGGGGCAAGCTCCTGGGCAATGGCCTCCATCTGGGAGAAATCCGCGATATGCACGATCAGAGGATTGTCCGAGGGCCGCCCCTTGGCCGCATAGATCTTCCTGGAGGATTCGGCATTCTCCGCGTCTCCTCCCAGGCCATATACGGTCTCTGTGGGAAAGGCCACCAGGCCTCCCTCGCGCAGAATCTCCCCCGGCTCTCTCAGAATCTCCTTCAAATCATCTCCGGGCATGGCCCGAAACTGTCTTGTCTCCAAACGGGATCCTCACTCTCTTCGCTTTCATTCACTTCATTTGCCGCCTTCCCCGGCATCCTATTTCCTCCGTCTCCCTCGACATCCTATTTGCCGGCGCTGACCGTCTGCCAGATGGAAGACGGCTCCATCCCCAGCTTCCAGAAGGCGACGCCCCCCAGCTGATTGTTCCGATAGACCTCCATCTTCTTTGCGATCGAGTCGGCGTTCTCCAGCCAGATCTCCACCTTGTTGCCATCAGCGTCCTTCCAGGAGGCTGTGCTCTGCCCCAGCTCCTCATTCCAGCTGGCCACAACCTTATTCTGGGCCAAAAGGGCGTCCTGGTCCTTCATGGCGACAGCCTGACTGGACACGCTTCCGTCGCTCTTCGTCGTCCAGGCCCTGGTGTAGAGCGGGAGAGCCAGGATCACCTGCCGGGCAGGCGTCGTCTCTAACGTGGCGGAAACTGCCTTTTTGACATAGTCGATCGAAGAATTGCTTCCCGCGGTCTTGTCCGTGGCCCAGTGCTCATCATAGGCCATAATCACGTTATAGTCCGCGTAGTTTGCCTGCTCCGCCCGGTTGTAGTGAAGACTGGAGGCGCTCGGCGTGTAATTGTCGACGGAGACGACCAGATTATTGGCGTGCGCCTTGAGGGATAACTCTCTGATGAATTGAATGTAGCCATCCGCCGCCTCTGTCGGCAGAGACTCGATATCTACATTGATCCCGTCCAGATTGTAGCGGATCGCGGCCGCGATCAGACCGTTGACCAGATTGTCCCTGGCGGACGTCGTATTCAAGACGGTCTTGGTGTCGACCCCCTTGGAAGCCAGATTGCTGACCAGACCCCAGACGGCGACATTTTCGCTGTGCGCCTTGGTCACATAGTCGCTGCTGCCATAGTCGTTTAAGTTGCCCCCATTGTCCTTGAGGGAGAACCAGGTGGGGGAGATCACATTGATTCCGCTGGTGTTGGCCAGGAGATTGGACATGTTGGCATTGCCCGCAGTCGAGGTTACCTGATGCCAGGCCAGCTGGATCTTCTGATCTAAAATCCTGTGGCTGTACTGGCGCTCCGGCAGATTTGCCTCGATTTTGGAGTCCTTGACCCCGCTGACCTTACTCTTGCGGACACAGCCGATGACATTGTCCGCAGTGACCACCTGATACCAGCCGTCCAGTTCCTGCACAATAGTAAGGGAATCTCCGCTCTTTCCGTCCTCCAGAATCTGACTCTTAATTCCCGCCTTGCGACGAATCCCCTCCGCCCCGTTTAAGCTGCCGGTCTTCACTGCCGTCCCGGCTGTCCAGATCGCCAGCCGGTTGGGCTGATTGGCGACGGTGTAGGTCAGGTCCGTGAACTGCTTGACAAAATCCAGGGCCACATAGGTCTTATTGTCGGAGACGATGACGATGGGGGCGGACCAGCTCTTGGAATTCTTATCTTCCATATAATTGGAGTCAGAGAGATTAACGCTGATCAGATTCTTATCCGTGGCATAGCGGAGAATCCCCTCACTTGCGTCATAGACCCAGCCGTCGTCAAGATGGTCGTGAAGCAGGCTCCAGCGGACATAGGTCGTTCCGTTGACCAGCTTGGCGGCAGGTGCCTTGTCGTCCGTACTGATCAGATTGCCGTTGGCAATCACCGCGCCATCTTCCTCCCCGTCCACTCCAAAAAAGGTATTCAGGCTCAAATGCTCTTTGCCCGGCCGATAGCGCACGACCAGAAAAATGACGATCCCGAGCAGGACAATCACAAGCAGTAAAATCAGCGCCAGGGGTATTCTCTTCTTTTTCTTCTTCATCTCACACCTCAGAGCCGAAAATCACACAACAAACCGAATTCATTATATCATAAGAGAGACACCCCGTAGATGATCCGGGGTATCTCTCAGAATGCCTTTCGTGACAGATATGTATTCTTTCGCGCCGATCGGCTCTCCGTAGCCGCCGGCTCCTTGTCACAGGTGTCGCAAGATGATGCACCGGGCACCTGTATCATTTACAGCTACAATATATTTCCCTTTTATTTCCCCGATAGCCCCCCTCTCTCCGAACTGCCTTCGGCGCCTTGACGCCCCATCTGTCCGCTCCCGGATCTCCCTTGACCGCGGATTCTCACCTGCCTGTCCACTTTGTTCGCTGCATGGATCTATGTGAGAGCGATTCCCTCCGCAGCTCTTAATCTGTGGTATATGCGTAAATCGAGCGCAGAGGAATCAGACGCGCGAGAAAAAGGATTAAGGCTTGTTTTCACCGACTGCCCCCGCCTTCTTGTGTCAGAGGACAGCCATCCATGATTTTGGCTTCGCTGATAATTCGGGAAATGCCGGAAAAAGCAGTGTGCTCTGCTGTCGGCCGAGGAATCCCTCTTCCCTATCCCCGAAGGGGAAAGATAAGTCCTTCTTCTCGCCTGGGCTTCTTTCTATCCTATAGATAGCATTTCCGCTCTGCTATGGCAAGCGCTCAAAAGGCATCTCCCCTTATCATGACAAAATTAACTCTATCCTGCTAAGCGTTTGACGGGAATCCTGCATCATTGCGAATTCTTAAAATTCTTACTATAATAAATCGCACGAACTAACGGCAGGAGGTTTTATGAAGATCGAGAAGCTCAGTGACAGACAGGTTCGCTTCCATATTTCCCGCTCCGACCTGGAGCGCAGAGGGATCAAACTGTCTGAATTCGCTTACGGAAGCGAACGGGCCAAGGCTCTCTTTCGTGAGCTCCTGCTCTGGGCCGAGTACAAGTTCAACTTCGTCGCCCATGATGTCCCTATTATGATTGAGGCTGTTCCCTTCAGCGCGGATGAAATCATCCTCATCGTCAGCAAATTAAACCCTCAGGAGCTCGAAGCCTATCAGCAAAATCAAAAGACCTCCCTCTCCCCCGATCACAAGGCCGGACAAGATACCGACCCGCAGAAGGCCGTCCTCCATCTGATTCCTCCCCGCGTCCCAAATGAGAAGACTGCCCTCTTCGCCATCGACCGCCTGGAAGATCTTCTATCCCTGGCCCAGAAAATTCCCCAGCCAAATCAGGTCAGCTCTTCTCTCTACCGCGATCTCAACAATGGGATCTATTACCTTCTGCTCAGCTCCCCTTCGGACCAGCAGGAAACCTTTTCCCTCGTTCAGGCGATCACAAGCGAATACGGCAATCTGCTCGACGTCCCTAAATTCGGAGAGGCCTATATCGCTGAGCACTTTGAATGCATTTTAGCGGAAAACGCCCTGTCCCAACTGCAATCTCTCCGCCCCGGGCGCTGAAATACACATCCCCCTTCAAGTCCCTTTTCCCAGGAGATCGAAGGGGTCTTCGTCCGCACGTTTTGCCCACCCCAAAAGTTCCCTGAAAAAAGATTGAACCCCCTCAATCCCTTGTAAATAAAGGGATTGAGGGGGTTTCTATCAACACATTTTGTCCTATAACTCTAAATAAAGAGATTGAGGAGGCTTCTATCAACCATTTTATCATATAACTCTATAACTCCCCAATCGCTCTGTCCCATGCGCAAAAAAGGCCGCCTCCCCGAGGGGAAGCGGTCTTTTTTGCTTTTCCTGTTGGATGAGGGAATTAAGCCTCAGCGGGCGCGCCTACCGGGCAAACTGCCGCGCAGGAACCGCAAGAGATGCAAGCATCCTCATCTATGACGTACTTGGAATCACCGGCGCTGATTGCGGATACAGGGCACTCAGGCTCGCAGGATCCACAGCTGATACAATCATCAGAAATAACGTATGCCATTTGAAAACCTCCTGTAACTAAGCTCTTACATCTAAAACCTACCATCCTGTTGGTATGCTCATTATATGGTTGAAAAATGTCCTTGACAAGTACTAATTTGTGTACACAATTGTTAGCTATCCCTAGCAAAAATCCCTGTATATTGTAGATATGTTGGGAATCTCCTAATCTCCCGAGGCTCTACCTAACCCTCTTTAATTGTCATATCACCTATGCCAGACTGATATATCCTGTTTTTAAAAAGTGGACTTTTCTGTATTTATGAGGATACAATAAATTTATACTCTATTCTCAGACGCTACGACTATTTTTTGTTGTCTCTCTTTGTATGGCTTTTACGGAGGAAGTGGTTTGTGAAGAAACGATTAAAATGGCTTTTGGGAATCTTGCTCGCACTTATCGTGATCGTAATAATTGACATGATGATCTGTATTCACCAATATGGAAAGGGGAAAGTCACCCCTTGGCAGGTGCTGGAGGTCAATTTATTCCATAAGATGGCCGCACTTGAAGAACATGATCAGGGAATGCTATTTTTGACGGATCATGACTGGACTGGTGATGAGCTTTTAAAGCGCGGCTACAGAGAGACAGACCGCATGGGGAGTGTGGGCTATTATACCGCGCCGGACGGAACAACATTCCGTGTCATTGACAGGAGCGAATGGTGCCTTTTCTTTCGATTACATGATATAAAAGGCATTACACTGGAACAATTGGACCAGCATACATAAGGGCACACACTGATAAAATGGCAGCCCCCGCTTCCAATCCACAGCAATTTCACCCTGCATGGTTTGGAACGCGCGCTCCTCGGCGTAAACCGTTCGCACCACAAGGCCATCTGTTTCCATAGAGCGCAAGCTATACAAGCGAGTCGTCCAGCAGAAAGTCAATGACACTGATATTGAGGATGCCCTTATCGTCATACCAACGCTTGCGGATGTCATGGCGGACAATAATTTTCGGGAAGGAATCACCGGTCAAGGAAAACGGCTTGTTCTCGATGACTGCTTTTTCCTCTGTTTCCAAAGCGTAGGCGGACTGAATGTAGGTCTTTTTACCACCGGAAGTTGCAATAAAGTCGATTTCTCGTGCAACCGGCTTGACCCTTCCGTTGGCGTTTTTCTCATTGCCGTAGACGATACCGATGTCAACGGAGCATTCACGGATTATCAACTCATTGAAAATAATATTTTCCATTCAATGAATATTATACTCCAAGGCGAGAACAAAATTAACGGAGTCAACAGAGTCATTGAAAAGTTAGCAAATAAACCAGGCAACATTTCAATGAAACGAGCGAGAAGGTGCACCGCCATATCGGAATTGGAAATGATGTGTGGATTGGTTATGAGGCTGTCATCTTCTCCGGCGTAAGCAATGTATTGGAAATGAAAAGCGCTAAAAGTTGCAAAAATCCTTTCCGATGCATAGAAAGAAAGCATAATGGCTTGATCAAAGTAATCACCGGCATCCGCAGATGCGGGAAATCTTATTTGCTAAACACCATTTTTTACCATCATTTGCTGGAACAGGGTGTGGATGTGAACCATATCATTCGCTTTGCTTTTGATTCTGCGGATGGCTTGTCTCTGATTGACAAAAGCCTGATTCAGATTGCAATTCACCCGTATCACTTTTCCGTCTCTTTTTGTTGTATCTACAACGATTTTGCTGGTAAAATCATGTAAGATAGTCTCATAGCTTGTCCTGACAGAGGACAGGTGTTATGATTCAGAACAGTTTGGCTGTCGCTTCAGCCGTACATGTACAGTATTTCCAGGAGGTAGAACAATGGCAGAGAACAATGCACCCGTCTTAAACAAGGACACCATGATCGGAGAGCTCTTGCAGATCGATACCGAACTGGCTCCCATTCTGATGAGCATCGGCATGCACTGCCTGGGCTGCCCCTCTTCCCAGATGGAGACCATCGCGGAGGCCGCTATGGTTCACGGCTATGACGCCGACGACCTGGTCGATGAAATCAATTCCTATCTGTCCGCCAAGGCTGCTTCCCAGCCCGCCCAGGCCTGAGTTAATACACAAGATGTACCATTGTACAGGCACAGCATAGGGCAGGTACAACATAATACATGCGCTGCCTGGTACATGTACGACATCGCACAGGCTCAACATAGTGCAAGCGCACATATATACAAGTATGGCTAGTAGTGGCGCAACATAAGTACAGGTACAATTAGTACAGGCGAAGTACAAGTACAGCTGGTACAGATGCTGCATAGTACAAGTACGAATAGGGCAGGTACAACATCGTGCAAGTACAGCATGATACAGGCACAGCATCGCAAGCGATATATAATAGAAATCCGGCTTCGTGTGACGAAAAGAGACAGTCACACGAGGCCGGATCCTTTTTCACGACAATGGAATAGCTTTTGTTTTATCTCCCCTTCACGTAGATGAGCTCCTGTCGTGCTCCTTGTTGGCAAATTTCGTATACTCAGGCAGCCAGACCAGCTCGACCGTCCCGATCGGGCCGTTTCTCTGCTTGGCAATGATAACCTCTGAGATCCCCTTGAGCTCCGTATCCCGATGATAGTAATCATCGCGATAGAGGAACATGACGACATCCGCGTCCTGCTCAATCGCCCCGGACTCTCGCAGATCCGACAGCATGGGCCGGTGGTCCGGCCTCTGCTCCACCGCCCGCGAGAGCTGGGAGAGCGCAATGACCGGAACATTCAGCTCGCGGGCCACTGCCTTGAGCGAGCGGGATATCTCGGAGATCTCCTGCTGCCTGGACTCAGATCGGCTGCCCGAAGAGCCGCTCATTAGCTGCAGGTAGTCGATAATAATGACATCCAGTCCCTTCTCCAGCTTTAACTTGCGGCACTTGGAGCGAAGCTCTGAGACCGTAATCCCGGGCGTGTCGTCAATGATCATCCTGGAGTTGCCGACCACGCCGGCCCCCTCGATCAGCTGCTCCCACTCGAAGTCCTGGAGGCTTCCGGTGCGAAGCTTCTGCGCGTCTACCCTGGACTCCAGGGAAAAGAGACGGTTGACCAGCTGCTCCTTGCTCATCTCCAGGGAGAAGACCGCCGCCGCCTTGCCCTCATGAAAACAAATGTGTTGGGCCAGGTTCAGGGCAAATGCCGTCTTGCCCATCGAGGGCCGGGCCGCGATCAGGATCAGGTCCGAGGGCTGCAGGCCGGCCGTCTTGTAATCCAAATCATAAAAGCCGGTCGGGATTCCCGTGACCGTCCCCTTCTGCCTGGCGGCCGCTTCAATCCTGTCAAGAGCGCGCAGGACTACCTGGTCGATGGGGACATAGTCTGTGCCGCCCCGGTTCTGCAGCAGATGAAAAATATCCCTCTCTGTGCGGTCCATAATGACCGCCGCCTCTTCTTTGCCCTCGTAGCAGGCGTTCTCGATATCCTGATTCACCCGAATGATATTGCGCAACATGGCCTTGTCCTTGACAATCCTGGCGTAAGACGCCACATTGACAGAGACCGGGACAGCTGCCACCAGATCCGCCACATAGTCCAGACTTGACAACTCCGGGGGCACTTCCTTTTGTCTGAGCTTGTCCTGGAGGGTGACGACATCGACCGGCTGCCCCGCATTGTAGAGCTCCGCAATGCACTCGAAGAGAACCCCGTACTGCTCATGATAGAAATCCTCCGGAGTCAGAATCCCCAGGGCAGAGGCAATGGCCTCTCTGTCCATAATCATGGAGCCAATGAGGTCTGCCCCCTCTTGCATGGGATGAAGGCTGATGTGGAGTCCCAGGCAGATGCCTCAAAAATTTGACTCCTCCTACGTGGGGATGAAGCAGGAGCCTGAATGCGAAATATTGTGATTTGGTATTTTTGCGCAGAGAGGAGTTATCATGCTGGCAGAAGAGCTGTATATGAAAAGGCATGCCGGCAGAGCCTTCCATACCACATGGAATCCGGGGACCAGCGATGTACTGCGTCTGCACCTGATTTTTCCCCGCTATGTTTTAGGCAGGAGGCCGTCGGCCATTGTCATCATCAATGGAAAGGATTTCCTGCCCCTTTCACGTTACAGGGCGATTCTTCTGGCGGAAGTGATTGAAGTGATTAATGCCCGCATGTCAGTATCGGGATTAGGGACGTACAGGAGACTCCCGGCAGAGGAAAAGGCCAAAGAAGGGTCGCCGGTTTCCGGGGGCGGGGAAGAGACCAAAGAAAGGTCACCGGTCTCCGGGGGCAGGGAAGAGACTAGAGAAGGGACACCGCCCTTCGGGGGTAGAGATGGGGTTTTCGCGGAGGAGAAAAATGACCGGAATTCAGTCATGAGTAGCAATCACTTGGCGGAAGTCCTGCAGGAGGCTTTTGGAAATGTGCAGAAATACTACACGGGAGCTTCTGTGGCTCAATTAGCTCATGAACTGGAGACCCTGATGGGGGTCATTGAGGATATCAACAGCGGGCGGGAACCGGATGCTGAACTGAGAGATATGGCGCTTGGGGATTATGCGCCCTATATGCCGGCACCTCACCGGATGGATCTCATGGTTTCCGCAATGATGAAAGATGGGCGCTGGCACTGTAATCAGAGATGTCTTCACTGCTATGCGGCAGGCCAGGACATGGGACAGGTCAGAGAATTGTCCACCGAGGAGTGGAAGCAGATCATTGACCGCTGTTATCAGGCGGGGATTTCACAGCTGACCTTCACAGGGGGCGAGCCCACCATGCGGGAGGATCTGCCAGAACTGATCGCCTACGCTCGCTGGTTCATCCCCCGCCTCAACACCAACGGAGTCAGACTGACAGAGGATTTCTGTCAAAAGCTGGCCTGGGCAGAGCTGGATAACGTACAGATCACCTTCTACTCTGCCGACCGCCATGTGCATAATCAGCTGGTTGGGGCAGACCGCTTCGGTGAGACAGTTGCCGGGATCAGCAATGCTCTGGCCGCGGGTTTAGGCATTTCTGTCAATACCCCTCTCTGCTCTATCAATGCGGATTACCTGAAGACCCTGCGTTTCCTGCATGGATTGGGGGTTCGCTTTGTGACAGTCTCCGGTCTGATTGTAACCGGCAACGCGAGGTCAATCGGGTCCAGAGCGTCGACACTGACAGAAAAGATGTTGACTCAGATCTTGAAAGAGGCCTGCGATTTCGTCTATGCTCATGACATGGAACTTAATTTCACCTCGCCGGGACTGGTGGACAGTGGGACTCTGCGGTCTTTGGCGCTGGATGTACCGGGATGCGGAGCCGCTCTTTCCAACATGGCGATCGCCCCGAACGGGGATCTCGTCCCATGCCAGTCCTGGCTATCGGATCGCTCCCTGGGGAATATGCTGCAGGACCCATGGAGGAAGATCTGGAATGCGCCGCGAACCAGGCAGATTCGAAGGCATTCGGCGAAGAATAGTCTCTTCTGTCCGCCACCTCGACTTGGTCGAAGGGATAAGCTCCGTGATCA
>ERZ773083.2626-NODE-2626-length-10959-cov-4.698001_pt1 | contig 10959 bp, 5 predicted proteins | sample MGYA00511465_ERZ773083 | MGnify/ENA primary metagenome ERZ773083 (study PRJEB29015, sample SAMEA2738001) | human oral metagenome | biome: human oral; feature: human-associated habitat; material: dental | place: China | collected 2060 ... | reverse complement strand
AACAGTGGGAGAGTAGGTAGCCGCCATTTTAAGAAGCGAGCGGGTGTGATTGCGAGAGCAGTGACACCCGCTTCTCATTTCTAGGAGGGTGAAGGAGCAGTGGCTACTTCACCCTCTTTTTGTTTCCGCCCGCCCCTCTTTTCCCTCCACACGCCTTGTACCCCCTGCTCCAAGCGCCACGCCCCTCCCAACGCATGCCCCTGGACTCTCCTGCCAAAGCCTCTCGCTTCCCCGACATACTCCCTCTCATTGTACAGGGTCGACAAGGGCATGGAGGGGTAAGCTCTTTCTCCTGCTACGCCCCCAATAGACCCTCACACTACTACAGGTAGACCCTCGCCTCCCACACCTCTCTCCCTGGGCTACCAATGCAAGAATGCTCGCAGTAGCTTTCCATCCCAGCCCTTGGCTTCTTCCCAATCAATCCTCCTACTTCATGCTTTCGACCAGTTTGTAAGCCTTGCCCGCAAGCCTGTTTATCTTTTCCCGGCTTCCTTTGGGGAGCTGGGGAGGAAGCCTACTTCATCTCCTTGTTCAACCGAGCAATAGGTACTACAAGAAGGCTCGGTTATCTATTCCTCAAAGTATAAGGGCGAGGGAGGTAGAAGGCTTCCTTCTCCCTTTGTCGTTCGTAGCTGTGGCCACGGCCGATAGGAGTGCTCCCCTTTCCTCTTCTTGATTGAGGAGGCGGGAGGGGAGCCAGTTGAAGCTCCTTCTTCTACCGAGCTGTAAGTTGTAGGGTTAGGCTTTTGTCTATTCAACGAAGTATTAGGGAGGGAAAGGCGGAAGCCTTCTTCTCCCTTTGTCGTTCATACCCGTGATTATTCTCCATCTGTGAGCTAACTCTCCCTCGGCTTTAACGGGTGGGGACATCTAAGATCTACCCATCTTCTTTAGCTGTGCCCACCTATTAGTCAGGTGGGAGGATATGGGTGGAACTTTCCAAGAAGAGGTGGGAGAGCATGGGAGCGCCTTTTTCTAGTAGTAGGAGTGATACATGGGCCTTTGGGGAGAGACTTCGGGCTAGGATGGCTTGGGTGTCTGGTAAATGCTCAGCTCGAAATCCTTAGGTCGCTACAGCTGGGATTTCGGGGCATCTACTCTTGGGATTCTAGGCGAGCTGTTCTAGCCTTCTTTGGGGCTCGATTTTCCCTTCTTCAGTAGGGGGAGAAAGAGGGGGCTAGGGAAAGGGGAAAAAGAACCCTATGGTAGGTCGTTATCACGATTTACTGTAGGTTTTTGGGGCGACCTACCGTAGGGTTGTTTTTGGGGTTGCTGAAGGAGGGATCGTAGAAGGCTCGTAAATGGGGAGGAAGCACTTAGGGAAGGGGGGACTTGTAGAAGGGTGGAGACGCCAGAGATTTCTTTGCTCTTTGTATTCTGGTGAGAAGGTGGAGAGATGGGTGCCTTCTTCGCTGTTTTAACTCCTTTTGGAATGTGTCCGAGTGAGGGGAGATTAGCGGGGATTTGGAGTGGGGGATGGGGGGCTGGTTGACTTCCTTTATGAGGGCATCTGGGAGGTGGGCTCTGGATATCTGGGGTGTTGGCTCGGGGTAGCCTTGGATGGAGACAGGGGCTGATGCCTTTAGGGGCTAGTGGGAGGCTCGGGGAATGGAGCGTATCGTCAGGAAGAAGGGAAACGGGGTACCTTGAGCTTTTGCTCAGGGCACCCCGTTGTAGTTTTTGTCGCTGGCGGTATGGTGGTTGAAGTGGGGCGTTGCTCCTTGCTCTAGGGCTGAGAGGGATTACCTTCCGCAGCTGAGGGCGAAGGGGCAGTAGCGGCAGTTTTCTTCTTTGGGTGTTTGGGCAAAAGGCGTGGAAGCATCGTAGAGCTCGTCGAGGACACCGTGGATGAAGACCTCACGGAAGGGGGCTTCGGCCTCTGCATAAGAGAGGAGGGTAGTCTGGGGTTTCTTAGGCTTCTTGGGGGACTTGGCGCCTGAGCCCTTGGGGGAATTTCCTTCGGAGGGAAGGGGAGCTTGTGCGAGGGAGGGGGAGGCAGGGAGCTCGGCGGAGTCCGAGGCATTGCCGTAGGTGTCGAGGGGGAGCTGAACTAGTGGATCGTAGCCTCTTCCCTTGACCATCAGACCGTAGTCCCCTCGGAGCATGTAGATCGCAGGATATATCTCGTCCTTGGGGACACCACTCTCGGCGAGGAAGGCGCAGTATATGAGCGTCTGGAGGATCGCCTTGTACTTGGAGTCGAGGAGCAAGTCCCACTCGGCCATCCGTGTCTCTTCTGAGCCCGTCTTGTAGTCCACAACACGGAGACGGGAGCCCACCCTGTCCACCCGGTCGATGATCCCGCCGAAGTAGACTCGCTCGCCACTGCTCAAGGGGAAGGACGTGTAGTGGCGCTTCTCACTCTCTTGGTATTCAAAGGGGGCGAAGGTAAGGTCGAGCTCGAGGATCTGGCGTACGTACTGCTCGATGCTGTGACAATAGATCAAGCCCAGGCCACTGAGCTCCTTCTTGCCCCCGAGCTTCAGTTGCTCCCGATATTGCTCCTCCACGATACGTCGGACGAAGCCCTTAGTGCGGAGCTTCTCCTGTATCCGTTCTGGCTCGATGAGGGTATGCGTGCTGCCCGAGTCGGAGGAGCCTGTTAGTTCCCTGTAGATAGACTCCATCGAAGCATGGAGGATAGAGCCGAACTCATTAGCCTCGAGCAGTAGGCTCAGCGACTGCTCTTCCCTGTAGCGACAGATCTCTTCGTAGTAGAAGCGCAGGGGACAAGCTATGTACTTGCTGATGCTACTTGGGGAGAGAGGCATGCTCTCGGATGAGCCTGCCTCGGGGGAGGTAGTAGTACGTCGAAGGAAGGCTTCCCATAGCTCGCCCTCCTTGGCCTTAGTGATCTCGGGGACGGACACCAAGTCGCTGGAGAAGCGGAGTGTACGGCGTCGTACCGAGCAGTGATAGATATATTCGAGGAGCCCGATGTAGCGGCTCTCCTCCCCTTGTGTGCTTGCTTCTCCTGCGGGGGCGACGATGAAGATAAGCTGGCGTGCCCGAGCGATACTCTGGAAGAAGGTATAGTCCTGCCCGAGGTCATCTGTCCCGCCTACGGGGAGACCGAAAGCCCTGCGAAGGGTGAAGGGGATAAGGGTGTCGGTGTAGCGACCCGGCGGTAGCGCTCCCTCTTGGGCAGAGAGGTAGATCATCGTGTCGAAGTGCAGGGAGCGGGTCTCCAGAAGCCCCATCACCTGTAAGCCTCGTAGCGGGTCGCCTTCGAAGGGGATCGACACCATACTCACCAGCCCCTCTAGTAGGTGGCTGGCGGACTCGATACTGAGCTCTTCCTGATAGCTCTCCTTGAGCCCCTGCAGACGCTTCACTAGTCGTAGGTAGTGGTGTATAAACTCTATGTCGAAGGTCGAGAGCTGCATCTCCTCGGGCACTTGTCCTGAAGGTGATTCGCCAGCGTCCTCGCTCGTGTCTTCGGCTTGGATAGCCTCCTGGATCAGGAGTTCCAATAGCGCCCGGATCCGACTAAGCAGTTCGTCGGCTCGAGAGATCGGGTCAAGAAGGAGGCGAAGGAGCGGGGAAGGCTCCTGCTGCTCCCACAGCTCGTCGATGGAGACGAAGAAGCGCTTCATCGTGCGGATGCGCTCCATCACAGCGGGGGCATCACTAGCGTAAGCGGTGACGAGGCGCTGACTAAGTAGCCCCAGAAGCAGGTCTGCTGGATAGCGGGGGCTTCCCTTGGATCGGCGTCCGAGCGTGAGGAGGTCGATCCAGCGACGAAGCAGTAGTGTGATCGGGGTCTTATCGAGGGGATAGCCTAGGGTGATATTGATATCCTTGATCCCCTCAGGGATAGAACTGACGGTGGGGAGCAAGAGCCCCTCGTCTGGGAGGATCAGGGCTGTCTGCAGTTCGGCACTCTCGGTGGCTAGCCCGAGCTCAGAGAGGAGCTGGGGAAGCCCCTTTGCTTGCGCCATGAGGCTGGGACACTCGATGACTTCGACCTCTTCAGGGAGGTGCTCCCCCTTCAGCCCTTCGGCCCAAGGTCCGGGCTCTTGCCCGAAGTCAAGACAGAGCTGACGGAAGTACTTGCTGGCAGGATGCTCTTCGTCCTGGACGATCGCCACAGAGGCATCCCAGCAGAAGGAAGCCCGCTCCGAGCGACGTAGCGTGCCGAGGATCTTCCGCTCGGCAGGCGTGAGACCGAAGAGCCCGACGAAGACCAGATCCTCTCCCGCCTCTAGCTGGTCGAGGATCTCCTCCCGAGCGTCGCTAGCTCGGCGGTAGAGCGCTCCTTCGTAGGTGACGCCCAGCTTCTCGAGGCGCTCTTGCAAGCGCTTATACAGAGGAGCAAGACTCTCCCAGAAGCTGAGGAAGCGACGCTTGTGATCCTCCGCCTCTTCGCCCTCGGGGAGGGGGCTAGCGAGGGCGGGTAGATCGCCCCAGAAGCGCTGAAGCATCTGGCGAGCCTCCTCAGAGAGATAACTGAAATCGTCGGAGAGTTCCTTGAGGTCCCTGAGGTTCGTGTAGAGATGCCGTATGGGTACGAGGTAGCGGTCACAGCTGTCGAAGTCCTTGAGGATCAACCCGCCCCAGTAAAGGAAGTTGTCAAAGGACTCCGCTGGAGGAAGCCCACGCTCGGTACGCACTTCCTTGTAGGCTTCATAGAGTTCGAAAAGGAGTGTCGTCTTGTCGAGCAAATGGGTGCCGGGGCTGAGGCTCTGGATGAAGTCGCTCATCGTCTCCATCTTCGGGGCGAAGATGGGGCGCTTGCTGGCCATCTGTCCGAGGTAATAGCGGAAGAAGGTCAGCGCACGCTTCGAGGGGAAGACGAAGCGCAGGGAGCTCAGACGCTCCGAGCCCTGATCGAGGTAGTAGCGGGCTACTTGAGCGAGGAAGGGACTAGGCCTAGACACGGGCTGGGGGCTTTAGGGTTGGCTACGCTCTAGGGCCTCTGCTCGCTGGATGTCCTCGGCCGCTGCTTTGCGGTTGCCGAGACCTTCGTTGAGCTCGGCGCGCAGACGGTAGAGGGTGGCAGGCGCTTTCCCGCCTAAGAGTTCGAAGGCTTGGTTGATGTCCCGCTGGGCGAAGCCCTTCATCCCACGGGCTAGATACATGCGGGCTCGCCCCTCGAGGACCTCGGCGTTCTTCGGGAGTTTGTCGGTGAGGTAGGCGTAGATCCGCTCTGCTTCTGGGTAGTTGCCACGCATGGTCTCCAGCAGGGCGTAGCCTATGCGCGCCTTGAGCGAGGCCTCGTTATGCTCGATGATGCTCTTGAGGTCGCCTTCGGCCTGGTCATACTCCTTCGTCAGGAGGTAGAGCATGGCTCGCTGGTAGCGGTAGAGCTCGTTCTTAGGATGGTCGGAGATGAGGAGAGCGAAGTCCGTCAGCGCTGCTTTGTACTCCTTGCGACGCACGAAAAGCTTAGCCCGGTTGAAGCGTGTCGTCGCCTCGTGAGGATCTTTGCTTAGGGCGGAGGAGAAGGAGAGCAGGGCTGCATCTTCCTTGCCCTGCAGGAGCTGAAGCCCCCCGAGGTTATTGAGGAGCATGGGCTGGAGAGCGGAGGGCGGATTCAGTCGAAGGGCTTCGGAGAGGAAAGCTTCGGCACGGGCGTAGTCCCCTCGGTTCCCTGCTGTGAAGCACGAGTCTATGAGGCTGATGTAGCGGGTGCTGTCGCTAGCTGAGAGCCCCTGTGCCTTCCCCTGAAGGACAGAGATGAGGATCACGCCGAGGAGAATGGGGAGTCGAATACCCCCCAGATATAGCTTCTTGAGTACGATCATTGTGGTGCTGTGCTGAGGGAAGAGTCGAGTATCCCCCATCTTCTCTCAAAGGTACGAAAACTCCCCAGCATCTACGGCGAATGTCTCCTTCCGCTACTTCCCCTCCCGTCCCCAAGGGAAGGGTGCTCTTCCCACCTCGCTCCCGGCTCCCTTTCCCTGAAGCTAAACGAAAAGCAACCCGCCTAGCCCCTTCCTTGAATTACCTCCGTCGTCTCCTCTGAGGCGCTACTGGCACTTTAAGGGAGGCACCAGTAGCGCTACGAACGAGGCGACAGTAGTGCCTCTTGGGAGGTGACAAAGGGTGGAGGAGAGGCGGGGTAAGGAGAAGGCGTTGGGGGCGTCAGAGGGGAGGGAAGCGGGGGAGAAGGGGAAGGGAAGCGGGGCGGTGGGGGAAGAGCTATCCATTTAGCCTTCAGGAGAAAAGATGGTATCTGCATAGACGACTTGGTATTTTTAGAGGAGATGCTTAGGAGGTACCCAAGAAAAGGAGTACCTTTGATTAACGTATGTATACACAAATTGGAGAAATAGAATGAAGAACTTCGATATAGCGATCATTGGAGGGGGGCCTGCAGGATACAATGCTGCTGCTAATGCTTCCTCCAATGGCCTTCAGGTGGTGCTCTTCGAGCATACCGCCCTCGGAGGGGTCTGTCTCAATGAGGGTTGCATCCCCACGAAGACCTTGCTCCACTCTGCCAACCTCCTCGATGAGATCCGAGAGGCAAAAGCCTTCGGCATCGAGGTCGAAGGGGCTATCACCCCCCACTATGCAGCTATAGCAGCTCGCAAGGACAAGGTGGTCCAGACCCTTACCGCTGGCGTCGCCTACAAGCTCAAAGGCGCAGGCGTCACTGTCATTCAAGAGACGGCACGCCTCAGTGGCGAAGAGGGGAATCGCATCCTCGTGACAGCGGGCGAGGAGACCTATAGCGTGAGCTTTGTCCTGCTGGCTACAGGTAGCTCGACCATCATTCCACCCATCCCAGGGCTGGACAAGGTCAACTACTGGACGAGCCGAGAAGCCTTGGCTTCGAAGACTCTGCCCGACGATGTAACTATCATTGGTGGCGGTGTCATCGGGATCGAATTTGCTGGTATCTACTCTTCGCTGGGAGTACCGGTGCGAGTCATCGAGATGGCTCCGGAGATCCTTGGTGCCATGGATAGAGAGACCTCGGCGATGCTACGTAAGGAGTACGGGCGCCGTGGGGTGAAGTTCTATCTGGAGACCAAGGTCACCGCCGTCTCGGAGGGAGGTGTGACGATCGAGACGAAGGACGGCAAGAGCGAGCTCCTTCCCACCACGCAGATCCTCCTGAGCGTAGGGCGTCGCCCAGAGACCGAAGCCTTAGGCCTTGAGACCCTCTCCATCGCTACGAACCGCTCGGCAGTCGTCGTGAATGCCTACATGCAGACGTCGCACCCCCGAGTCTATGCTGCTGGAGACATCACGGGCTTCTCCCTGCTGGCGCATACGGCGATCCGTGAGGGCGAGGTGGCGATCAACCATATCGTCGGCGGGGAAGATGACCCGATGCGCTATGACGCTATCCCTAGTGTCGTCTATACTCATCCCGAGATCGCTGGGGTCGGGGCAACGGAAGAGCAGCTTCGGAGCGAAGGGCGCTACTATCGTACCCTCAAGCTCCCTATGGCCTATGCGGGACGCTATGTCGTCGAGCAGGAGCAGGCAGGGGGCCTCTGTAAGATCCTCGTCGATGAGAATGATACCCTCCTAGGGTGTCATATCCTCGGGGACCCTGCTTCGGAGCTGATCCTTCTCGCCGGTATGGCGATCACGGATGGCTTGAGCGTAGAGGAGTTCCGCCGTCATGTCTTCCCTCACCCCACCGTAGGGGAGATCCTTCATGAGGTGCTCTTCTCCTAATCCCCACACTACTAGTTCAGATACATTATACCCAAGATAATCATGGCGACATTCGATATTAAGATGCCTAAGATGGGCGAGAGCGTCACCGAGTGTACGATCACCGTCCTCATGGTCCAGCAAGGAGACTATATCGAGGAGGATACAGACCTCTTCGAGATCACTTCGGCTAAGACCGCCGCTACGATCCCTTCGCCGGTGGCAGGACGGATCGTGAAGATCAACTACGCCGAGGGCGACACCGTAGCCGTCGGCCTGCCGGTCATCATCGTAGACACCGAGGGCGAGGCTACAGCCCCTTCAGTAGAAGAGCCTAAACAGGCGGAGTCTAAGGGAGCAGAGCCGGTAGCTAGCCCTTCTCCTTCGGCTCCTGTAGAAGTACACCGAGGATCGGTAGAGCGCTGGTATTCACCTGTAGTCCTTGAGCGAGCAAAGGCAGCGAAGATAAGCCAGGAAGAGCTGGATAGCCTTCAGGGAACGGGCTTCGGTGGTCGTGTGAGTAAGACCGACATCGTACGCTACATCGAGCAGAAGAAGGGTGCTCCTGCCCCTGCTCCAAGAGCCGAACGAAGTGCTGTCCCTTCGCCCGCCACCCAGCGTCCACAGGTAGCGGCACCAGCCGTGCCCATAGGCCCCGAGGATCGAGTCATCCCCATGGATCCCATCCGTCGTATCATCGCTGACCGTATGGTGCAGTCCGTGCAGGTGGCTCCTCATGTGACGAGCTTCCTCAAGGTAGACATCACCGACCTTGTCCACTGGAGAGAGGCGGAGAAGGATGCCTTCAAAAAGAGGGAAGGCTATGCTCTGACCTACATGACACCCGTCGTCGAAGCTGTAGCCCGAGCACTGAAGGAATTCCCTCGGATCAATGCTTCTGTCGATGGCTACAACATCATTGAGCGCAAGCACGTCCACGTGGGTATGGCGGTAGCCCTGCCCGATGGTAACCTCGTCGTGCCAGTGATCCGTGACGCCGACAAGCTCAGTCGTAGCGGTATCGCCGAGCAGGTAGCTCTTCTGGCCGAGAAGAGCCGGAAGGGACGCTTGACCCCCGATGAGATGAGTGGGGGGACCTTCACTATCTCCAATTATGGCTCCTCGGGGACACTCTTTGGGACGCCTATCATCAACCAGCCTGAATCCGCTATCCTTGGCATAGGAGCGATAGAGAAGGAACCGACCATCCTCGAGACTGAAGCTGGGGATGTCATCGCCGTACGCCACAAGATGTACCTATCCTTCTCCTACGACCATCGCATCATCGATGGCATGCTGGGCGGTGCCTTCTTACAGGCTGTAGCCCACTATCTCTCAGACTGGAAGCAAACGAACTAACCTATGACCTCAGTACAGAAGAAATACGGGATCAAGACCACGGACAAGGAGACCCTTCGTCGCTGGTACTATCTCCTTTACCTAGGGCGGTGCCTGGATGAAAAGGCCCCTAGCTACCTGCTCCAGTCCATTGGCTGGCAGTTCCACGCCTCCAATGCCGGGCATGACGGCATCCAGCTGGCCATCGGGCAGATCTTCCAGAGAGGGAAGGACCATCTCTTCCTTTATTACCGAGATCTGCTAGCTGCACTCTCCGCTGGGATGACCGTGGAGGAGATGATCCTCAATGGGATCTCCAAGGCTACGGACCCCACTAGTGGCGGGCGTCACATGTCTGATCACTACGCCAAGGTAGACTGGGGGATCCATAATATCTCCTCCTGTGTGGCGGCTCATGATGCACAGGCCGTCGGGCTGGCACGTGCGCTGGACTACTACGGCGTCGATGGGGTGGCTATCGCTTCGCACGGCGAATCTTCTGCCTCCGAAGGCTATGTCTTCGAGGCGATCAATGGGGCAGCTCGTGAGCGCCTGCCAGTGATCTTCGTCCTGCAGAGCAATGGCTACGGCATCTCCGTACCTACGCATGAGCAGACGGCTAATCCACGTGTCGGGCAGAACTACTCGGGTATACGTCATCTCAAGACGCTCTTCTGTGATGGGAAGGATGTCTTCGACTCGATGAACACCATGGAGGCAGCACGTGAGTACGCCGTGAAGCACCGGACGCCCGTGGTCGTCACTGCCGAATGTGTCCGTATCGGTGCACACTCCAATTCGGACAAGCACACCCTCTACCGTACCGAGGAGGAGCTGGAGCGTGCTCAGGCTGCTGACCCACTGCCTAAGTTCCGCCGTATGCTCCTTCGCTACCAGCGCTTCACTGAGGAGGAGCTCCAAGCTATCGAAGCGGAGGCACGTGAGGAACTGAAGGTCGCTAACCGTAATGCCCTGAAGGCGCCCGATCCCACCGCTGACACGGTGCTGGACTACGTCATCGGGGAGGCTTATCCAGGGGATAAGTACGGCACGGGTATCCCCGATGGTACGGGCGAAGAACTCACGCTGGTACAGGCTCTGAATAAGACGCTGAAGCAGGAGTTCCGCCATAATCCCGACACCTTCCTCTGGGGGCAGGATGTCGCTAATAGGGATAAGGGCGGTGTCTTCAATGTCACCAAGGGCATGCTCCAGGAGTTTGGGAATAAGCGTGTCTTCAACGCCCCTATCGCCGAAGACTACATCGTGGGGACGGCCAACGGCAAGATCGTCGCGCTGAGCGAGGAGAACGGAGCCATCCTGTGGCAGTTCGAGACGAACGGCGGCAACGTCGCGGCGCGCCCCGTCCTCGCTGAGGGGCTGGTCTTCGCCGGGGGCGGCGACGGCGTCCTCCACGTCCTGGACGCATCCTCCGGCGCGGAACGCGCCACCCTCACGAATGGCGAGGGCATCAACGGCACGCCCGCCTTCGACGGAGGCGTCCTCTACCTCGGCAGCGGCGACGGCACGCTCTGCGCCATCTACTGACGGACTCTGGCCTGCCCCTGTTCCACGAAGGACGGCCGCGCGATCCACTTGGCGCGGCCGTCCTTCACACTTTGATTCAGCCCCCTGACAGGCAATAAAACGCCCTACAATAAAGAGAATTGGCGAAAAAGCGCGCAAAACCGTTATAATAGGACAAGGAGAGTATGCGAAATTCGCTTCCGTTCACAGCCGATGGACGCCACGCGGGCATGAACGGCTTTTCGCTTGCCAGCACGGTGATGGAGGGATCGTACAATGAACAAAAAAAACGCCCGGAAGAAGACGAACCAACCGCTCGAAGAGACAGCGCCGGCGTCCTCCATGCCCCTGCGCCGCAAGCGCGGACGCCCAAGGAAGAACCCCCTGCCGGAGGCCCCCGCGACGGAGGCGGCCGTTGCCGCAGAGCCCGACGCTCCAGAGCCCACGACCACGGTGGAACCGGGCCCGGAGGCG
>ERZ773083.2621-NODE-2621-length-10978-cov-5.876591_pt1 | contig 10978 bp, 17 predicted proteins | sample MGYA00511465_ERZ773083 | MGnify/ENA primary metagenome ERZ773083 (study PRJEB29015, sample SAMEA2738001) | human oral metagenome | biome: human oral; feature: human-associated habitat; material: dental | place: China | collected 2060 ... | reverse complement strand
AGGGGTTAAGAGATGAAGAAGATTGAAATTATAAAGAATTGGGGTTACCTTGGCTACGATTTTCATCGTAGCCAGAAGTATCTGGATGAGAATCCAGATACTAGAAATTTTGTCGGAGTATTTTCTCCGGCATTACACAGGAGAGACAATCGCTCTCCTGTATACAATATTGTCCAGGTATGTCGCCCTGGACAATATTATTCTGATGATGAATGTTTCATCATCAGACACTGCCATCGTTCCGATGGTAGTGATTGGTTTTCCGTTATCAACTATGGTAACGGAAAACTGTTGTACCAGGGATGCCCCTGGTACAACTATACTGAGGAGGATGGTTTTGTATTTCCCCCTCAGTGGGATATCCTGTCTCTTGAACAAGAGACAGGATATGAGAAGTCGTTTAAGAATATTTTCAAGGATATGATCCTTGAAAATATGTCAGAAGAGGATTATGTGGAGCTTATATCATAATCCTTTTCTGAGTACTATGTGTGATTTAAATATTTAAATCACACATAGTATTTTAGAATAACTTTTATTTATTTTTTTTTTAAAAAAAAAAATAATACATTAAATATAATAAACTCACAATATTATTTTTTAGGAGGATTAAAATGAAAAACGATATTAAAAAGAAGTACGAATTAAACGATAAACTTACACAAGAAGCAATCGATACTAATGGTAAAGAAAAATATGATTCTTATAAATTCATTAAAGTATTTTCTCCAATATATTTTATAGATCTTTATGGTTTTGGGTACTATTCAAAAATAGACAATTTAAATGAGTCGTGTCAAGAATATGTTACAGTAAAATATAAGTATGTCAATAATAATAATAGTTTTTGTGATTTCTTTTCTATCGTTGAGAAATGCACATTTCCAAAGAGAGAAGAAACTAGAATTTTATATAAAGGATTTCCAATATATAGTGCTGACATTAATAAAAAGATTTATTTACCTCCACAAAAAGATATCATATTTCTTAATGAAGAAGCGAACTCTGAATTCTTTGAAAATTTAATAGTTGATATTGCCAATAAAGATTATGATTTTAAGAAAAGGTTCATGGTAACAAAATAGTGTTGCTGAATATGGATATCAAGCTAATATTAGCTTGATATCCATTATTGTCAGCTTCTATATTTTTTTTTTGATAAGATATTATATATTTGATACAAAGAATGTTTACTTGTATTTTTATAAGGAGGAGCAAAATATGAAGAAAGATATCATAATTGATGAGAGGTACCTCTTCAACAAGGTAGCGTACGATGAAGCAATCACTGACAATAGATATGCTTCCGGTATGAAAGTGTTAGGATGTTATTCTCCAGTATACTTTGCTGATTTCGGATACGGAGATTTTGTCAAAATAAGCAAATTTGAAGATGTGCCAGCCGAGAATACCTTTGTGGTGTACTATGGGTATAGCGAAAACGGAAGCCCTGATTGGTTTTCTATCATGAACTACGATACAATGGAGATTATATATAACAGCTCTCCTAAGTATGGGAAAGACGATGCTGGAAATATCTATCTCTATCCGCAGTATGATCTTCTCAAACTCAGAGAAGAAACTGGAACAGATTTCTTTGAGAATCTGATGCTCACAGTGATCTGTAGGGATTATGAGTTCAAGAAGGATTTTATCGTCGGATAAATTTTCTTAGGCACTAATAATACTTATTGGGGTATATACCCCAATAAGTATTATTTCGCACATTTTTTTTATAAAAGGAGGAAAAATAAATGAAAAAAGATCTTAATGAAAATAAGAATTATTTGTATTATATTGTACTTAGAAATTTTATCAAAGACAATCCTAATAAAAAATTGTATGCTGAAGGGATGTTTTATGATAAAAGAAGAACAGGAATCTATAATATGCTAAATTTAAACCATTGTACAGATCTTATTTATTGCGGCAACAATGGTGTAAAAGTATTTTCTCCATGCATTTACATTTACGATACAGAATGGGAGAAAACTGAATTGCAATATTTGCCAAAAAAGCTTCCAGGAGAGCCAGGAGAATGGACAGATGATTACTTTTCGATCATCATTTCTACGACTATTATAAATGGAAAAATTGTATTCAATTTTTACAATTATGCAACTAAAGATCTAGAATTGTCCATTGAGCCAAACTATAAAATCGTTTATAAATCTCCAGATAATAAGTACTTTGATATTAAACTATATAAAGAAACTAGCATAACGATAGAAGAATATAATGTTTGGCTTTATGATATTATATTAGATAAGATTAGAGAGTTTGAACAGTCTAAAATGGTAAACAAATAGTTTATCAGTAATTTATAGTGTAGTGGGAATTTCCCACTACACTATTTTTTTTTCTTTTTTATACCATTCTTCTATACCCAGATCCGCTTCCACCGACAGATCTTCTAACAACTTTTCTTTCAGGACCTGAACAGTATCCATCGCAGTCTCCGGAGCAAGTACTTGCACAATTAGCAGTACAAGATCTTCTACACCCTCCTATACATCCAGTACTACAGCCAGTCTTACAACTTCCGGAACAATCGTCAGCACACGACTGTATACAGGTTCCTGTACAAGAATTTACACAACTTAAAGAACAAGCTCCAATGCACCCCTGACAATTTCCGCCACAGGAATTTGCACATCCCATACAACCGCTTGTGCACGATCCGGTACATCCGTTTTTACACTGGTTCTGGCATCCTAGATTGCAGTCTTGACCACATCCAGTACACCAGTCTTTACATCCATTTGAACAATTCCCATAACAACTTCTATTACAATCACTATGACAAAGTCCTGCGCAATCTCCACCACATCCACCAACACATGAAGAGGAGCATGCTCCTCCACATTGTCTTGTACATGTACCAGTGCAACTATCGCATACGCCTGTACAATTTGTAGTGCAACTGGAACATCCAGAATAGCAAGATCCTGTGCATAGTCCTGTACACATTCCATAACAAGAATTGTGAGAGAAATCAGAATCCCATGGATTCTTTTCTATACGATCTTGTTCCATTTTGGTTATTGCTTGATCCAATTCCCTGTAATTTCCTACAGGTCTAGTATGATCTATAGTAGTTTCATCGTTGGGTCCATGTTGATTCACATCAGAAATAATATGAGCAGAATATATCAGAGCATTATGATTCTTAGACTCTAGTGGTTGGTTCTCTTTAATATCAGTATAATTGTTATGAATGTAATTGTTGGTTTGATCTATCCATCCATATGGGCAAGCACGTCTTTTGAATTCCTTAAGCAATCTTTCTTTTAAAGAATTCATATATTCATCTAAATTAGCATGATCCATATCCATAAGACTCACCTACCTATTTAATAAGCATCATAAATAGTATGTGTAGATGTGATGGATGTGAATGCTCTATTTACCCATACGGAATCTAAGAATAAACTATGAGCCTCATGTGGAAGATAATGGAGTAAAACAAATCTTAATTTAAGAGAATATGAAGATGTATATATTCCTCTAAATGGAACAATAGTACCAATAGTGGCCCATTTACCTGATCTGTCTCCTACGGCACTTGGAGTAAGAACCATTTTAGCTATTCCAAATTCATTATTAGATGTATTATCATGATAAAAGCATTGCAATTCTGCTATAGGGGTATTTGTACCGATAGCACCAAACATTGGCTTGATTCTCATAGATACAGCTAAATCTCCAAATGGAATATTATCTATAAACATTGTAGCCATATATTTATCGGCAGCTGGATCAGAAGTTTGCCCTAAGCATTTACCATGATTAGCTTCATTATCATCAGTAATAACTCCACCATCGGTAGAATTTTTTTTGTTCTTATCTTGGGTTATATCAAAAGGATCAATAAGATATCCGGACCCTCCACCATTTCCACTAGAAGCTCCAGACCCATTAAACAAATATCTATTTCCTAACCAATCTTCTACAGTAACATATCTGTTTTCTATTGGTGTATTATGAACAGTTTCAGGCATATGATTAATCGTCCTTTCATAGAATAATGATCATTATTTTATATTATTAAAGAGTGTATATCTTAATATTAATAATAGTCATTCAAATGAAAGATTTATTCTAAAGCAAGAAAGGGGTAAATATGAAAAAAGTAAGTCTTGTGGATATTGTATTTTATAATAAGGAAAAGGATAATGTTATAATAGATTTTTATATCTAAGAAATGAAAAAGAAAACGTAGACAATGATGAAATTGTTATTTTTAGAGTAGTATTTCGTAATAGGTATCGTTGTATATACACAGAATGCGAAGTGTCTACTCTAAAATCATATAATACGTTGAGAAAGAATCAAAACTTAGATATGTTTACCGATATACTGGATAAAATTTCTCTTTTTTGTTATAGAGTCAGAGGATGCGCTAGAGTCTTAACAGAAGATGATAATATACTTTCAAAAACTTTATGCGATGATGAAATTACATTTTATAAAAATTTAGTAAAAACAGTTAAAACTTCAACGCGAAATGGAAATATGTTTTTACGAAGATTTGTTTTTGATTGCTACAGATCAACAGTGCTTCCTACAAATTATCATCTAATCAATTTTAAGCAGAGATATCTAGATAATTTGATGGAGAAAATAAATAATTGTAAAAATAATATATATGGTGGAAACCTTGAAAAGATCATTATACGTGCAATTTCTAAATCAGTAAAGGAAAATTAGAAGCTTGGAATAAAGAGAAACAGTTGTTGAAAACAAACGAACAGTTATAGATAATATAATAATAACTGAATTATTTATTTTGACAAAAAAAAGGAGGTTAAAATGAAAGAAGGAAACCTTATCGAAGTTTGCTTTAAAGACTATGATTCCACTACCACTATGCTAGATCTTGTATATTTAAGAAGAAAGGCTGATACAAATAATAATAATAATAATAATAATAATAATAATAATGATATTGTATTTTTTGATATCATATTACCAAATAAAGATTGCAATAATTTGTATATTTCCCCATTAATAATGTCTTTGAATTTTTATAAAAATCGTAAAAAATCTCAAATGCTTTATACAACAATAATGCAAAGAATTTATGAGGCTTGTGATACTCACAATGGCGATATTAAAGTACTAGAAGATATCATGATGGATAAAGTGCATAAAATTTTGTATGAAGATGAAATTAAATTTTATAATAATCTAATAAAAACATTTACAGATCTAGCTAAAAAAGGAAAGAAATTTTTAAGAGAATTTATCTTTGAATGCTACAATATATCTGTGATTCCGACAACTGATAGTTTTTCAAGAAAATGCTTAGATAATTTGTTTGAGATTATTAATGATTTTGATAAGTACAATAATTCTAAAGAGATTCTTATGAGTAATATTTCTAAAATAACAGAAGGTATTGAAAAGTTTGGAGCGGAGAAACATCCAACAGATTAGCTAACAAGATTTTTCTTGATAATATATTATATATATGAATAATGCATACATAAGACATACTCTAAAGAGTATGTCTTATAAAAAAAGAAAGGCAGGAAATATCATGAAGAAATTGTCTACGAGAGATAGGTCAAGAAGATTTTTTATTGTATGCGAAGGTACAAAACAAGATAATTGTGTAAATGTCAAAGTATATGATATTTTAACAAATGACAAATATGCTGATCTGGATATTGAATTTAAAGATATTGGTGATAAAACAGAATATAATTCGTCGTACGAAAAAATTGAAAATGTATTTAATATTGGAGGAAAGAATTTATTAAAAGATGTGATAGAAACGGCTCACTGTATTTTGCTTTAAATAAAAAGGAGTAAAAATATGAAGAAACTGCATGTGAGAGATAAGTCAAAAAGATTTTTTATTGTATGTGAAGGAATGGAATACGATGATTATGTAAATGTAAAAATATATAATATTTCGACAAACGAAGAACACATCAATCTAGATATCAGATTCAAAAACACTATAGAGGAATCTATATTTATCTTTCCTGGTGAAAAGCTAAAAGATATTATTGGTCTTGGAGGGGAAGATTTATTAAAGGACGTTAAAGAAGCCGCTAGTTGTATTCTGTTTTGAAATGATTTTAAGGAAAGGTATGGTGGGTAAATATGGTAAAAGAAGTATCTAAAATCAAAAACTGTAAATATAGATTTAAATTAACACATGAAAGCTCTACTGGTAAATTTTGTATTTTATGTAACGTGGTAGTTGATTCTTACAATATTTCTACAAGAAAATTTATAATTATGGTAGAAATAGATGACAATGACAATAATAGTATTGGATGTGTTATGGCAGTGTACGAAAACCATATGATAAAATTCCTTGCAACGGAATCTATTACAAATGGGCGTGAAAATGATTTTCTGAGTATTGGTAGCGAACAATTAACACATGATATTATAGATATGATAGAAAACGATATTATTTACAATAAAGATCTAAATAAACTTTTTTAATTATCTTCATAATCGATAATTAATGTAAAAAGGAGGATATGAGTTGTATACTACAGTAAAAGAAAGCAGAAATGGTAAATATACCATTACATGTAGTAAATTGCCTGTATGCTATAACGACTTTAAGATTAAAGTATTTAAGAGTAACGAGGATGTTGTACTCTTAAGCTTAACATGCGCATATGATACAAGCTGTTTATCATCAGCTTCTTCTCTTAAAATCATAGAAGCGATTTATTATACAGATGAATTGAGACCTTTTCATGGATCTTCAAATCCTATAGTAAATGATAACTTACTATATGAAGATATCATGAATGTATTATTTACTCATGCTAAATCTGTATAGTGAATAATATTAATCAACCCATAGAGCTTCAAAACTCTATGGGTATCTTTTTAATTTTCTTTTTCTACAGCTTCTGACCCTGGAGTGATTCCTGGTGTAGTGATCTCTCCACCGTTATTATTCTCCCTATTTGTTACTTTTGGCAATAATCCCGCTCCAATATTATTAATGAAAGCATTTATAATTGTCTGAGATTCTTGAAGAATTTGCACAAATTTTGTAAGGTACTCACCTACTAATTGATCTCCATACTGAATCTTTCTCAAATCATCTATCTGATTCTCATCTGTAAAGAATTCTGTTATAAATCTCTTCATCTGATTAAAGTAAGTTGTTTGTTTTGTCTTATTGGTAATGCATGCGATGTAAATAGCAATCACCTGAGCTGGAGTGTACATCCTACAATTACCACCATCCGCATGATATGGCTGAGATAATCCAGTGAATTTAACAGATGAGACTAAATTATCTATATTCGTCTGATCACCATTCTTAATAGTATAAGAGAAGTGCTCTTTCTTACCATCTATCTCTACATCTACACCTTTCTCTATGATAGAATTGCATATCTCTGAGAAGTGGAGTTTTTTGAGAAATACAACCATTTCGACAGGCTTGGTAATGGTCGTATTTTACCTCATTGCAGTTGTAGCCTGTCTCATCAATAATCCTAAAACTGTAACAGAATTAGCAGCAGGGAAAAATCCGTTCATCTTTGCTATTGTAGGCGGTTTGACATTCGCAGTTGGTGTCGCTATCGTTTATGCTGGTGTTCGGATGATTTTGGCAGATTTGATTCCAGCTTTCCAAGGTATCGCAATGAAATTGATTCCGAATGCTGTTCCTGCTGTGGATTGTGCTGTATTCTTTCCTTATGCTCCGACGGCTGTTATTCTCGGTTTTGCTTTTAGTTTCCTTGGAGGTTTGCTTGGTATGTTCGTGTTAGGAGCAATTGGTGGTGTTTTGATTGTTCCTGGTATGGTGCCTCACTTTTTCTGCGGAGCAACTGCTGGAATATTCGGAAATGCAACAGGGGGGAGACGTGGAGCTATTTTGGGATCTTTTGTAAATGGCTTGTTTCTAGCCTTTCTTCCTGCAACGCTCTTACCCGTTTTAGGAAAATTGGGTTTTGCAAATACAACGTTTGGCGATTTTGACTTTGGCGTATTTGGAATTTTGCTGGGTAATGTTGGAAATTCCATTGGACAAATCGGTGTTTATCTGATTGTAGCGGTTTTAGTCGTAGTTTTACTGTTACCATCCATCATTACAAAGGGAAATACAGCTTTAAATAATATTTCTGAAGAATAACATAAAGGAGAAAAATATGGTTAAAACATTATCTATTAAAGTTTACTCAGATGGTGCGGTATTGGATAAGATGTTAAAGGATTTAGAGTCTGGGTTAGTATCGGGTTTTACAACCAATCCTAGTCTAATGAAAAAAGCGGGCATTACAAGTTATGTAGAATTTGCCAAAGAAGTGTTGACAAAAATTACAGAATTTCCAGTGTCATTTGAGGTGTTTTCAGACGAGATGGAAATCATGGAGAAAGAAGCGGAATTCTTAGCTTCTATCGGTGAAAATGTCTATGTGAAAATTCCGGTCATCAATTCTCGAGGTGAATCAACTCTTCCTCTCATTGATCGATTAACATCTAAAGGAATTAAAGTTAATGTGACAGCGGTGTTTACTGTAGAACAAGTCAAGGAAATTGTGCCAGTTTTAAAGGCAGGACTGCCGTCAATCGTGTCTGTCTTTGCGGGGCGGATAGCTGATACAGGTGTGGATCCGATACCGATTATGAAAGAATCTTTGACTTTATGTCATCAAAAATCTAGTGTGGAATTGCTGTGGGCGAGTCCACGAGAAGCATACAATATTTATCAGGCAGACGAGTTAGGTGTAGATATTATCACTTGTACACCAGATTTGATTCAAAAATTATCTCTCAATGGCAAAGATCTATATGAGTATTCATTGGAAACTGTTCAGATGTTTCTCCGTGATAGCACTAGCTTAGGGTTTAAGATAATAGAAGAATGATGTGCAAATACTTCATCTTAAGTCTGATTTTTAGCACTCTTGTAAAAAGAGTGCTAATTTTTTGAGTTTTTATCTTGACTTTGGAGTAGAAGAGTGTATAATAGAATCATGGGTTAGCACTCGAGGTGATTGAGTGCTAATTGAGATTGGAATCTTGATTGGAGGTGATGCCGTGGTCACGGAGCGTCAAAATGAGATTTTGAATTTGATTATTGATATCTTTACCAAAACCCACGAGCCAGTCGGTTCCAAAGCGCTACAAGAGTCAATCAAATCAAGCAGTGCGACGATTCGTAATGATATGGCTATTCTTGAAAAACAAGGCCTTTTAGAAAAAGCACACACATCAAGTGGACGTAAGCCTAGTGTTGCAGGTTTTCAATACTTTGTCAAACATTCACTTTCCTTTGATCGTCTCGCTGAAAATGAACTCTATGAAGTGATAAAGGCATTTGATCGTGAATTCTTCAAGTTAGAGGATGTTCTTCAACAGGCAGCAGATGTTCTTTCAATGTTGAGCGGATGTACAGTGGCAGCACTTGATGTAGAGCCAAGTCAACAACGCTTGACTGCTTTTGACATCGTGATTCTCAGCCAACATACAGCTTTAGCAGTTTTCACTTTAGATGAGTCCAATACGATTACCAGCCAGTTCATGATTCCTCGTAATTTTCTACGAGGTGATTTGGTTCAGCTGAAAGAATTGATTCAAGATCGTTTTTTAGGGCAAACAGTTCTTGATATTCACTATAAAATCCGAACAGAGATTCCTCAGATTATCCAGCGTTATTTTACAACGACCGACAATGTTCTGGATCTTTTCGAACATATCTTTAGTGATATTTTCAAAGAAAATGTCATTGTGTCTGGGAAGGTAAGATTATTAGATTTTGCAGATTTAGAGAGTTATCAGTTCTTTGATCAGCCTCAAAAAGTAGCTTTTGAGCTTCGAGATAGTTTAGCTGAAGATCAGATGCAAAGCGTGCGCGTGGCAGACAGTAGAGAAAGCTGTTTGGCTGATTTGACACTAATTTCCAGCAAATTCCTGATTCCTTATCGAGGTTTTGGGGTGCTGGCAGTTGTTGGTCCGGTCAATCTTGACTACCAACGGCTGGTCAGCCAGATGAATGTTGTCAACCGTGTGCTGACCATGAAATTGACTGATTTTTATCGATATCTGAGTAGTAATCACTATGAAGTCCATTAATTATAGTATAAATATTCCTAAAAAGGAGGTGCCTTGTGGCAAAACATAAACAAGAAGAACATTCAGAAGATGTAGAAGTAAAAGAGGAAGCTGTAGAAACAGCTGAACAAGTTGAATCAGTAAGTCCTGAAAAAACAGAATTAGAACTAGCTAATGAGCGTGCAGAAGATTTTGAAAACAAATATCTCCGTGCTCACGCTGAAATGCAAAATATTCAGCGCCGCGCTAATGAAGAACGCCAGCAGCTGCAAAGATACCGCAGTCAGGATCTGGCAAAAGCTATCTTGCCTTCGTTGGACAATTTAGAGCGAGCCCTGGCTGTCGAAGGGTTGACGGATGATGTCAAAAAAGGCTTAGAGATGGTGCAGGAAAGCTTGATTCACGCTCTGAAGGAAGAGGGAATTGAAGAAATCGCAGCTGACGGAACGTTTGATCATAACTATCACATGGCCATTCAAACAGTTCCAGCTGATGATGAGCACCCTGCCGACACTATTGCGCAGGTCTTCCAAAAAGGCTACAAACTTCATGATCGGATCCTTAGACCGGCTATGGTGGTGGTTTACAACTAGTCGAGTCACTAATATTTGCGAAGTGAACTGCCAATCAGCTACTGCGTAAGGCTTGTCCGAAACGACAATAAACTATGAGAAAAGATAAGAGGCAAGCCGGAGGCTTGCAAGGAAGATATTTCCCGCCGTGGTGAAAGTTTCAGTAGCTTGTGCTACTGAAACAGGGGATTTTTGAGGCAATAGGCTCAAAAATAAGTGATGAAATCCCGTAGGGAGTTGCTCACGTCCCCACCACTTAAGGGAAATATCAAAAATAGAAAATTAACTAACAAGGAGAAAAACACATGTCTAAAATTATCGGTATTGACTTAGGTACAACAAACTCAGCAGTTGCAGTT
>ERZ773083.2620-NODE-2620-length-10984-cov-2.587062_pt1 | contig 10984 bp, 7 predicted proteins | sample MGYA00511465_ERZ773083 | MGnify/ENA primary metagenome ERZ773083 (study PRJEB29015, sample SAMEA2738001) | human oral metagenome | biome: human oral; feature: human-associated habitat; material: dental | place: China | collected 2060 ... | reverse complement strand
CCAAACTGTTGTTAATGATGATGACCACAAAGCATGCGCACACGTTCATGGAAAAAGGCGACATGCCAATGGCAAGGATATTCTTCACCAAACGACTGCGTAAACGATATATTCCACGCTTGAAGTGTATAAATTCAGACTTTTTGCTGAACATCACCAACTGCCATATCAGGGCAAGTAGCTGGGAAAGCACCGTGGCATAGGCGGCTCCACGTATGCCTAGTCCTAGCGGCCAAATGAAGATGGGGTCGAGTATGGCATTGATTATCACCGCGAAGATGGTCATATACATGGACAATTGGGGCTTGCCTGCCGCCCGTTGCAGGGCGTTTAGACCAAAATACAGGTGCGTAACAACGTTTCCAAGAAGGATAATCTCCATGTAATCCTTAGCGTATGGCAGCGTTTGTGCGCTTGCCCCAAAGAACATGAGGATGGGTTCGAGAAACAAAAGGCTGATAATGGAGAAACAAACACCTGTAATGATGTTCAACACAACTGTGTTGCCAAGTATGTTTTGGGCGGCTTCATAATCTTTTTGCCCTAGCTTTACCGAAAGTAGACTAGACGCTCCCACCCCTACTCCTGTGCCAAAAGCAGTGGAAAGGTTCATCAACGGAAAAGTAATGGCAAGTCCCGATATAGCCAAAGCACCAACGCCCTGACCAATAAAGATGCTATCTACCATGTTGTAGAGCGAGGATGCCGTCATAGCAATGATTGCTGGGACGGCATAGCGCATAAGCAGCTGTCCCACGGGCTTTGTCCCTAACTCTATTGTCGCTTTCTGATTATCCATTAATAAATTTCGCTTTACCCTGCAAAAGTACTAATTATAGCTGGTTTTCACAAATTACCTGCCATTTATTACCAACTTTCCAGTTAGCAAAGCATTTGTAGCAATCTGTTTATAGGCGAAACAGGTTTTCAAACTTATCTATTGGTTTGGTGGTCTACTGGTAAACTAATCAACTCGTAAATTGGTCAACTCATAACCTGGTCAACTACCTTACTTATTGTTTTCTGTCCACTTTTCAGCAAGAATTTCAACATTCTGAGTGCCTTTTTATCAACCAATCGCTCACCTTGTCGCAAAAAATCGATTCTCGCGAAGGTTGGATTCGATGCAAAAAGGGGTTAGTCTGTGCATACGACAAAATGAATATTTATGTCGTAGAACCGCCATTTACACTAGATTCTGGGCTATTTGCAGCAAAATAGAGTGCGATATGCCGCTAAACGTAATGCGTTTTGCCGCTAAATGCAGTGCGTTTTGCTGCTAAACGCAAGGTAAAATGCCGCAAAATACAGTGCAAAATGCTGCTAAATGCAGTACCAAGTGCTACTAAATGAAAGGCGAAAGGCATAAATATCCAGTAAAATAGTATAAACAAAACCTCTTAGAGCCATGAAACACATGACAAAAAAAGGCAAAACAGGCATTAAAAAGTGGTTTTTAGGGGCTAAAAGTACGTAATTGGGGGTAGAAAAAAATGAGTTGGCGCACAAACTAGAAAGGCTAAATGGTGCAAAATGCAGGCTACATTCTTAAAAATAGACAAGACAAAAGACATGTAAGACTAGAAATCGTGCCAATTTACCTGCTTTATAACCTATTTTTTCGCTAGAACGGAGCGAAAATTAGAGCGACTTTGTAAAGTAAATGCAATAAATTTAAGATTTATGAGTTGGTGAGTTCGTGAGTTGACTACTTTGCTGGTCGATGTTTTTATGGGTTCTTGAGTTGATTAGTTGATGGGTTGATGCATTCGGGAGTTGTTGAGTGCTCGTGAGTTTACTAAGGTTTCGCAAGTGGTGAAGCACAGGAATATACCAACGTAAAGTGGGAATAAAAAGGCTTTTGAATTAGTATTGCTCACTGAAAATGAGTACCTTTGTAATGATTTAAACCCAAATCGGTCGTTAGAGCCTGTGCAGATTTTGTGTATTGTTGAGCATATTGTCTGCCTTATTCTTGAAGACGTAGCGGGCTACGTCAAGAGAATAAGACAGGCAAGATGCCGACAAGCAAACGAAAGAAGAACAGGAAGCGATGGAAACAAACTAAAAATAACAGGTAAGCGGTCTAACGACCGATTGGGGTTAAATCGTACCTCAACACGAAACACCAACAAAACACATGTTTTGCAACACGCTTTGCACCACGAACATTGCTTGTTATGCTCTAAATCCGTAACTTTGCCGCATGAGTACAAACCCGAATAACACATACGAAGAATGGCTCACGGCCATAGCCGGTACCCGACTGCTGTTTAATACGATGGCCGAACTGGAAGATTGGATTGACAATCATTCGCTACACAACAACGGCGTGAAACGGAGTTTCAAGTCGGTTCAACGTATGCGAGCCGCTTTTAGGGACCTCAAAGAGCAGGTGCGCATTGATACCGACGAGGCAGAAGACCTCGAAATGCTGCTCGGCGAATATCAAACGGCATGGCGTTTCTACGAAGAACATTTCTCGCGGCGCGCCAATCCCGAAGAGCTAGCCTTCCAACTACTCCAATTTTGCTATGCACCTACACCACCAACAAACCTAAACCCACGCATCGCACAAACGTTTTTGCAAGTGCAAACAGAACACATCAGCACCCCTTTCCTCGTTGCCTTCTTGCTAAAAGCCATCCCCGGATATGGTTCGCGCGATGGCGATGCAACAGACATGGGCCAAAAATACGAGTCGGTGATGCAGTTGCTCGAACGCTTTACCAGCAACACGCCCGTCTTTACCTTACTCCCCGCGCTGGTTAAGGCCAGACAGGAGAAGAAGAAAACAAGGTTGATGCTAATTTACCACACCCGCGAAGTGCTGGAAATCTATAATGGCTTATCCCACCCCCAAGGGATTTACGATACGGCAGACAACGTGAAGCAACAGACAGTGGCGCTAGACCTTGATGGCTTTTGGAACGAATGCGCAGGGCGCAACGAGCATACGCACTTTTGGCAGTTTGTTGAGGCCGACAATAACACAGGCCATTTCATGTACCACTGGGAGAAATTAGCCGATGGAACAATGCGCCACACGCGTTTCCTCATCAGGTTCTTATGGGGAGAACAGGGCAAACCTGTTGCCAACATCATGCACCCCTTAGCGTTTTGGAAACACATACAGGGGCAACCCTACTCAGATGAAGTAAATACTTACTACCTCGTAGAGAAGTCTAAAGGAAAACGACCGCTTAAATTAAACCTGCTTCGCGAGTTTCCTTGTAAAGAATGGCCTGCAAAAATAAACCTCACGCGCGTAACAGACGAAGCCTTGAACGAACAATACGCCAATTGGATAACGCACAACAAGGGAGTTACAGCCCAATATCCCTCGGCCGAATACGCGTTTTATCCCAGTCTGTTCGCCGTCTCTATAAACTACATCTACATCTTATCGGTAATCGACGACTTTCTCTATCGCATCCCGCGAGATGCCCACGACGGCTTTGAGAGAATCAAAATGGGCGACAACGTTGGCCAACTGCTTATGGACAACAGAGCATATCTAGCCTTCGACGAGCTAGACGTCTACCTGCCCATCGAGCCAGAAACGTTAGAGAAGTATGGCATAACCCAGGTGGCGAATTGGGAAGAAGCCCCAATATAGTTGTTCCCCTCCATCCTCTTAATTGGCTGCAAACTCGCAATGCAGGCCGAGAGGGTGGAGGGGAGGGGTGAAAAGGACACCTTATGCTTATAATACAATACGAGTGGTGAACTCTTACTCTGCTCACCACTCGTATTCTAGTAGTATCTTATGTTTTGTACTTAGCCCTAATCAAATTTAAGCTTATTGATTCTTTATCCTTTCAATGTAGTTAATGGCTTGACCAACCGTGCGCAGTTTCTCGGCTTCATCGTCGGGAATAGAAACGCCAAATTCCTTTTCTAGTTCCATTATTAACTCAACTATGTCGAGCGAATCTGCTCCAAGGTCATTGGCGAAGGAAGCATTATTTGTCACAGCACTTAAACTAACACCTAGCTTATCTACAACCAGTTTTCTTATTTGAAGTGCAATATCCGACTCTGTAGAGACAGTTTCTCTTGCAAGAGAACTAGCAAAAGAACTAGAAGTAGCTGCTTCATTTTGTTTAGACTTAATGCCTTTTAGGGTTGACACAGCACTAAGTGCTTGTCCTATTTCATTGTTATTTTCCATATTATGCCTTGTTAAACGATACTTGGTTTCAGTTCCAAAATGCTAGTTAGCTGCTTAGCAATAATCTCTTTTTGGCTGTTCAATTCATTTCTTCTTGCTTCAGCATCCTGCAATTGTTGTTCCTTATTTCCTTTCTCTGCTTTTATCTCCTGAATCTGCTCTTGCAATGGAGTGATAAGTTCTGTGAAGAAAGCTGTGCGAACAGCCTCCAAAGCAGCATCCTTACTTTGGAAGGCACTCTCAAGAAATGGCTGCGCATCAAAATTACTACTAATAGAGTTTATTTTTTCTTCTACTTGAGCAACCTGTTTTCCATGACTAAGAAGGTTGTCCGCCAAGCCAAGAACTCCAAAAGAAGCACCATCAAGAAAATCCCACACAGCATCTCCAAAACCATAGCTCATTTCATCGGAATCTGATTCACAAACAAACAAATCGTTATTAACTAAATCCATCTGAACTTTGTTTTTAATCGACTTAACAAAATCGCGTGAATCAAAGTCTGGAAGATAGCGCATTAGTAAATCTTCTGCATCTGCAAAAAATTCTTCTGTACAGCGATTAATTTTTCTTTTTCCTTCATCTGCAAGGTTCTCCGCAGCTCTTTTTAGCTTGCGCGTAGACAAACTTTGTAATTCAGCATTAAGTTTGGGCTCTACACTATCGGAGCTTTTCATTCTACTCCATTCATTGTGAACAATCTCCTTCATACGATTACATGATGCATCAACTATGTCTTCCAGTTCATTTTTCCCCTTGCGCACTAAATTCCGAATTTCAGATTCAATGTCCTCACCTAACGAATTGGTTTTCTTGGACAGTCGCTTATAGGCCTTAGAAAGGTTTTCTTCTCGCTCATCAATGTCCGAATCAGGCATTCTAAGCAGTTCTATTCTGCTATTAATAAGGCAGATTTCGTTCTCATTGTCTTGCTTTATTTTATCTCCTGCTGCCAATATTGCATTTAATGGTTTTACAAAAAGAATTTTACTTTTCTCGTTGTCCACGACATTCTTCACCGCAGACACAAGGTCGGCGAGATGACTCCATTGGTATAATTCTTTTTGCGTACTGATGCCAAAGTTGGAGCAGTGACGTTTATAGGCAAAGTCAAGCGACTCTGTTGAGCTAATTTTGCTCATCGGCAATTCAGACAACAACGCCATTTCCGCAGAGAGCGGTATGGGTTCTACCTCATTCAATATCTCTACAAGCGTATTGTCGTTACAGTCTCTGCAAGCCTTTCTTAGTTCAGCCTTTACATATTCCTTAATCTGTTCTTCATCTTCGGGGTTTGTTTCACTGCAATACGGAATATCATACTTGTTAATACCAACAAGAACTTTTCCTATTCCACATTGGCGAACGTTCTTAAAGATAATGTCTCGGTCTGTGGCATCAAAAGGGCGACCTGCATAAAGCATCATGATAACCACATCGGCCTTCTTCAAAAACTCTTTAGTCCTTTCTTCACGAGAAACAATCGGGTCGTTAAATCCCGGTGTATCTACAACCTCTACTCCTTTTAAATATTCATGGGGATAATAGATGGTAACAGACTTTGTTATGGAAACAAACTTTCCATCAGCACCAACATATTCTATAAGATTACTAAAACTATCTTCTTGTGTCTGTCCAAGGTAGCTTTCCAACGATGCCCCTAAACTTGCAGCCTTAGCTACAAGTTCTTTTGCGGCCTTAATTTTAGACGCATCGAGTGTGTTTTCGGCTTCGTCCTCATTTCTTGAAGCCTGCATCTTTTGCTCTGCCCATTCATCTTTCGTGTAAAATTCGGCTACAATGCGTTCTTTCTCTCCGTATGTAATTACAGACATAGGAGTGGTAGCAGCAGGAAGAATGTTATCTTTGAAAACAAACGAGTTTAAGAATGTCGATTTACCGCACTTCATTTGTCCGATAACACCGATGGTGAGTGTATCTTTCTCTAGCTTTCTCTTAATTTCATCTAGTGAAATAACATTTTTAGTGCTGCCATTCCCCGATTCTGTTTTTGGAATCCACCCAAACTCTACGGCCTTGTTTGCTAGTTCCGTAAGTTTCTGTTTCTTACTTTGAAGTTCTTCAAATATATTTTGCTCCATAGTTATGCGATGTTTCTAGATATTTTCTTATATTGTTCGTAGCATTTGTTGGCATTCTGCCAAGCATACTTCGCGCTTGAAAGATTATTCCAAGCGTCTTGAACTTCAGCAGACTTCTCTACCCGCGAGTCGAAACCTTGTGCAAGAGTGATAACTCTTTCATTTGAAATCTGTTCCAATAGATTTATAAAACGAGTTCCCTCACTAGCTGACATTTCAAAGCGGTCTTTGCTTAAAAGATGTTCTACCCATCGCGGAATGCTTGCTGCAGTTTCGCAATCGTTTTGAAGACCTTTCAGGCAATCGATCAATGCACTATCTATTTCGTCCATCTCTCGACGAGCCTCATTGTAATTCTTATTATATTTTTTAACATCATCGTTAAGTGTTGATTTTATTCTTTCTATTTCTTCTCCCACTATAGTAACAAAGGTGTCACGTTCTGTATCCCTATTTATACTCTTTATAGGATCCATGATGATATTCAGAGATTCTTTTGCAGAGAATCTGATAAACTGTTCCACCTTGAGTCCTTCTTCTGCTAACGTCTGTCTAATCAAGTCCTCTACTTTCTGTACTTCAGAAACGGCTTTGGTGTCAACCTTATTAATAACCACATAAAGAGGTTTGTTCAGTTTCTCCTTGATTGTAGAAATAGAACTTCTATTTATCGTACCAGCATTAACATCGAACACCCAAAACAGAGCGTCGCATTCGTTAATTACCTCAATAGTCCTCTCCCTGTCTTCGCTATCATTAGAATTAAAGCCAGGAGTATCAAGAATGCTAAGTCCATCGAGGTTTGGATTCTTGTAGGTCATCACGAAATACTTTATCAAAGAAGAAACACCCTTTACTTGGTCAAGAACATCTTTTGAAACCTTTTTGAACGTTTCCTCAAGAATAGTCTTTCGCTTTGCATCACCAGAAATAAAACTATATGAAACCGCTTGTCCCCCTGCAATATATGTAGGTATTGCTGTTGTGGCCTTAGTGCTGACAGGCAATCGGGGAATACTAGGATCGTCTTGTGACAGTATTCTGTTTACAATAGACGTTTTACCAGCGGAGAACTCACCTACAAAAGCAATGGTGGTTTTTCCATCAAGCCAGCTTTTACGCTTTGTCGATGCCCATTGGTCGCATTTGCTATGAAAGAATTGTTTCATACATTCAAGTCCTGTTTGGTCTTCTATATCGCCCCATGACAAATGACCATTGTTAAATAGGACAGTGCTTAAATCGGTAAACTGCCCCTTGACAAACGATTCGAAGATAGTCACATCAGCATTTAACTTTTTAACGTCCTCGGTGCTAAATTCCTTAGCCGACAAAACTTGCTGAATGAAATCAAGCGATCCCGTTTTTTGTCCCAGTTCCTCTATCTTATCATCAAGGCACTGTTTAACAGAAAGCATTTCAGAACGGAGTTCGGCAGCTCCTTTTTTTTCCTGCCCCAGCTGGTCTTGCAATTCTGCAATACCATCTTCCTTTGTTCTTATTTTCTTCTTTAAATCGGCTAAGTCGTCTTCGTTATCTTCAAGTTCTTCTTCCAAGTCCTTAACCTTTTTCTTAAGCGTTTCAACTTCTATAAGTTGTTCAGCTATTGACTCGTCAACCTTACCTTCAAGGGCCAACTTTAATTGCTCATCCAGTTTCGTGCATTGATCATTAGCCTCATTAAGTAAAGATTCGTATTTAACCTTCACTTCATCAAGTTTCTTAACCGCGGAATCCTTTTCTTTTGATAACGTCTCTGTAGATAGAAGTTTTGCTTTGAGGTCTTCATTCTCATTCGCCAACTCTACAATTCGGCTATTATCCGTTTCCACATTTTTACCTTTCTTGATTAAGATATAAGCTATTACAGCACCTAACAAGAAGGCAACAATTATATATATGACAGTTGATACTTCCATAATTACCCTATTTTATCTTTAAGAAGAGATATTTCAGCCTCTTGTGCCTCACAAGTTGTCTTATATTCCTTTAGTTTACGAGCCAACTCGTCATTCTGAGCACGAATGCTCTTCAACTCTCGCTTTGCATGTGCAAGCTCGTCTTCTAGGTCGTTTTGGTCATCATCGTTGTCTTTTGCTTGCCTACGTACTTTGTTTAGTTCGGCAAGTAGGTCTTCAACTTGACGTTCCAGCTCTTTGTTACGCCTACTGAACTTTTCATTCTCTGCATAAAGAGTGTTTATTTCCTTTTGTTTATTAACGGCAGAGGCACTTTCACCAAAGATTTTATCTTTTAATGCTACTCCTGCTACTCCACCAACTACAATGCCACCTAATAATTCTATCATTCCCATTATAATTAAAATGTTAAAAGATTTGTTTTATACACACGAAGCTGTTCTATCCTTTGATTAAATGCTTCTTTCTTCTCTTCTTTTTCTGTTTTAAGTTGATTAAGAGCCTCAGTCTTTTGACCAATAAGGATGGAGGCTTCGTTCTGCAAGCCATCACGAATCGAACTTACCAACCGCTGCGAGTTTTGGTTGAGTGTAGATTTGAACTCTGGCGCGAGAGAAGAGTCTATATAGTTTCTTATTGCACGTGCTCTTTGTGGTTTACCCATCATCTTATCAGTGGCGAATCCTACAAGAGAGTCTATCATACCCTTGTCGCGACCCATTTGTTGACCAACATTTTGGTTTGTCGTTTCTACCGTAGCATATTTTTCTGCCGCACTTGCTACAAATCTTTCTGCTTTTTCTATCTTGCTAACAGCCTTTGTAGTCGTAATAATACTTCCCACATCGGCTGCGGTGTCAGCAAGCTCTATCGCAGAATCAGCAGCAGCTGCACCAGCAGCTCCGACTGTTGATGCCGCAATGGCAACAGCACCAACGGCTGCTGCTGCAATTACTCCTACTTTTATTGCTCCATCGTATTCGTGTCCCATCGTGTTCAAATCTAGATTATAGCTTAATCCCTGAACTTGAACATCTGCCATATCCAATTCTTCCAAAGAGTTAAGTGGTATCTCATTATCTGTACCCCTGACACTTCGAGCTTTTTCGCGTAACAAAGACTGGATACCGTTTTTATACTCATTCACAAGGAGCGTGGCGGTTGTATTGATAGCTGAAACAGCCTCTGCATCAAAATTATTACTTTTACCCGTAACAAGCGTGCTCAGTTTAGAAGAAATGGTGTCCTCAAACCTCCGTGTTACAGTACGTTCATACTCTTCTATTTCCTCCGAGGTGGATTCTACAAGCCTATCTATATTTCTCTTTATTTTATCAAGTTCATATTGACATCTCCTTATGGCCTCGTCTAAATCCTTATCTGTGGCAGAGGCATTCATTAAGTCCTCTACCTGATCGGTTAGTGTGTTTACAATATTCTTTACTCGTTGTCCATCAACGCGCTTTAATATTTCTTTCTTGTCTTTCTGGATGTTGTCAAATAGAGCATAGAGTTCTTCGAGAGAATTTGTTGCTGCCGAAACAACTGCAACTTGCTGAACTGGCACTTGACAGTTTTTACTGATATAAACCTTTGCTGCTTCTATGTCATCTTTCGACTTCGTGTCACTTTTTGTCAATACAAGATATATTCGTCTTTGCGAAAGTTTCATCGTTTCGATGAAATCAGTCAAGGAACGAGTTACTTGTTGATTGATGTCTATCACAAGTATTATCGCATCGGCAAGAGGAAGAAAGTTCACTAACGTTTGTTTATGCTTGGGATCTGGTGACGATAGACCCGGAGTATCAACAAGAATAGTTGTAGATGGAACCCTTGTTGAGGTGTCAAATACGGTTACAACCTTTGCATCTGCCAAATCTTCATTTTTTAGTTCTGCAATATTAGGCACATTAATAAGTTCTCCTTTCTCATTCACAACATTAGCTGCACAACTGTCGCTGCCAAAATGCACTTCATAAATAGTGGCGGTTGTAGGTCTTGTTGCTGTCTCTAGCTTTTTGCTATCAGTAAGCGAATTTATAAGTGTAGTCTTTCCTGAACTAAATTCTCCCACAAGGGGCAATACAAGGTTTGCGTTCTCTTGTTTAGAACGTAGCTCTATTGAGTTCAACTCTGCAGTAATATTATCCAGTCCTAGATATTCTGCAATTTCAATTAAGGTGCTAATTTTTTCCATAGTCCTATAATTTACTTCCAATTTAAATTTGCTCAACACTCAACTCCCCCATATTCAAACAGCCTGCCTTTTTAATGTCAACGCCATAGATGCGGGGGAAAGCTTGTTGAACTAATGTGCCGCCATTGTTGACAACGGGGTTGCCGATGGTGGGGGTTATCACTTCCACGGACATGCCGGGCTCTATGCGAACGCCGTTGGTGGTTCGCAAGTGCTTGGTGGTTATGCGGTATTTTGCCATATTTGGTTGTTTTTGTTTAGTTAATGCTTTTCTTGTTAAATGGTGCTGCGACACACATATATAATAAGGAGTGGTCTTATGTCGATGTATTGTCGTGGCGGTTCATTATAAACTCAGTTTTTAATGTTGTTAGGTGCAATTAAACAGCTACGGCTTAGAGCCGTTGGACTTTGCAGGGCTGTTCGCTGCGGATTACGAATGCAAAGTTACGCAGAACCGATGTGGCGACATTTGCTGCGAGAACAGAATGTGAGAGCAAACCATACAAAATGCGAACATAATGTATGGGCGTACGTAACATGTGCAGTTGCCGTGTGGGGAAAAGGTGCATTTATGGCTAAGCCAACA
>ERZ773083.2619-NODE-2619-length-10984-cov-3.179797_pt1 | contig 10984 bp, 8 predicted proteins | sample MGYA00511465_ERZ773083 | MGnify/ENA primary metagenome ERZ773083 (study PRJEB29015, sample SAMEA2738001) | human oral metagenome | biome: human oral; feature: human-associated habitat; material: dental | place: China | collected 2060 ... | reverse complement strand
TCTGACCTTGCAATTATTCGAATTGTCTCGCCACAGGATATACAGATTACCGTCCTGATCGTAGCAGAACATGTCGGCAGGATTTTCTGTCTGTAAAGTAGAAAACCAAAGCGCATCGGTAGCAGTTGTTGGGGGAGGTGTTCCTGCCGAATCGCCTAACCAATATTTCATACCGTAATACGTAGATTCATCGCCTTTCTCCCACAGCAGTATCTTTGTATTGGGCTTTTTATAGACGGCGTGCTCTGTAAACCATGTTGCACCAGAGTCACTGAAAGACAGACTACCGTTTCCGCGGTTGAATGCGGCAATGCGGTTTTTATTCCCGTTAATCCGCCAATTTTCGTTCAGATACTCGATATTTACACCGTCATCCGCTATGTAGATATTGTCTTCGTCATAGCCGATAAAACCGATGGGGTTAGAAAAATACTGTGCATTAAAGGCGATGGGGTCTGCAGTTGGAGCAGCAGGATTAAGTCCTATCTCAGTTTTCTTGGTAAGCGTACTGCCGGAATATTCATAGCGAACGAGCTGCCCAAGCGCATACTTTTTTCCTGCTTCCTCTTTCCGCTGGGTAAGCAGACAGTACACGCCGTCATCGTCGGCAAAAAGCCCGGTACAATCGGGAAGATCATTTCCGAAGGCGGAATTCGATCGAAGTTTATCTAAGTTCTGCCTCGCTGGTGTAGCCGATTTAAATTTGAAAACCTTGTTACCCGGTATAGGGGTATTTTCAACTTTAAACTTACAGGCATACAAGGTGTTGCTATACACAGCAAACAGTACATCATCATGTACCGCGACGGCACTAGCCTTGTCGGATGTCGGCACAGTTGGGAATGCGGCATCGATAGCAGACGTACTAAAAAACGAAAAAGAATGGTCTTCTTTCTCTTTGAAGCAATAGACGGTATTCTGTTTAAACAAAAAGATATAGTTATCATCTATATCAATCGCTATATTATCAATATTACCGATAACAACGCCGGACGGCAGTACAGCAGCAAGAGCAGCTTCAAATCCGGCATCCTCATTTCCCTCTACATCAAAGCGTTTAAGATGAGTAGATGAAGTATCTTCATACAGCACATATATTCTACCGACTTTGTCCCGTGCGGCAATCGGTTTTGTGCCGATAAGAATTCCATCGAGCAGTTTTGTACCGTTTTGCGTGCTCAAGGATACGATATTACTCCCTGAAGAATTTTTCCCGGTAATAGAAAACAGCAGATTGGCGGCGACTTTCAGCGTTTTAGATAGCTTTACGGCAATGAAATTATCCCCTGCCGTAACAGTGTGCTTCTCGGAACCGTGCCACTCTCCTGCCGCTGTTGTAACAACCGCTTTTACGGTAATTTTTGTACCGATATGGAGCGTAACCGTAACCGATGTTGTTTCCCGTGCTAGTGCAGCTCCCTCTTCATCCGTAATGGTGATAACGGTGTTCTTCTCATTAAGCGCAGGGAGGCCTTTTCCACCAACAGAACGGGCAGTTCCGCCTCCAATAACAACCCGTACCGTGCCGGTATCTCCGCCGGTAAGCATACCATTACATGCCGTAAACGCAAGGCACAGCATTGCCAAAAGAATACTGACAGAGTTCACATACTGCTTTTTCATATCCTACCTCCTCGTATATCCCCTTTTGTATTTATCATAGAATTCAACATGCTATCTTTTTAGGTAATCACACTTTACCCTTTTTTTTAAATGTAGTATACACCGTCCTCGATAAAAACACAAATACTAATTACAATCATGCCGAGACAGCCGCTTTCCATAATAGCAGTTTCGGTGTATTTACCCTCTGTCGTTTCATTGACCGAAACCGGTAAAAATGCCATACTTGCGCTAACTTTATACCTTTTAGGAGGATTATAAGATATGAAGAAAAGAATTTCTATTCTTTGTTTACTCACCGTATTTTCGGTAGGTTTCCTTTCCGCTAACGTAAAGATGAACCTTGAGCTCGGCCCGGTTTATACCTACTTCGGCAGCCGCACTTCTTCCGGCAGCGGACACACATCATGGACAACCCATACCGGCGGTTTGAATGTGCTGTTCGGCGTCGAATTCGTCAAAAATTTCGGGGCATACGTAACCGCAAACTTTGCTTTCGGAAAGGACTATTGGTATAAGACTTCATCCCCACGGTCATATACAGGGTTCCTGAATGATGCTACCTTAACCTATGCAATCGACAGCCAGTTCGGGTTCTTCTATGTATTCCACCCCGCAAAGAATTTTGATCTGAGACTCGGCGCAGGACTCGGCATCGGCGGAAGCGGATACAACAAACCACTTTCTAAATCGCAAGCCAATATCGGAGGCGGCGTCGATTTGAATATTTCCTATATGTTTACCAAAATGATAGGTATTTACGGCGGCGTATCGGATACTTTATACGCACCCGTATACACGGAAACCCAAATTAGTTCCACTCAGTCAATAAAAGATACAGACGTATCCGGCAAGATTGCCAATTCGTTAAATATCAAAGCAGGAATAAGATTAGTATTTTAAAAGCGGGTGCACAAAAAAAAAGCCGGTTAAAGAACCGGCCCGCCGTCTGGCTATCGGCCGGTTAATGGGTGGGAGGGGAACTAACCGGCCGATACTCTATATATCGGCTTTGAGGTACTAAACCTTAATGTATTTCAATGTTAATTGGCAATTTCCTGCAAGAGGACATCCATCGTCATCGTCATTTCGTAGGTCTTTCCTTCCTCAACGGTAATTTGACGGGTTAGTTCATAGCTGCCCATCTTAAAGACGACGGTATGCATACCTACGGTAACCGGCAGTGGCTCTTTTGAAAGCCCTATCTCTTGATTATCAAGAAACACTGCCGTGTTTTCGGGTGCTTGTATGTGCAGTAATGGCGTAATAGATTTCAACTGAACTTCCAACTGCGTTATTTTTCCCCGCTCGACAATACAGGAGCGCATTTCAGTTCGGTATGCATCCGAACTGATACTTACCGAATACGTCCCCGGCAATAACAGCTGCAAATTTTCGAACTGCGTGAGATATTCGTTATTCAACTGTACGGTAACAGGTTTCTGTTCCTTTTCGGGAAATTGAAGCTTCAGCTTTAAACCACCTTCAGCGATCAGAAGGGGGCGAATAATAACCGTAAAAGAGGCTTGCTCAAAATCGTCAGGCAAGCCTTTCATAACAGGATTCAGCCGCAGCATAATAGGACTTACACCAATTCTGCCTGTATACGGTAAGAGTTCGCTATTCTTTATGTGCTTAAAAGTATAGTCTTTTTTTAACGGAATCCTCAGGATATGCGAAAACCTATTCGGAAGCAATGCCGTACTGATTTTTTTTGCAGAATAGTCGACATATTTCTTTGAAGGTTCCGGTTTTATATCGGTATATACCGTATAGGCAATGGAATTAGGATAATTCATACTTGTCTTATCCTGCTTTATTTCAAGTTCTATCCCTTCCAAAAACAAAAAATCGCTTTTAACCGCAAACGAAACCGCATCATTATAACCGATGGTAAGCGATACGGGGGCAAATGCATCCCTGTCAAAGACATACGAATGCATATTGCTGATCCTAAAACTGTCAGCGTAAAAAAAAGAAACGGCAAAAAAGAAAAAATATGATGTTATACACAAGAGCTGCTTCATGACTTTGCTTTCTTTGTATCAATGAAAAGGGACGGATTCTTTGCCTTTCCTTGCTCACGTACCTCAAAGTGCAGATGAGGCCCTGTGGAAAGACCGGTAGAACCGACATACCCTATTACTATACCTGATTTTACCTTTTCATACAAGCGGGCGCGAACCTTGCTTAAGTGCCCGTACAAACTTTCCCTGCCGTCGTCATGGCGCAGCAAGATATAATTACCGTAGATATTGCTGTATGCAATTTCAATAATCGTACCTGAGGCGCATGCATAGACAGGGCTTCCGGTTGGGGCGGCAAGATCAATGCCTGCATGGTAGGTTGATTTTCCGGTAAAAGGGCTTTTCCGCATACCGAAGTCTGACGTAACAACAGCATGCTGCAACGGAAACCGATAGAACGGAACAAAAAAGAAGCTGCGCACGGTGCTGTCAAGCATCGCATTCGGAAAACATTCTACCCGTATCTTTTTCTCGGGATTTGCAGCGGAAGGGAGCGTAATGGAAAAAGATTCGGTTTTAAGCTTTTTACTCAGCGCTTCGGTCAATTTTTCTATATCGGAAACCGCTTTTTCGGGGAGATAGAGCGCCGGTAAAGTCGGCAGCAAGAACATCTTGCCTGAAATATCGGTTTTAACGGATTCGATACCGTTTAAGGTGATCAATGCATCATACGGAATACTGCATCGGGCAGCGATTCGGATAACGGTATCCTCTTTTCGTGCTCTATAGCGATAAAATTGCAGGGGTAATTCGCGAGCGGTTTTCCCTGCGGCAAGCGCTTTCCGTGCATAGAGGACATCATCGCTATATTGCTGAAAAATATGATTTTGCGGAGACAGCTCCGGTATCAGCGGCAGTTCAGCGTTTTCGGCAACCGCAGCAATAGAAATAAAAAAAATAAGTACACAGCAGAGTGGAAATTCTTTCATCGCCGAGAGCGCTATATCCGGTCTTCCGAAAACCCGAAAGCTACGAATCCGTATAATATAAACGAGAGGATAAGCACCGAAAAGGCCAAAATACGATGATAAGCAAAAATAAAGACAAAGAAGAGGATCAATCCTCCGAAGAGAATGAGCTTTTTTATGAGCGAATAGAGGAATCTTCGCGGATGGGCTTTATAGCTTTTTATACTGCGCTTAACAATAAAAAACAACAGAAGCGCAGAAAAAAGCAAAAGACTGATAGCGGTATACGTTTGTGTGTACCGAGTTGCCAACAGCCAGAGCGGATAGACAATACAGAAACTAAAGAGGAGGCAGCCTCCTAAAAGTAAACCGAATACACACACCTTCAAAAATAGGGACTTATAACCGGCCGCTATTTTGTGAAAATACTCTTTCACGCTTAAAACCTTTTGTAATCAACATAATAGCGGCAGCCTGTGCATACCGAACCGTTGAGAGCGGTTCCAGAACTGCCGCCAAGAAACCTAACCCGTTATCCTTCGGAAATTGCTTCCGTAGGACAAACGCCGGCACATGCACCGCAGCTGATGCAAGCATCAGCATCGATAACCCGTGCTCCATCCGCTTCACTGATAGCGCCTACGGGGCATTCGCCCTCGCATGCACCGCAATTGACGCAAGCATCGGAGATCTTATAAGCCATAATCATACTCCTTGATATGTGTGATGCCCATATCATAATCAGAATGGCCGAAAAATGCAAGCATCAGGAGCGCCCGGCAAAGAGTGTTTTTTTCCAACGGGCAATCATTTGCAGCGCTTGGAGCGGCGTGGTTTCGTCGGCGTTTGTAGAAAGGATTTCGTTTATAACCATTTCTTCATCACTAAAGAGATTCTTTTCCGGACTCGTTTTCTGCTTCTCCGGCACGGTAAAGTCCGTAAGTATGGTAGTACCGGGCACCTGTGCGTTCAGCAGCTCCGTCGCCCGCCGTATGACCGTTTCCGGCAGCCCGGCAAGTTCCGCAACGTGTACCCCGTATGAATGGGCTGCGACCCCTTCGATAACCTTCTTTAAGAATACGATTTTTCCTTCGGTTTCCAGCACATCCAAGCACAGTTTTTGCAGCCGCGGATGGGTGAGCTGCGCTAATTCATGGTAATGGGTTGCAAAGAGCGTTTTTGCACCGATCGTATGCAAAAGGTATTCGCTCACCGCCCGCGCGATTGAAAATCCGTCTCCCGTCGAAGTCCCTCTTCCGATTTCGTCCATGATAACAAGACTGTTGACCGAAGCATTCCGCAGGATGTATGCGGTTTCGGTCATTTCAACAAGGAAAGTGGATTCCCCGCGGGCGAGGTTATCGCTTGCACCGACACGGCAAAAAATACAGTCGACGGGAGTGAGCAGTGCTTTTTCCGCCGGCACAAAGGATCCTATCTGTGCAAGCAGTGTAATGAGCGCGGTTTGCCGCAAAAAGGTGCTTTTACCCGCCATATTGGGGCCGGTAATGAGCGCAAAAGAGGGAATATCCGAAACGGAGGAAGAAGAAAGCCGTATACTGTTCGGCACGAATTCGCCCGTCGGCAGATGATTTTCTACAACAGGGTGCCGACCATCGCGGATATCCAAGAGGCCGTCGGCGGAAAATTCCGGTTTTACCCATGCATGGAGCGCTGCCGTGTATGCAAAAGATTGCAGCACATCTAATTCCGCGATTTCTTTTGCAAGGAGATGCAAAAGCTCAATTCGATTGTATACTTCCGTATGTACTGCAAAAAACAGCTCTTTTTCGCACGTGATAATATTTTCGCCGACATCGTTCAGCTTCGTTTCAAGCTTACTTAAAGCCTCAGTTGTAAAGCGATCGGCCGTTGTCAGTGAGCGCCGTTTAATAAAATGCTGAGGAATTTCTGCCGTTTTCAGGCTGCCGCGGGTTACCTCAAGGAAATAGCCGCTTAACCGGTTATACTTGATTTTTAAGTTTTTAATCCCCGATTTTTCCCGCTCTTTTTCCAAATAGTTTTCTAAAAGCTTATTGGCGTTATCCCGCGTATCGCGCAGCTCATCCAGTTTTTTTGACCAACCCTGCTTAATCAGTCCGCCTTCGGCAAGGACAATCGGACAATCTTCGGCGATGCTATTATCCAGAAGCGTATAGATCCGCTCCATATCATCGCTCAACTTTTGCGGCAGCTGTAAAAAAAAGAGGCTATTGCTTTTACTCAGCCGGGCAAGCTCGATGCAGGCTTTAAGGCTTTGCTTAATCCCCAGCAGATCCTTTCCATGTGCCCGCTGCATTGCTACCCTGCCGGTAAGCCTGTGTATATCAAGCACTGCAGCGAGTATGCTCCGCACGGCAGCGAGCGCCTTTTCATTGCGAAAAAGTAGAGCCGTTTTATCAAGCCGTGCGTTTATTTCTGCGGCAGTTCTGAGCGGATGGTAGAGCCAGTGCCGCAAAAGGCGCGTCCCCATCGCCGTCTTTGTATAATTGACGGTTTCAAACAAGGTAAAAGAATCCGTATTATCGTGCAGGTTCTGCAGTAGCTCAAGGTTTTTGCGCGTTGCATCGTCCATCATCACAAAATCGGAATCGCGGTATACCTTTATACCTGTAATATGGGGCAGAGCAGCTCCTGTCGTTTGATCCAAATACTGGAGCAGCAGTCCTGCCGGCGGTAATTCGGGAGAAGCGGACGTTAAGGAAAAGGATTTAAGGTTTTCGGTACCAAAGCACGCACAAAGCCTCTTTTCGGCGGACGAAGCGGAAAAATGCCAGTCGGGATAGAGGTTTTGCAGCATCTGCGGATACTCTCCGCACAATGTTTTTAAAGCCGGTACCGAATCGGCAAGCGATATTTGAATAAGGATTTCCCGCGGCTGTACACGGCCAAGCTCTTTCTTGAATTGCTCTGCAAAATCGGCACGCGGAAATGAAGTAGCAAAAAACTCCCCCGTACTGACGTCAAGATACGCAAAACCGATAAACACATCCGTAACAGTACCGCAGGTAATTTCTTTCGGTGTACAGTAAACGGCAGCCAGATAATTATTTTGCCCTTGTTCAAGAAAATCCTCCCCCGTAGCGGTGCCGGGGGTAATCACTTCTACAATTTTTCGCTCGGTAAGTTCGCCGGGGACGACATCGGAGACCTGTTCACAAATCGCAATTTTTTTTCCGGCACGCAGCAAACGCGCAATATAAATACGCGAAGCATGATACGGAATGCCGCACATAGGGCTTCCCGTCCGCTGTGTCAGCGTTAGGTTCAGCAGTTTACTCACCTCGATCGCATCGTCATTGAACATCTCATAAAAATCGCCTAAGCGAAAAAAGAGAACAGCATCTCTATACTGTGCCTTGATTGAGAGATACTGCTGCATCATCGGGGTGATAGACGCCGGCTTTGTCATATCAATTCGAACTGAGTTCTCGGATAACAGTTTCCGTAATATCGACAGTCGGACTATACCAGATAATCGCTTCACCCTGTTGTAAGTTCAGTACCATCGTATAGCCTTGACTCTCTGCCACTTTTTTAATCGCGGCATAAAGGCGGGAATAAAACACATCATCGCTTACCAAGCTTTTCCGCAACATCGCCAACTCATCATTACACGCCTTAGAATATTCAAGCAAAAAGCTTGTCTTTGCGTCGATTTCGGCCTGGTATTTTTGAACGGCATCGGATTTTCCGATTGCTTCCGCATCTACTTTTTTTTGGCGAAGCGCGATAATTTCATCGGACATCCGCTGTATTTCAGCCTGATACTTTACCTGTTTTGCCTGATAGTCACGAACGGAACGGGAATCCCGCAAAAAAGTAGAGTAAATACGGGAAGTATCGACCACTGCAAAACGGGTTATCTGCTGTGCCGATAATGCAACGGCACCCGCCACAAGACAGAATAATATAAAAGCATATTTTTTCATCTATTTACTCCTCTTATAGGTTTGGTACATTAAACGATAATACAAACCGCCAGTCGGCGCCTTTACCGTTGCCCCAAACCGGCTTTCCATTTTGTGATCTAAAGGTATTGGCAAACATCAGCCGTAACGGGAATTGCGGAATAACAAAGCGTAACCCCGGTCCAAAGCTGAAATAGTAATCATCGAATTTAAAGGTCTTTAAATCTGCCAAATCTTTTTTAATGGCAGCCGCATCGACAAAAAAGTCAAAGGATAGGATACCGTGTGCGAGCGGCCATCTAAATTCTATCCAATGGTTTATCAACACATTCCCTTTACCGGTCGATCCCAGCGTCAGCCATCCCCGACCGGTAAACATACCGTCAATAGCGAGTTTACTGCTATCTCCGATATGACTGTTCGGCATCGGAATCTGGAACGAGAAGCCCGTATAAAAAGCCAGTACAAACTTTAGGTTCCAAATTCCAGAAACAGGATAATCGACAAGAGTAATATATGCTTCCGCTTTTGTTTCGGAACGGAAGAAATATTCATCTTCGACTTTTGGTATAAGGCCAAAGAAAGAGGCCTGTTCACTTAGGAACCAGCCCTTACTCGGGTCATAGGTAATATCGCGTCCGTCAAGCGAGAGGCGTGTCCAAACCGAGTTGCTGAGCCGCCATTTAGCCTGCTGCTGCCGTACCGTCGGATCAGCTGCACGATAGAGCGTAGTATCGTAGAAGTTCTTGACCAATGAAAAGTTAATTCCCCCGCGCAACGTAGTGGTAAAGAAACGGTTATACCATCGATAGCCGGTATGAACGCCGAACGTTGTTTCAAAGCGGTCATAACGCATCCGATAAGCATTTGCCAAGTCCTTATTTTTTTCAAATTCTTCTTTATTTTTAAACGGTCCGTAAGGGAATACCATATCTTGATAATCAAACAACAATTTATGCGTAAGCGACAGGTCAAAACCGAGCGTCAGCGGATAGCCGAGAAACCAATTTTCAGCATAACCGAGCTGGAGCGTTTGATTGTCCGTTGCCGCAGTCGCATTAACCGATAGTTCGTTCCCGCGTCCTGCAAGATTTCGTTCCTGCCACTGAACAAATAACGAAAGCGGGAAACTGTCTGCATCAGAGATGCCCGAAAACGTAATCCCGAATTGAATACTGGCCGTCGACTGTTCTTCAACATTGAGGATAACATCGATCAGATTCTGCTCGGAACCGGGCTGTACATCCGGTACAACCGTAGAGAAATAACGCAGATTAAATAAATTGCGCAAACTGTTGGTAAACTTTGATTTAGAAAATACATCGCCTTGCTCGAATAAAAGCTCGCGGAGTATAACGTAATCTTTTGTCCGCTTATTACCACGAATAATAATATTTTCGATATGGCTTCTACTCCGTTCAACAATAGTAATCACAAACGATACTTTCTTAGTTGTTGAATCCCGCTGCATTGCTTTTGCAATATAATTAGAAGTATAACCGCTTTCAAAATACATATCGGCGATAGCTTGAAAGCCTTGCTCAAATCTGGTCATATTCAAAACATTGCCGGGTGTCAATCTTATTTTTGCAGTCAAGTCTTCGGTAGAAAAAATCTTATTTCCTTCAAAAGAAGTCCCGCCGTAAGTATACTGTTCACCTTCCATAATGACATACGTCAGCTTTACCATGTTTTTTTGCGGATCGGATTCGGAATCTATATCCCGAATAATATTTTCAACGTGTGCATCGATATAACCACGTTCACCGTAGAATTGCTGTATAGCTGTCTTATCTTCTGCGAGCAGATTTTCTTGAAAGATTCCCTTTACGAGAAATTTTGCCGGTTTGGTAAGGAGGACTCCTTTCAGAGCCTTTTCTCCTATAGCAGCGTTACCTTCAAACGCGACGGCAGAAACAATCGTCTGCTTCCCTTCTGTAATAGTAAATTCAAGGATAATGCCGCCTTGCGGACTATCGGATACACTTGAACTCACAACAGCCGATGCATAACCTTTTTCTATATAGTAATTTTTGATGGTTTGTTCGTCGGCATTCTTTTTTATCTCATTGTAGATATCACCTTTTTTCAACAGTACCTTGGATAAAATATCGCCGCGTGAAATTTGATGATTTCCCGTTACTTTTATCAGTGTAACGACCGGTTTTTCGGTTACCTCAAATTCAAGCCGAACATACTGGTAATCGATGTCGGCAGGAACCGCTTTGGGTATAATATTGGAAAAGTAATCGAGCGCATATAATTTTTGCAGTATTTCCGAGTACGTTGCATCGGAAAAGGGCTTCCCTTTAAATGAATCAAAAATTCCGTCCATTTCGGTTTTTGATACACTATTCAATCCCTGAAAAACAATGCTTGATATCGGTTTGTTTTCATACCAATTATCGGGAGCTTGTGCCCATAAAAAGCAGAAGGATAACATGAGCGCCGTTACGGCTATCACCTTTTTTAACATTAAAGCTAATATCTTTTAAAACTTCTTGTTTTGTATATC
>ERZ773083.2616-NODE-2616-length-10993-cov-3.615378_pt1 | contig 10993 bp, 13 predicted proteins | sample MGYA00511465_ERZ773083 | MGnify/ENA primary metagenome ERZ773083 (study PRJEB29015, sample SAMEA2738001) | human oral metagenome | biome: human oral; feature: human-associated habitat; material: dental | place: China | collected 2060 ... | reverse complement strand
CGAATCGTTATCTTGCCTCGAAAGGCGGGGTGCTTTCGTCCATGAATCGGAAAATAGTGACTTTTCAGTTGATAACTACTAATCCAGCTATGATCTGTCAAAAATTGTAAGGTTTCCTCATCTATCTCTGATTCTCCTTCTACCAATCGGCTGTATTTTTGCATGAGACTTTGAAAAATCAAGCGCGTATCTGGAAAAAGCACAAACTGTCCCTGCCGTTTAAAGGTCGTTGGAGTGTAAAAATGAATATGTGCGATAGGACTAGGATCATCCTCCCGAAAAATTTCCAATAAGGTCTCTTGTGATAAAGTCTGAATCTCTATTCTCTTTACAGATATGGCTCCTGAGTAAGTATCTAACTGAATCTCTTCTAAATCCAGAAGCTGAGGCAATATCTTCTCTTCTGCTTCTTGGGTAAGTAGATTGACCGTCCATATCGTTCCTTCTCTCGTGGATAATAGATTTAAAGAGTAGGGATTTGTCTCTTGTTCATGAAGAAAATCCACAAAATCCTCCGAAATCTGGCTCATTAGAAATCCTTGCAACTTAGATACTAGAGCATCGTCTCTTATTTCAACGTTTGATAAATACAATTGTACTTTCTTCACATTTCTAACCTTCCTTACTAAAAAAAGCACCCCAAAAAGTGAAAGTATTTTTCACCAGTTAAGGGCGCCCTCTCTGTTTATCAGAACTATTCTTTACAATCAATATATTAGCATAATATGAAAGCGTCGTCAAGTATCTGTGCGAATTTCATGCAAAAAATCCCCTCTCGAGGTAACATGGGTTATTAACCTTTAAAACTACCAGAGGTACTAACGAGACCAAACAAAGTTTCCGTCCCCTCTCGAGGTAACATGGGTTATTAACCTGTAAAGGAAAAAGAGTTGGCTCTTAATTTCCGTGTTTCCGTCCCCTCTCGAGGTAACATGGGTTATTAACATAATTAGCTTTATAGATAGTAGTAATCCTTGGGAGTTTCCGTCCCCTCTCGAGGTAACATGGGTTATTAACTTTTTTGACACCGCTTACTAAATTTTATGATAAAGTTTCCGTCCCCTCTCGAGGTAACATGGGTTATTAACCAAAGCAGAGCGGATTAGACGACACAGTCAACATGTTTCCGTCCCCTCTCGAGGTAACATGGGTTATTAACCTCCATTTACCAAACACATGGTAGAAAAGATGAAGGGTTTCCGTCCCCTCTCGAGGTAACATGGGTTATTAACCAGACGAAGAATTAGACACATGTGAAGTCTGCAATGTTTCCGTCCCCTCTCGAGGTAACATGGGTTATTAACCAAATTAAGAAGGAGGACAATTATGTCAGAACAAAAGTTTCCGTCCCCTCTCGAGGTAACATGGGTTATTAACCGAAAAAAAGAAAGTAAAATCGAAAACATGACTTGTTTCCGTCCCCTCTCGAGGTAACATGGGTTATTAACCAGGATATCGGCAATAACACATCTACGATAAATATATACGTTCGGTTGATTGCAAATGGTTATGTTCGCGTTTTCGGAGCAGAGGATAAGACACTAACGATTTTAATTGATGGCGAAACTGTTGAAACGTATAAGGTTGACGCAAGTATAAATCCTGGACAAAGCAAAGATTTAAAGAGTGCAGATTTTGTCGTCTCGCATTATAGCGATGGCACACCGCCCCCGGGTTATATATCCGCAAAATTAGATATAGGCTTTGCAGAGTACAGTTGGGCGGCAGTCGGCGAGTATGTACATTTGCCAACCATTCCACGTGCTAGCTCTATCAAAACTTCCGATGGCGTGATAGGTGGTAACATCAATATTACAATCAATCGAACTGTTAGTAGTTTTAAACACGCTATTAAGTGTGCGTGGCATGGAAAAACTACAGTGATTGCTAACGACGTTGACACGAGCTTTGCTTGGACGATTCCAAAAGATTTTGCTAATGACATTCCAAACTCGGAAAGTGGACGAGGAACGCTAATTGTCGAAACATATAGTGGCGATAAAAAGATAGGCGAGAAGTCAACAGATTTCATCGCGACGGTTCCTGATGAAGTCAAGCCAAACTTAACCGGATTTACATTAACTGACACTAACACCGCAGCGGCTAGCGTCGTGCCGGGCGAGCAAGCCTTTATCCAAATTTTGTCTAATATTAAAGTCAATTTTGGACAAGCAATGGGCGCTTACGGCTCAACAATTACAGGATATTACGCAGAAATCGTCGGCAAGAACCAGTCTACGACAACGCAGGGTGGCAGCTTGGGAATCATGAATTATACAGGCAATGTGACAATCAGAGCTAGAGTAACAGACAGTCGAGGACGTACCAGCAATACGATTGAGAGAACAGTCAATATCCTAGAGTACTTCGCGCCGATTTTGAACTTTGACGTTGTGCGTTCTGGCGCTCAGTCTAGTACCTTAACAATCACGCGCAATGCCAAGATTGCCCCGTTGACTGTTGATGGATTGCAAAAAAATCAAATGAAGCTGACGTTTAAAGTCGCACAATTTGGCTCAGACGACTATAAGGTTGACACAGGCTCGGCGAGCGGCACATGGACGACTGTAGCAAGTCTAGTCAATTCAAATGCTAATTTACAAGGTGAATATGCAGCTAATAGCTCTTGGACGGTATTGGGCATATTAGAGGACAAGTTCACGCGCACTGAATTTGCGGTTAACGTTGCGACAGAGCAAGTGGTGTTTTCGTATGATAAAAGCGGTGTGGGGGTTAATAAAACCCGCGAGAGAGGTGCGCTAGATGTCAAAGGTAACACGTATATTGACGGTTTTTTGAGGCATTGCGTCGAATGGGCGGGTGGCGTTAGTGCAAACAATCTTATTGAGGGCGGTGTTGCTTGGATAAACAAAGACACGCCCTCAAATGACTGGGGTATCCTAGAAACATTTAGGGTTGGCAACTTATCTGGCAAAGAAGCGACCCAACGTTTTACCCGAATGAGCGGAAATAAAGTCTGGTATCGTTATAGACATTATCAGACCGGCAACTGGACACCTTGGGTAGTAGAGGGCATTGACAACTTTTACCCCATCGGCTCTATCTATCAATCCACCGCACCAACCAACCCAGCAACATTTATGGGTGGTGTCTGGGAACGATTTGGCAACGGCAGGGTGTTAGTTGGCGTTGATGAAGCGGACGCAGACTTTAACGCCTCTAATAAACAAGGTGGAGAGAAAACGCACACTTTAGCAATCGATGAAATGCCGTCACACAGTCATAGACAATTTGTGTCCGCAAATAACGGCAACGACTCGATACGTAGAGACTGGGATTCTGACGGGTCTGGTAGAGCCTACGACCAAGGAATGGAAACTGGTAAAACAGGTGGAAATCAACCGCACAACAACCTACAACCTTACATCACAGTTTATCGCTGGCGCAGAACAGCGTAAAAAATCCCTTATCATCAAGTGGATAATGGGTATATAAAGAAAAGGAGAAAATATGAAACTAGAATTTTTAAGCAAATCTGTTGACTATGTCGGTGGCGAACCTTACAAAACGCGAGTAGTGCTCGGAAATTCTGAGGGCGTGATTTACCCTGTATTTTTTGATCCAGATTTTATCAAAAAAGAGAGTGGCGAGCTGTTTAAATTGGCTTTAGACCAAATTTACTTTGTTAATTTCCCAGACAAGGCAGAAAGAGATAAATTTAATCAGATTGATGAGCAGCTGGAGAAAAATAAAAAAGATGGAGAAGCTAATAAACAAAAAGTAGAAGATGTCTCAACTTTGACAGATGTCTTAATCTCGCTTGCTGTTACACAAGATGGTGGGATGGAGCAACATGCTTATTCTAAGGTAGCGGCGATTATTAAGCCATTGGCAAAAGAAAAGCGTTACACAAACGGAGACATTGTGTCCATGCCTTATCCATTTGATACTAATCCAAAATGGCCGCAAGGGGCAGCGACTATTTTTAAATTCACCACTCGCGAAGGTGATGGATATACGTACAAGAGCCAAAGTGTTGAAGAAATGCTGCAGAAAGGTTCTTTGAGTGTTATTATGCCAAAACTTAATTAAATTTCGAAAGGAGGACATATGCCAGAAAAAGAGCTGATGCACTGGCTTATCACAGTTGTTTTTCCTGTTTTGATTACAGGCGCTAGCTTTTATGTAGCGTCTAAAAACCGCACGGCAGATTTGGAGCATCGATTAACAGAGCTTGAAGTCATAAATAGGCAGCAGGAAAAAACAATTGATAGTCATAGCACACGACTAGATAAGCACGAAGAAGAGCAAAAAATCACGTTAGCTTTGGTGGAACGCATTGATAGTCTTAGTCGTAACATTAACGACTTAAAAAACGATATGAGCGAAATCAAGGATACTATTGGAAAATTATAAAGGAGAAAATCATGCAACAAATTCAAGAAATTATAATCGGCGGATCACTGAGTATCCTTACTATTTTGGCAGGAATCATTGTTCACGCAGTCAAAAGTTGGCTTGTTACAAAAGGTGGGACAAACGCAGTTAAAATCGTTGAGATTTTAGCTAAAAATGCGGTGAATGCAGTTGAGCAAATCAATAAAGAGACAGACCTTAAAGGTGAGGAAAAGCTTAATCAGGCTAAAAAATATATTGTTCAAGAACTAGAAAAATACAATGTTTATATGTCTGATAAAGACTTAGACATGTTTGTTGAGTCGGCAGTCCGCGAAATGCACAATAATTGGAAAGAAAAATAAGATGGCAACAACAAATGATGTAATTTTATTTGCTGAAAATCTGGCAAATACTGGCGTAGGAACGGACGCTGATGGTGCGTGGGGCACACAATGCGTAGACTTACCAAATTCAATCTCTATCAACTTTTTTGGCAAGACTTTGTGGGGAAATGCCATTGACCTGCTCAATTCAGCGGCCAGCCTTGGCTACGAGGTAGAGTACAATCAAGAGGGAAATCTTGATAGCAAGCCACGAGCTGGGGCGGTCTTTGTCATGGATACAACCTACATCTATGGCCACGAATACGGTCATACAGGACTTGTAATCGAGGATAGTGACGGTTATACCATGCGTACAATTGAGCAAAATATCGATGGCAACGCAGATAGTCTGTATATCGGCGGGCCTGCTCGATATAACACCCGTAATTTTGATGGTGTTGTGGGTTGGTTCTACTTTCCAACTGATGACACAGGCTATCAACCTGCTCCATCAACTCCTAGCGGTGATGATTCAATCAACGAAGAGACCGGGATATTTACTGTCGAAGTATCAGCACTCAATGTACGCGCAAGTGCTGGATTGTCCGCTGAAATCGTGGCAGTCTACACAGTGGGTCAAGAAATCAATTATGATGGTTGGTGTGACAAAGATGGCTATATCTGGATCACATATATTGGCGGTTCCGGCAATCGCCGCTATGTCGCTGTTGGGCAATCAGCTAATGGGCGACGTGTGACGGATTTTGGTCTTTTTAGATAATAAACAGCCATTTTCGTGAGGTCATTAAAATGGCAGACAGTATCTTCACTAAGAGTGAGGATACTTTTTTTATTTTTTAGTATATTTTTTGTTGTTTTTTAAAACGTAAAAGTTTATAATATAAAATGAATAAAAAAATATATTAAGGGTGAAGAGATGGTTTTACGAGGAATAAAAAAATTACCTGTTTTGTTGGACGATAGACAAGCATTAATGCTTTATAAAAGGTTAGCCAATGTCAATAGAGTATTAGGGAAGCTTGATGCGGTATTAGAATCTTCCATCATTAATACTTCTATTTTAAGTTTGTTATCTTATAATGAATCTGTACAGTCGACTCGGATTGAAGGGACGCAAGTTACCTTTCATGAAATTATGGAAAATGTCAAAAATGGTGCGAAAAATTGGCAGCAAAAAGAAGTACTAAATTATAAGCAAGCAATTGATTTGGGAGTTGATAAACTAAAAAAAGGAGAAGTAATCTCGACGCGTTTCTTGAAGGAGTTACATAAAATTTTGATGTCAGGCGAAGCTAGGGGAACTACTTCTAATGGGGGTGAATTTAGAAAAATTCAAAACTTTATTGGCCCTGATAAGAATATAGAAAACGCCTCTTATATCCCGATTGAGGCGAATAAAATTGGAGATTATATGACTAATCTTGAATTTTTTATCAATGGAGAATTTCATTCTAGCCTAGCAATTGATGATAGTAAGGAATCCATTACATATAACAGCGATACCTTGCTCCGTATTGCAGTTGCGCATGCTCAGTTTGAATCCATTCATCCTTTTTTGGATGGCAACGGTCGTTTGGGACGTATTTTAATTGCTTTGATGTCGGTTCAAGAAGGATTGTTGAATTATCCGATTTTTTTTGTGAGTGAGGAATTGGAAAAAGAGAGGATTCGATATTATAATGCATTGAATGCGACTAGAGGTGATGAACCTGATTGGCTTCCTTGGCTTACTCTTTTCTTGAATGCTAGTGAACAGATGGCAAAAAACATTTTAAAAAAAATACACAATGCAGATGAGCACGCTAGAAAAGGTTTGGCTATTTGTCAAACAGAAACACAAAAGAATATCTGGTTGAGCACTTTCCATTCTCCTATTGCGACAGCTTCTCATTTATCCGAGATGACTGGATATCATTCTGCCACAGTTAAGAAAGCATTAGATTTCTTAGTAAGTGAGTCTTTGCTAGATAAAGACAATACTGTAAGAAGAAATATTCCTTATTACAATTATGATTTGATTCGCGTTATTCAAAATAATTGATTTTTCCCCACTAGCATAGCTGGTGGGGCTTTTTTGCGTGAAAGTATTTTGTTGACATCAACAAAATTGATAGTATCAAGGTTTTTGGCGGTGGACTTGCGCTTGATTTTCATTTTTTAGATTCTTTTACGAATAATAAAGAAAGATGGAGGTAATGAAATGAAAATCTTGAATATTGAACTTACAAACATTAACCATACAGAGCTAGGTTTTGAGCATTGGGCGGCAGTAACTTATCAATCGCCAATTTTGAAAAATGAGTACACGGTTAAATTATTGCTTATTATGGATTTTGAAATCAAAGATAAAGAAGTCTTGGACTACGTGATTAAAGAATGGCGCTACCGTGATTTAGTCAGGCACTCTTGTCAAATGTATAGCATAGAAAACAAAGAGTTTTAGATACATTGATTGAAATGTTAGTGGTGCTTCTAATCATCAGTGTTTTGATGCTTTTGTTTGTTCCGAATTTGACCAAACAAAAAGAAGCTGTAACGGAAAAAGGAAATGCAGCTGTTGTGAAGGTTGTCGAAAGTCAGGCAGAGCTTTTTGAAGTGAATCATACTAATGAAAAAGCGACGCTTTCAAAATTAGTCAGTGAAGGAACTATTACAGACAAGCAAGCAGCATCATACAAGGCTTATTATGCAAAACATACAAAAGAAGCTCGTACAGTTGCAGATTAAAGGTTTTACGCTTTTGGAAAGTTTGCTGACCTTATTTATGACGAGTCTCTTATTGCTTGCTGTATCAGGTTCAGTACGTTCATCGTTTGAGCAAGTAGAACAGCAAATTTTCTTTCTAGAGTTTGAGCATTTTTATCGGGAAAGTCAGAAGTTGAGTAGTGCAGCTCAAAGTCAGTTGGACATGAATTTTTCTCGCGAGAGGATTTCCAATGGTTACAGCCATTTGGCAGTTCCTCGCTCGATTCAGGCTCCGGAAGGCCTGACACTTCATTTTGACAGGGCAGGCGGCAATTCCTCGCTCGGAAAGGTTGTCTTTCAGACAAATAAGCAAACAATTACGTATCAATTATATCTAGGAAATGGAAAATTTAAGAAAACAATGCGTTAGAGGAACGATTTTATTAGAAGCTTTATTGGCATTGGCTGTTTTTGCGTTTATTGTGACCTTGTTATTGGGACAGCTCCATCAGTCTCGACAGACAGAAAATGATTTGCTGAAAAAAGAAGAAGTTCTAAGAGTGGCTAATATGGCATTACAAACAAAGCAAAGCCATTTAACAATAAACGGTATTGAAGTTCGTGTTGAAAAAAGTCAACAAGGCATCCAGATTTATCATGGGAAGGAGCTGATTGTCGGTGTTCAAGGCAAATAAAGTGAAAGCTTTTACCCTTTTAGAGGCTCTGGTTGCCCTCTTTGTAATCAGCGGGAGTGTGCTATTATTTCAATCGATGACGCGTCTTCTGGCTTCGGAGGTCCGAGCTCGACAACACAGTGAACAACGAGAATGGCTTTTGTTTGCCCATCAATTAGAAGCGGAATTGATTCGTTCTTCATTTGAAAAAGTGGAGAATAATCGTTTATACATGAAGCAGGACGGTAAGACGATTGCATTTGGAAAGTCAAGTGGACAAGATTTCAGAAAAACCAATGCAAATGGGAAAGGCTATCAGCCTATGATTTATAATGTGAAAAAAGCAGAAATCTCACAGAAAAATGAGCTGATTCATATCAGAATGACATTTAAGCGAGGATTGGAAAGGGAGTTCGTCTATCGTGTGGAAACAAAGAGTTAAAGCAGGTATTATGCTCTATGCCCTTTTTATAACAGCCGTCTTTAGCTTACTTTTGCAATTTTACCTTCATCGGCAAACTGCAAATCACAGGAATTTCACCCTAAACCGAGAGCGAATACAGGCTTATGCAATGGCAGCTGTAGCAAATGAAAATCCTAAACAAAGGAATTTTGAACAGGGGTATGTGCAAGATCAGAAAGATGAGAAAGAGTTCATCCTGACAGTAACAATGAACACTGGTCGCCGTTATCAATTTCGCTTCCCACTTATGCATTCCAATCAAACCAATGACAATTTAGACGAATAAGTGAGAATAGAACTAGATGTGAGCAACTGAGGACTCGCTCGCAAAAAGAGATAAATTTTGGTATGATAGGGAGCGGAGGATACTATGAATTTTGAAAAAATAGAACAGGCTTATTCGCTTTTGTTAGAGAATGTCCAGGAGCTCCAAAATACTCTTTTGACGAATTTTTATGATGCTTTGGTCGAGCAAAATGGGGTTTATCTGGATGGAAATACAGAGCTAGCTATTGTCAAAAAAAATAATGAAACACTTAAATCTTTGAAATTAGATAAAGAAGAATGGCGACGAGCATACCAATTTTTGCTGATGAAAGCGGCTCAAACAGAGCCTTTGCAAGCTAATCACCAATTTACTCCAGATTTTATCGGGTTTATCCTAACATTTCTCATTGACCAATTGAGTAATAAAGAACATATTGATGTGTTGGAAATTGGTAGTGGAATGGGAAATTTGGCAGAAACCATTCTTAATAATACAAATAAAAACGTGGATTATCTAGGACTGGAATTGGACGATCTGCTAATTGATATATCAGCCAGTATCGCAGATGTGATGGATGCAAAAGTTAGTTTTGTGCAGGGTGATGCGGTGCGCCCGCAAGTATTGAAAGAAAGCGATGTGATTATCAGTGATTTACCAGTTGGCTTTTATTCTGATGATAACATTGCGACGCGCTATGAAGTGGCTAGTAGACAGGAGCATACTTATGCTCATCATTTGTTAATGGAACAATCGCTCAAGTATCTCAAATCGGATGGTTATGCTATTTTCCTTGCACCAAATGATTTACTGACTAGCACACAAAGTGATTTATTAAAAAATTGGTTGCAGAAGCATGCACAAATAGTTGCAATGATTGCGTTACCAGAGTCTCTTTTTGGAAATGCAGCATACGCTAAAACAATTTTTGTACTGAAAAAGCAAGATGAACAAGCTGTCCAACCATTTGTTTATGCTTTATCTGATTTGCAGAATCAAGCGGATTTATTGACATTTAGCGAAAAGTTTCAAAATTGGAGCCAAGAAAGTGAAATTTAAACAAGTTTTTGATATAATAAATGAAAACGCTTAAAAGAGGTAATTTATGTCAAAAACAATTTCAATCAATGCCGGAAGTTCTAGTCTAAAATGGCAATTATACGAAATGCCAGCTGAAAAGGTCATCGCTAAGGGGTTAATTGAGCGAATTGGTCTCAAAGATTCCATTTCAACCGTCAAATTTGATGGTCGTGCGGAGAAACAAATTTTAGATATTGATGACCACACACAAGCTGTTAAAATTTTGTTAGATGATCTAATGCGCTTTGATATTATTAAAGCCTATGATGAAATCACAGGTGTCGGTCATCGTGTCGTTGCAGGTGGTGAATATTTTAAAGAATCTGCACTTGTGGATAGCGAAGAAGTGATTCAAAAAGTAGAAGAATTAGCGCTTCTTGCACCACTTCATAACAAAGCAAATGCAGCAGGAATTCGTGCATTTAAAGAATTGTTGCCAGACATTACAAGTGTCGTTGTGTTTGATACGTCATTTCATACAACAATGCCTGAAAAAGCTTACCGTTATCCATTGCCAACTAAATATTATACTGAAAACAAAGTGCGTAAATATGGTGCGCATGGAACAAGTCATCAGTATGTTGCCAAGGAAGCCGCTAAAGTGCTTGGCAAACCGCTTGAAGATCTGAAACTAATTACTTGCCATATTGGGAATGGTGCTTCTATTACAGCAGTCAAAGGTGGTCAATCTGTTGACACTTCAATGGGCTTTACTCCGCTAGGTGGCGTGATGATGGGAACTCGCACAGGGGATATTGATCCGGCGATTATTCCTTATTTGATAGAGCATACAGAAGATTTTAATACACCAGAAGACATCAATTATATTTTAAACAAACAGTCTGGGCTTTTAGGAGTATCTGAAACATCAAGTGATATGCGCGACATTATTGCAGGAATGCATGAAGGCAATCATAATTGTAAACTGGCTTTTGACATTTTTGTTGATCGCATTCAAAAACATATCGGTCAATATTTTGCTGTTTTAAATGGTGCGGATGCGATTATTTTCACAGCTGGCATCGGAGAAAATTCTGATGAGGTGCGCGAAGCTGTTATTTCAGGTCTATCGTGGTTTGGTTGTGATATTTTACCGGAAAAAAATGTACGTGGAGCTGAAGGT
>ERZ773083.2615-NODE-2615-length-10993-cov-3.641068_pt1 | contig 10993 bp, 8 predicted proteins | sample MGYA00511465_ERZ773083 | MGnify/ENA primary metagenome ERZ773083 (study PRJEB29015, sample SAMEA2738001) | human oral metagenome | biome: human oral; feature: human-associated habitat; material: dental | place: China | collected 2060 ... | reverse complement strand
TAAATATATTTATCTAAATCAAAAATTTCCAAATCAGTATCTTTTTCTCCAAATCCTATATATTTTACAGGTATACCTACTTCTTCTTTAATGGCAAGCACTATTCCACCTTTTGCTGTTGAATCTAATTTAGTAAGTACAACTCCTGTTATATTAGTAACTTTTTTAAATTCTTTTGCTTGGTTTATACCATTTTGACCAGTGTTAGCATCTATTACTAATAATGTTTCTTGATTTACATATGGTAATACTTTTTTTATAGTCTTATTAATTTTATCTAACTCTTTCATTAAATAATCTTTATTTTGTAAACGTCCTGCAGTATCTATTAAAACTATTTGTGTATCATCTTGTTCTGCTTCTTTTAAACCATCAAAAATGACACTTGAAGGATCTATCTGTCCTTCTACTCCATAAAAACTAGAATTTGTTTTGCTTGCCCACTCTTTTAATTGAAGATATGCTCCTGCTCTAAAAGTATCTCCTGCTATCATTTTAACTTTTTTACCATCTAATATAAATTTATGAGCCAATTTAGCTATAGTAGTTGTTTTACCAACTCCATTTACTCCAACAAACAAAATAACATTTATATTATTTGAGGTATTTAGATTAGTATCTATAATATCATTATTTACATATGTTATAAATATTTCATCTACAATTACTTCTTTTAATAAATTTACATCTTCTATTTTATCTTCTTTTATTCTTTTTCTAATAGAATCCATTAATTTTAAAACTGTTGATACACCTATATCAGCATTAATCAAAATTTCCTCTAATGATTCTAAATATTCTTCATTTATTTTTTCATATTTATTATTAATATTTAATATTTTTTCTACAAAATTTTTTCTTGTCTTACTAAGACCTTCATCATACTTTTGTATTTCTTTTTTATCTTCATCTTCTTTTTTAAATAAATTTTTTATTTTTCCAAATATATTCATAAATTCACCATGTTAATATTTTATCATATTTAATAAAAAAGATAAAAACTTAGTTTTTATCTTTTCTTACTTTCTATTTCAAATTTTACTTTATCATAATCTGTAATAATTTTAGGAATTTTATTATCTTCTACTTTTGAACCTTTTAAATTATACATAACCGTTGCTTCTAACAACGAACTAGCTATTGTTTCTCCTTCTTCATCCATTAAATCATCAGATATACCTAAGTCTATAAAGCTAGCATCTATTCCTGGAAGACTAAGATCTTTAATATACTTTTCACCACTATTTGTTTCAGACTCTTGATATTCAGAAGTATATTTTAATGCTCGATCAAGAGAAGTGATTTCTTTTGTTAAATATTCATCTGTAGTTCCTACTATCAAACCATTATTTTCTAAAGCTTTTCTTGTTAATTCATCAAATAATACTCCTGAATCAGATACTTTAACACCTTCTGAACTTCTTAAATAAACAAAAATATGTTCTTTATCACTATCTATTTCTTCATTTGAACTTGGATTTTTAAACCATGCTTCTAAAGCTTCTTCATAATTAGCATTAGTTACTTTCATCATATTTTTAATCATTTCTTTTTGGTAATTCCAATCATTTACTTTCTTTTGAACTTTATCAAATGACATTAAATCAACATGTTTTATACCAAGTTTTTTAGCTTTATCCTCATATATTTTTGCTATATTTTTAGCAGTTTTATTATTATCTTCACAAACTATATGATAATAAACTTTATCTTTTACAGCATTATTTTTATTTATACCTTGTTCTTCAAAATATTTTAATGCTGCTGGATCATTAAAATTATCTTCACCATAAATTATTTCATTTACATATTCTTGATTACTTTTATTATAATTTTGATTTTCTATTAACTTATTAGCTCCTGCTTTTAATAAAATTACTCCACCTACTACTAACCCAACTTTAACAAGAGCATATTTTAAAACACTTAATTTATCTTTTCTTATTTTTATATTATTTACTTTTTTATTTTTTTTATTATCCATTATTCTTTTATTTTGCATCCTACGTTTTTCTTCTTGAATATAATTTATACTTTCTATTTCCCTTCCAATTTGTTTTAATGTTTTCATATAATTAGAGTATTTACTTCTATTTCTTTCTGGAAATCTATCTATTTCTTCTCTTACAAGAGTTAATAAATTTAGATATTCATTTTCTATATATCTAATATTTTCTCTTCTATATCCTCTTTTTAAATCTGCTATTTGATCGTATAAAAAATTTATTTTATCTTCAAATTTTTCTTTTCTAATCATATATACTCCTTAATTATTAATTATTATATCACTTATTAATACAGATGGTGATCTTACTATCTCATTTGAATATCTAAATGTATTTGAGACTTCTATCACATTATTAAATAACTCTTTAATTGTAGTAGTCATTATACCTTGTTCAAAATAAGAATTGATTTCTCCATTTAAAATATAAAAACCATTTACTAATAAAGATATATTACCACTTACTATATCAATTGCTTGACCACCTGCTCCTGCAATATCCGTTATAATTAAACCTTCTTTAATATTTTTAATAATATATTCTTCAGTTTTATCTCCAGGAAGTAAAGTTAAATTTCTAACCCCTATTTCATCAAAAGAATTTGACGTAGAAACCATATTATTCTTAAAAGCTTCTTTATTATTAGATATAAATAATTTTAAAACTCCTTTTTCTACTAGATATTTTTTTCTTGTTTTATTTCCTTCTTCATCAAATAAATATTTAGTAATATTTTCCTCTCCAAAAGGATTTTCTAACAAACTAATCTTTTCTGAGAATATTTTTTCTCCTATTCTATCTTTATATAAAGATAAATTTAAATTAACATTTTTTAAACTAAAAGCTTCTAAAATTGAAGTTATTATTTCTTCCATTACATCTTGTTTTAATAAACAAGTATATTTTTTTGATTTAATACTAGCTAATATTAATTTATTTTTAACATCTTTAATAACTTTTTCTTTTAAACTTTTTAATTTTTCAAAAGAATACTCCTTCATCATAATATTACTATATGAATTAACTACTCTAGAATTATCTTTTCCATAAGCAATTATTCCAAAATCATAATACATATTTACATTTTCAATATTTACACCTTTATTATTAATTATTTTCATTTTAAAAACTGTAAATACTAAAGTAGCAGTAACATTAAAAATATTATCTTCTAAAGTAGTTAAAGGAATGGTTTTATTTACATATTTAGAAAAATCACAACTATCATTTACTTGAATAATGTTATTATCATCTATTACTTCTAAAAACTTATCTTCTACATTCGAATCTACATATTCTATCTTTTCTTCTAATATATCAATTAAATCTTCATTTAAATAATTGCTTTCTAAGCTTACAGTTTTATTATTCTTTTTAGCTTTAATATAATAAAAAACATTATTTTTTATATCGATAAAATTAACTTTTTCATTTTCTATTTCCGATATATATTCTTTATTATCATAAATAGTTATTTCTATATTAGAAAAACCTCTATTAATACATAATTCAAAAAATTCATTATTATTCATCGCTACCACCCACTAATATCTCAGAAATTTTAATTGTAGGTTGTCCTATGGTAACAGGTATATTTCCACTAGCTGCTCCACAAATTCCAGAAGATAATTTTAAATCGTCTGAAACCATTTCTACATTTTTTAATATTTCTTTACTATTACCTACTAGAGTCATAGGTTCTAATAAATCTTTTATTTCACCATTCTCTATTAAATAGGGTAAACTTATATAAAAATTAAAATTACCAGTTGAAGGATCTACTGAACCTCCACCCATTTCTTTAGCATATATTCCATAATCAATAGATTTAATCATATCTTCTATTTTATCTTTACCAGCCAATAAATAAGTATTAGACATCCTAGAAGTAGGTTTATATAAATAATTCTCTCTTCTAGAAGAAGATGTTGGTTCTAAAGATAATTTAAATCCATTAAATTTATCAACTAAAAAACTTTTCAAAACTCCTTTTTCTATCAATACAACTTTTTTAGTTATACTTCCTTCGTCATCAATCAAATTAGAACCATAATAATTGTTTAGTGTTGGATCATCTATTAATGTTACTTTATCGCTAGAAATAGTCTTACCTAAATCATCTTTAAAAACAGTTAAGTTATTTTTCAATGCTTCTGCTTCTAATCCATGACCACATGCTTCATGAAATATTACTGCTCCAAAACCATTATTTAAAACTACCGGCATTTTTTTACCTTTTATCTTCCTAGATGATAATTTTTCAATAACTACTTTAGCTATATCTAATGCTTTACTAGGAAAATCTTCATTACTTAATAGTTCTAATCCACCTTTATTTGCAAAAGTCATACTATGTTCTACCATTTTTCCTTTTTCTTCTGCTACTGCACTTATTACTAATCTTGTTAAATATTTTTTATATTTAACATTATTTTGATTGCTATTTAATATTTTTATTTCTTTGGTTATTTCACTTAATCTAATAGAAACTTGTTTTATTAACGAAGAATAATCTCTTATTATCTTATCTATCATTTTAAAAAAGTTTTTCTTTTCATTATTACTAATATCAGAAAATTTAACTTCTACTTTATCTTCATAAGTTTTTATATCTTTAAAAATTAAAGGATCTTTTTCTTTTTTTATATAAAAAAACGATTTTAAGTCATTAAAATCATATTTTTTATTTGTAGCAACATAAAAAATTGTATCATTTTCTAATAAACGAATACCTAATCCTTTAGAATTATCTGTAATTATATCTTCTAATTTTGAGTCAACATAATTGTATATTTTACTTTTTGTTAATTCTTCGTAAAATTCCACGTAATCTGCATATTGATATAATTTATTTATTTCTTTTAATCTTTTCATTAAATTCCCCTGATTGCTTTATTTTTAAATTAACTATTCTTAATAAATTTAATATAAAGAAAATATATAATACTAAATTTAATAAAACTACTATTTTTAAATAAAAATCTATATTAAATAATCTAATAATTTTATCTATATTAGATAATCCAGAAATATTAGATAAAAATATAGATAATACAATAAGTAACAAAACAGATGATATAAATTGAAAAATACCTGTTCTTCTTAAATAATTAAACATTAAATAAATTGAAAATACAATATTAATTATAAACAATATTAAATATAATATACCAAACCAATCACTTAATAACCAATCAAACATATATACTCCTAGTAAAATTATAACATTTATTTAAACAATATTTCTACTGTTTCTATATTTCCTTCTTTTTTTACATAAGAGTCACTTAATAATGAAGTTTTATGATAATTTTTTTCTATATCTCTTAATTCATATAATGGTTTGCTTATAATTGATTTATTCTTATTTCTTTTTTTAAACATACTAAATCCCTTTAATATGTATCTTTCTATATTTATTTTTAAAGGTATAAAGACATTCTTATTAACTTTTAAAAAGTTAAATCTTTTTCTTGATAGTTTAAAACTGTCTTTTTCTAAAAATCTCTTTTTTAATTTTAAATTTTTCATATTTAACCCCCTTAAATATTGGCTTATTATAACATTTTTTCACAAAAAAAGCAAATAAGCATATTATTCTTATTTACTCGTTAACTATTACTACCTCTCCATTATATAGATTTTCTAATCTTCTTCCTCTTCTATTTATAATAAAAACTACAAATCCACTTATTATCATAATAATTGATATTAATTGAGCTACTCTTAAAGAGCCAAAATATAATGAATCTGTTCTAAATTGTTCTATAATTAATCTAACAACTCCATACCATACTAAATAAATCGATGTAATATAACCATTTTTTAAAAGTGGTCTTTTTCTTATAATTAATATAGTTATTAAGGCTACTAAATTTAATATACTTTCATATAAAAATAGTGGCATTCTATAACTTCCATTAATAAGCATATTATCTTTTATAAAAGAAGGTAAATAATTTAAACTACCAGAATTTACTATTGGTCCATATGCTTCTTGATTAAAAAAGTTACCCCATCTACCAACTATTTGACCTAATAATAAAGCAGGAATAATAATATCTAATATTCTATATAAAGACATTCCATGTTTATGAGTATAATACCTTACAAATATTAAACCACCTATCATACCACCATGTATTGCTAGTCCACCATTCCATATTTCTAATATTTCTATTGGTCTAATCATATAATAAGATAAATTAAATAATACATAATATAATCTAGCACCTATTATTCCAAATATCATAGTATAAAATATCATATTTATTATAAAATCTTGGTCTATTTCTAATCTTTTAGATTCTTTAAATACATAGAATAATCCAATAAACATTCCTATAAATATACATAAAGAATACCAATATATTTGTATAAATCCTAAATCTAATAAAACTCTATTCATAATTAATCACCTTTAAAAATGGTTTTACAAATAATTCTTCTATAAGAAACGTAATTATAGTAATTACAACAGAAATAATTAATAAATTTACTAAATTACTAAATCTTACATTTTGATTTAATACTAATTCTACTAATTTTAATATAATTGCATTATTTACAAAATAAAATAATCCAAAAGTTAATCCAGTAAGAGGTAAAGTAAAATGATTTAATAGTGGCATAATAATCCTATTAAATAAATATATCAATATACCTGCTAATATAGATACAACATAAACATAAGTTTTATTTATATAAAATAGTTTTAATAAAGCTCCACATATATAAAAAGTTAATGAATAAAGAAATATATATATTATAACTTTTAAACTTTCTTTTAAATATTTCATTTTATACCTCTAACTTTGTCTTTAAATATTTAGCAGTAATAGAATCTTTATTATTTATTATTTCTTCTGGTGTTCCATAAGCAACTACTTCTCCACCTTGATCTCCACCTTCTAATCCTATATCAATGATATAATCAGCAGATTTGATAACATCTAAATTATGTTCTATTACTATTACACTATCATCATTATCAACGATTTTTTTAATAATTGCAAGAAGTCTTTTTATATCATAAGAATGAAGTCCAGTAGTTGGTTCATCCATAATATATAGTGTTTTTCCTGTTGGTTTCTTTTGTAGTTCTTTAGCAAGTTTAACTCTACTAGCTTCTCCTCCACTAAGAGTAGGTGCTATTTGACCAAGCTTGATATAAGATAATCCTACATCATTTAATACCTTTAATTTATTATAAATTTTAGGTATATTTTCAAAAAATACTAAAGCTTCACTTACTCTCATTTCTAAAACATCTGTTATAGTTTTATTTTTATATTTTATTTTTAAAGTTTCGCTATTATATCTTTTACCTTTACATACTTCACAAGTTACATAAACATCAGGTAAAAAGTTCATTTCTATTTTTTTAACTCCATCCCCTCTACAAGCTTCACATCTTCCACCTTTTACATTAAATGAAAATCTATCTTTTCCAAAACCTTTAATTTTAGCTTCTTTAGTATCAGCAAATAAATTTCTTATTTCATCAAATATACCAGTGTAAGTTACTGGATTACTTCTTGGAGTTCTTCCTATAGGGTCTTGAGTAATTTCTACCAATTTATCAATGTTTTCTAAACCTTTTATAGATTTAAATTCTCCTGGTTTTACTTTTGATTTATATAAAGTAGATTGTATTTTTTTACTAAGTATCTCCATAATTAAAGAAGATTTACCACTTCCTGATACACCAGTTACACAAGTAAATACTCCTAAAGGAATTTTTACATCTATATTTTTTAAATTATTATGCTTAGCACCTTTTATTTCAATAAATTTTTTAGGTTTTTTTCTAGTTTTAGGTATTTCTATTTTTTCTCTTCCAGACAAAAAATTACCAGTTAAACTATTAGTGTTTTTCATTACTTCTTCTGGTGTTCCACAAGCAATAACTTCTCCACCTTGATCTCCAGCGTATGGTCCGATATCAATTAAATAATCACTTTTTAACATCATATCTTCATCGTGTTCTACGACAATTAATGTATTACCAATATCTCTCATAGTCATTAAAGTATTGATAAGCCTATCATTATCTCTTTGATGAAGTCCAATAGAAGGTTCATCTAAAACATATAAAACACCAGTTAATTTAGAACCAACTTGAGTTGCAAGTCTAATTCTTTGAGATTCACCACCACTTAAACTAGTAGCAGTTCTAGATAAAGTTAAATAATCTAAACCTACATTTTTTAAAAATAATAATCTATTTTTTATTTCTTCTATTAAAAGTTTAGCTATTTGAGTTTTTTCTTTATCTAATTTTAAATTATTAAAAAACTCTAATGCTTCTTTAATTGATAAATCACATAATTCTGCAAGATTTAAAGATGATATTTTTACTGCTAAAACCTTTTCATTTAAACGTTTTCCATTACATACTTCACATTTAGTTTCAATCATAAAGCCTTCAAGCCATTCTCTTAACCATTCACTTTTAGTTTCAATGTATCTTCTTTCTAAACTGTTTATAACTCCTTCAAAAGCTTCTACTTTATTATAAGAATTTCCACTTCTACTAGAATATTTAAAATGAATAAGTTCATCGCTTCCATAAAATACTAAATCTTTTTCTTTTTTTGTTAATTTTTCAAATGGTTTTGATGTAGATATTTTAAAATGCTTACAAAAACACTCTAACTGTTTATAAAAAATACTGTCTTCATCACCATATAACTTTGAAAAAACACCTTCTGATATTGAAAGACTTGGATTAGGTAACAATAAATCCGGATCTATTTTTAATTTAACTCCTATTCCATTACAAGCTTCACATGCTCCATATGGAGAATTAAAAGAAAACATTATAGGTTCTAATTCTGGTAATGAAAAATCACAATGTGGACATGCAAATTTTGATGATAAAATTAATTCTTTATCATTTAATATATCAACAATTACTTTTCCATTTCCTAATTTAACTGCAAGTTCTAAAGCTTCAAAAAGTCTAGATCTTATATCTTCTTTTATTACTAATCGATCTATTACTAAATCTATTTTATGTTTTTTATTTTTTTCTAATTCTATTTTTTCTGATAAATCTATCATTTCTTTATCAATTCTTGCTCTTACAAAACCATCTTTAATTAAATTAGAAATTAATTCTTTATGTTCACCTTTTTCATTATCGACAACTGGTGCCATAATAATAACTTTAGTATTTTCATCAAGTTTCATAATTTTTTCAGTCATTTCTTCTACAGATTGTGATGAAATTTCTATATTATGATTAGGACAATAAACTGTACCTACCCTTGCATATAATAATCTTAAATAATCATAAATCTCTGTAACTGTACCAACTGTTGATCTAGGGTTTTTACTTGTAGTTTTTTGATCTATACTAATCGAAGGAGATAAACCATCTATTGAATCAACATCTGGTTTTTCACTTCCACCTAAAAATTGTCTAGCATAAGAAGATAAACTTTCAACATATCTTCTTTCACCTTCAGCATATATAGTATCAAATGCCAAAGAAGACTTACCACTTCCTGATACTCCTGTAATAACAGTTAATTTGTTCTTTGGTATTTCTATATCAATATTTTTTAAATTATTTTCTCTTGCACCTTTTACAATTATTTTATCCATTAAAAACCTCGTTTTTATATTTTAACAAATTTAACTAAATATCAAAACAAAAACTTTAATTATTTATTTAATATTTCTATAAATTCTTCTTCAGTCAAAATAGGAATGTTAAGTTCTTTTGCTTTATCTTTTTTGCTTCCAGGATTTTCACCAACTACTACATAATCTGTAAGTTTTGAAACAGATGATGATGTATTTCCACCACTATTCTCTATTAATTCTTCTATTTCTTTTCTAGTATATTTTGTTAAACTTCCAGTAACCACTATTCTTTTGCCATCAAATATATTATTTTCTTCTCTTCCAAGATAGTTAAAATTAACATTTAATTCTCTTAATTTCTCTATATTTATTATATTTTTATCCACTTTAAAATAATTAATTATAGATTCTGCTACTATATCTCCAATATCTTTTATTTTTATTAAATCATCTTTTGTAGCTATCATTAAATTATCTATAGTTTTATAATTTTTTGCCAAAATTTTAGCAGTTTTTTCACCTACATTTGGTATTCCTATAGCAAAAAGTAATCTTTCTAGTGAATTTAATTTAGATTTTTCTATATTATTTAGTATTTTTTCTACACTTTTATTTCCAAATCCCTCTAATTCTATTAGATCATTTTTATGATCTTCTAACATAAAAATATCAGAATAAGTTTTTATATATCCTAAATTATAAAAATCTTCTATTATCTCTTCTCCTAAACCTTCTATATACATAGCATTTCTGCTGACAAAATGTATTAAAGATTCTATATTTTTAGCAGGACAATCGGGATTTATACAATACCAATCTGCTTGATTTTCTTTTCTTTCTAAAAGACTAGAACATATCGGACAAATATTAATCATTTTAAATGGCTTTTCTTCACCTGTTCTTCTTTCAATAATTGGCTCTATTACTTCAGGAATAATTTCTGCTGCTTTTTTTATATAAACATAATCATTTTCTCTTAAATCTCTATTAACTACATAATCTTCATTATGTAATGTAGCTCTTTTTACAGTTGTTCCTGCTATTAAAGTAGGTGAAAGTATAGCATTAGGAGTAATTTTACCAGTTCTTCCTACTGTAAAAATAAATTTTTCTAATTTAGTTATAACTTTATCTTCTGGAAATTTATATGCAACTGCCCATCTAGGATACTTAGCAGTATTTCCTAATTCCACCCATTTATCAATATTATTTAATTTGATTACAACACCATCAGTAGGATAATTTAATTTTTTTCTTAAATTAGAAATATCTTTTATATATTGATTTATCCCATCTGATCCTTTTACTAATTTATTAACTTCATTATTAGTTTTAAATCCTAATTTATTTAAAAAATTAAGAACTTCTATTTGAGAATGCAAATCATATTCTAA
>ERZ773083.2611-NODE-2611-length-10996-cov-23.324376_pt1 | contig 10996 bp, 8 predicted proteins | sample MGYA00511465_ERZ773083 | MGnify/ENA primary metagenome ERZ773083 (study PRJEB29015, sample SAMEA2738001) | human oral metagenome | biome: human oral; feature: human-associated habitat; material: dental | place: China | collected 2060 ... | reverse complement strand
ACGTGTCGGGCAGCCCCGTGATGATGTGGCTGCGGCGTGCTGCGCGGATCTCGTCCGTGTACGCATCAAAGACCGCCGCGTTGTGCGTCTTGTGATACTTCGTAAAGATCTCGTGGAGCTTCGGGCTGACCTTGTAGCCATAGTTTTCGAGCGCCTCCTCCGCCATACGGATGCCGCCGTACGGCATGAATGCCTGCTTCAAAGGCTTGTCCGTCTGAAGTCCGACGACTTTCTCAAGCTCCTTCATCGCGGGGTCGATGTAGCCGGGACCATACGCCGTCAGACCGGAGACGACCTCGGTCTCCATATCGAGAACGCCGCCCTTTTCGCGCTCCTCCTTCTGGAGTTCCTGCACGCGTGCCCACAGGCAATTCGTCGCGTCCGTCGGCGGTGCAAGGAAAGACTCATCGCCGTCGTACGGCGTATAGTTGCGCTGAATGAAGTCGCGGACGTTGACCTCCTCCTGCCAGACGCCCCCTTCAAAACCGTCCCAGCTCTTGCTCTGCAGCATGGTATGCCTCCTGTTCTGCCGTAAAAAATTTTTTGAGAATAACTCCCCATTCGATGCTTTCATAATACTTGAATTGCATTCACTTTTCAATAGAACGAAGGAAATAAATGCTATCAATATTTTTCATGAAAAATATAATTTATGTATATATCAAAAATCCCCCTGCCGAGTCGGGGGAAGAGGATCATGCGCAGTATGGACGAAGGGACACCCTATCCCTTCGGCTCCTGTGTGATATACGCCAGCAGTGCCGCGAGCGGGAGTGCAAGGACGGAGACGAGCAGCGCGGGCGCGAGTCCGATGACATCGCCGAGTGCCGCCGTCGCCGCGACACCGAGACTGCCAAGCCCGAACGACATGCCGAGCATCATCCCCGATGCCATCGCCGCATTCTCCGGAAGTGCCTGCTGCGCCCAGATGATCGAGCTCGGCTGTGGTGCCATCAGGGCAAAGCCGGCCGCAAAGAGCACAATGCCGCCGATGATATCCGCACTCACATGGGTAAAGTAATACGCACACGGCAAAATGCCGAGCACAAGGAAGGTCACAATAATTCCGCGTCCCGTGAACCGATCCGCAAGGTTGCCGCCGACAAGACCGCCTGTCATGCCGCCGAGCATAAAGATCGTGAGGAAGAGTCCCGCCGCGCCCGTATCCTCCCCATTTCCGACGAGCAGCAGCGGCAGGAACGTCCCAAATGCGCCGTGCGTCCAGCAGCGCAGCCCCATCGCCAGGTTCAGCGTGATCGTCGTACGTGCAAAGAGAACGCGTGCGAGCTTCGGGCGCACTACCGTCGTGCGCTCCGGCAGAGATGAGACGGAGCACAGCCCCGACCGCACAAAGAGTGCACCCATGAGTGCGGCGGGCAGGATGAGGAGGGGCAGCGCACTCAGTGACAGCTTTTCAAGAAACGCTACGAGCACAAGCGGCACAAACGCCATGCCCGCATTTCCTCCTGCGATGAAATAGCTCATCATGCCGTTGCCGCGCCCCCGTGCTGCCGTCCGTCCGACGAGCATCGACGAGAGCGGATGATACGCCGCGACCGCCGTCCCCGTTACCGCGACGAGCAGAAAGAGCACCGCCGGATGACCTGCAAAGCCGACCATGCAGATCGGAACAGCGGCGGCAGGCACAATGTACGGCAGCAGGGAGCTGAAGTTCCACTTGTCCATGAGATAGCCGAAGAAGGGCTGCAGCATATTCGTCGTCACCGACGCGACCATGACGAGCACGCCGCACATTGTCAGCGACAGTCCGAACTTTATCATGAGCAGCGGCAACAGGATGGGCAGAAAGTTTCCATAGAAGTCCACCATCGCGTGCCCCGTCGAGAGCAGTGCCGTTGCGTGCCGTATTTTCTGTTTCATGCCGGATTCCCCCTGCCAGTCTGTCCTTTTGCATTCTCTACGGTGCTGTCTTCTCCTGTGACCAACATCCTTGCATCCCCTTAGAAAATATGATGTAATGTATTGTAACAAACGAGATGAAAAAGTAAAGGAGTATTCATAATATGAGGAAATGGGCTGTGATCTATTCATCTACCACAGGCAACACAAAGGTAATCGCCGAGGAAATCGCGGGGGCATCGGGCGGCGACATCTTCCGCGTGCAGGACGCGCCGGCGGATCTATCCGCGTATGAGGTCGTCGCACTCGGCTACTGGCTGCGGCGCGGCGGTCCCGACGATCTTATGAAGGCATTTCTTCCAAAGGTGACAAATGCGTGTGTGGTCCTCTTCCAGACGCACGGCGCAGATGTCGGCTCCGAGCACGCCGTCACCTCGTTCGCACGCGCCGCCTACCTTCTCGGTGCGCACTGCGAAATCCTCGGCACCTTCTCCGCACAGGGAAAGCTCGCCCCCGCCCTCATCGCGCGCCGCAAAAAATCCGCCCCCGACGACACGCACAACAGCCCCGAGGCGCAGGAGCGTTGGGGGCGCGCCGCCAACCATCCGAATGAGGAGGATCGCGCCGCCGCACGCGAGTTCGTCGGCAAGATGGAGCACAAGCTCGACCTCCTCGAAAAGTTCCGTCGGGAACAGGAGGAACGCAGGCACGCCTCCTCTATGCCTCCTCAAAAATAATCCTCTTGCCATCTTTTTTGTAATAGAGTAAAATAAACATAAGATTAAATCAAAAAAGGGGAGGATTTTATGAAGTACTACGTCACATTCACCGCCATTGGGGATTTTGCACTGCAGCTGCTCCGGACACGCGGCAACCTTATCATCTTTGACAAGGACGTACCCTACTCCTACGAGAATATGGTTATCTCCCACACAAAGGACACACTCCGCGAAGATGTCAAGGCGGGTGATACCGTCGTCATTGCCGAACACAGCTATAAGGTCGCGCGTGTCGGTTCGGACGCGAATGCCAACCTGCGCGCACACGGGCATGTCACTCTCCATTTTGAGAGCGAGGACACGGGCACAGAGGCGCAGCCCGGCGAGATCCATCTCATCGGTGCAAATTTTCCACGCATCATGACAGGTGATACCCTGGAAATTCTGTAACGAATGCACCAAACGGTCGCACGCGCTGGACGCATGCGACCGTTTTTATGCGTATGATGCGCAAAAACAAATCTCACACTTGCGAGAAATATTTCTCACATAGACATAGTATAATTTTCAAAAAACGAAAGGAGTACGTGCATGGACACCGAAAAGAAACGCACGATGGAGATCGATGTCATGATGGAGATGATCGCTCTCTACTGCCACGGGCAAGGGCACGCGAATCGTACCGATGAACAGGATGACACACCCGCGCTCTGTCCTGACTGCCGCAGCCTCCTCAACTATGCACGCACGCGCATCGTCCGCTGCCCGCGCATGGACGTGAAGTCCTTCTGCTCCGCCTGCCCCGTCCACTGCTACGCAAGCGATATGCGCGCACGCATCCGCGAAGTCATGCGTTACAGCGGACCGCGCATGCTCCTTCATCGCCCCATCATGACCCTGCACCATATCTGGATCGACCTCGCGGCACGCAGACGCGAAAAGAAAGGAATTTCCTCATGAAGAAAATTCTCCTCCTCGCGACGGGCGGCACCATCGCCTCACGCGAGACAGAGCACGGACTGCGTCCCACCCTCAGTGCCGGGGACATGCGCGCGGCAATTGGCGCAAAAGGCGGCGTGATCGAGGTCATGGACCTCCTCTCGATTGATTCTACGAACATTGCCCCCACACACTGGCAGACGGTCGCGCGCAGAATCGCCGATGTACGCACGGACTACGACGGCTTTATCGTCACCCACGGCACGGACACGATGGCATACACCGCCGCCGCCCTCTACTATATGCTTGATGGTCTCGACCGCCCCGTCGTCCTCACAGGCTCCCAACGTCCGCTTGGTCTCACCGGTTCGGATGCGGAAGGAAATCTGCGCCTCGCCTATGAGTCTGCACGCAGCGGTTTCGCGGGCGTCTGCCTCGCGTTCGGGGAACGGCTCATCCACGGGAATGCGGCAAAGAAGATGTACTCCCTTGCAGACGATGCTTTTCGCAGCATTGGTCGCGCAGAGATTGACCTCTCCGCCCCATCTGCGCCATCCGCGCCCTTTCGTCTGCATGACGCCCTCGATGAGCGCGTCGCCGTCATCCGCCTCTATCCCGGCATGAAGCCCATCACAATCGACGCACACATTGCCTCGGGCTATCGTGGCATCATCCTCGAAGGCTACGGTCTCGGCAGCGTCCCCGGCGACGATGCGGAGGAGAGTTTTCTGCCCTCGCTCGACCGTGCCCGCACACGTGCCTGCACCATTGTCCTCACGACACAATGCATCTATGACGGTGCGGACCTCTCGCACTACGAGGTGGGCATCCGCGCGGCACAGCTCGGCGCCCTCGCGGGCGGCAGCCTCCCCATCGAGGCACTCTACGCACGCCTCATGCAGCTGCTTGCAGAGACGCCTGAGGGGGAAACGGTGAAATCACTTGAATGAAAAGGAACACATTATGCAGCTTCAAGAAATCGGCATTGTCAGGAATGCCTACAAAAATCTCACGGATATTCCGCGGCAGGGATGCATGAGCGAGGAGGTCTCGGCGGTCGAGATTCATCCGGAATTCGCCGACGGGCTCCTGCGCATCGAGCAAAACAAGTATCTGATCGTTCTCTACTGGGCACATCTGGCGAAGCGCGACATTCTGAAGACACTCCCGCCTGCGTCCAAGGAGATTCACGGAGTCTTTGCGAGCCGCTCCCCCGGTCGCCCGAACCCCCTTTCCCTCTGCATCGTCGAACTCATCGAACGCAACGGAGACATCCTCCGCGTGAAGGGACTCGACGCCCTTGACGGCAGCTCTGTCATCGACATCAAGCCATATACGGAAATGGACCGTATTGCCCTTGCATAGACAACCCACAGCACATCCCCCGCTCATACAGAGCGGGGGATTTTTATGAACACAATTCATATTACATTCATTGAAAAATATTTTTTTAATTTATTCATGAAAAAGGCTTGTAATGAATCCCGTTCGCTATTATAATACACGTACGCACTTTGATGCGAGAATTGTTTTCATTATACGTCCGTAACAGTTCTATTTCTTAAAATGTTTGGTATGCCGTATGAATGAAAACATGAGGCTGTTCCGAGGGATCGGAGCACATCAGTCATTGTATTAAGGAGGATCTCATGACGAGGAAACAGCGTAAGCGCTCGCTGCGTATGCTCACCTACGCGATTTTGGCAGGACTCACCCTGCCCGCCTATACGGGGTGGGCAGATGATGGGACACAGGGAGGAGGCAAAGTGTCTACTGCGGACATTCACGTGGAGGTGGATGCTGCACAGGAAGAGGCAAAGTACGAGTCCCAACAGAAGACGATCATCACAAAGGAGGACATCGAGAAGAAGCAGGCGAAGTCCGTCGAGGACATCATCTTCAGCGAGACGGGCGTCTCGCGCACGGTGGATGCGATGGGTCGCGTCGGCGTTTCGATTCGCGGTGCGGAGGCACGTCATACACTGATTCTCGTAGATGGGCAACCCGTCATGGGAGATTTTGCAAAGTATTACGGCGCAGCGGACGAGGTCATGCGCCTCGGCACGGAGAATGTCGAGCGCATCGAGATCATTCAGGGTGCATCTAGTGCAAAGTACGGCTCGGACGCGATCGGCGGCGTGGTCAACATCATCACAAAGAAGGCAGGGGATCAGCCCTCGGTTCAGTTCAATGCAGAGGGAAGAACGGCAGAGAAGGACGAGCTGTTCCCCTACCGCAATATGTTCCTGCGCGCCGACTCTGGTTCTATGGGCAAAGTACAGCTCGGCATCTACGGGAGCAAGCGCGACATCATGCCCGTCTATGCGGACGAGGCGCGCATTGTGACCGGTCTTGGCAGCTACGTGACGGATTTCGAGGACAACAGCCTACGCTACTACGGTGAGGCATCGAATCTTGGATTGATTGGCAGCTACGAGGCAAATAAGGACAATACCTTCAACTTCCGTCTGGAACGCTATACAGAGGATCTGAACCGCTTCGTCAAGCGCACAGATTCCATAATGGAGCCACAGCAGCACTATAGCCGCAAGTCGGGGCGCAATACGTACAACGTCGGCTGGAACGGACGCAACAAGGACACGGACTGGAACATCGAGATCAACCACACGCGCCTCCTTGAGGACGATCTCACACTGACGAGCAACTATGGTCGTTCTTCCTATACGGGGAAGAACATGCTGAACTACATCGACAATGTGGATCATGCGCAGACCAATATTGATGCGACGTTCAATACCCAGCTGAATGACAAGCATCTTCTTACCTACGGCATGGGCTATGCTCGCGAACACGGTTCTGGCAGCCGTCTCAAGAGTGCTCCGAAGACTTATCTGCGCAAGATCGACCCGTGGGATTACGACAAAAGCCTCCTTGTCGTACAACGCGATGCAAAGGATTATGGGCTAAAAAAGGGGGACGTAGCCTCCTTTATCCACGCACATAAACTGCTGCCTGACGCAGAGCGCGGACTGCGCTGGGATGTGGACAACGAACTCTATGGCTATAACAGCGGCGATCCCAATTCGTATCGACCTGAGTTCACCTACGAGGACTATCTGCGGTATTCCAACAATGGTGCGAAAAACTTCTACTCGACCCTGGACGCCATCGATGCCGATGGGGCACGGGCACGATATGACGCGTTCAACAGCAAGGTCGGCACCGAGAATGCGGACAATCTCATCGGGTGGAACCGTGACTTTGATGGGCTTTCCTATTACAGCGATCCCAATAAGATCTTTAACTATACGCTGAACGGTAAGCTCTTCCGTGAGATTCAGGACTCTCTGAAGAATCAGGTCATCGTTGGCGAGGCGACGATCAACAAGTATCATTTTGTGGTCGGCGACACATGGATGATGGATAACGATACGATCTTCTCTCCCGTCCTGCGCCTCGACCACAGCAGCCTCTTCGGCACGCATGTGACGGCGAATCTTGGTCTGACGCACAACATCATCAAGGGCAATCCTCACCTGCGCTTCAAGACAAATCTCGGCACAGGCTATGCAGAACCCGGCATGGGCGAACTCTACTACAACTGGGAGATGTACGGCGGCAGCCCCGTCGACCAGGACCGCGCACGTCTCGGCTGGTACTGGACAGGTAATCCAAACCTGAAGCCCGAAAAGTCCGTCAACTTCGACGTTGGCATCGAGGGCGAAACGAAGAAGACCACCATGCGGCTGAACCTCTTCCGCAACACCATCCGCAACTACATGACGACCTACTACACGGGCTACAACATCGACTTCCACCCGAATCTCAAGACAGCGGAGAAGCTTGGCTACCCGCCCGATATGCTCTACAGCTTTAAAAACATCGGCAAGGCCGAGATCACGGGACTTGAGATGGAGGTCAAGCAGAGATTCGACAAACATTGGTCGGGCAAGTTTGGTTACACCTATCTCCATGCGATCAACAAGAGTGATCCGAACATGCCGCGCCAGCTCCTCGACAAGCCGAAACACAAGGTCGACATCGGTGTCGACTACGAGAACAAGGCAAGCGGCTTCCGCGCCTCTCTCTGGGGCGACTACTACATCCGGATGCTCGACAGCAACTCTGTCACGGGCGGCGCGAACTACATGACGATGGACAGCGACATGCAGGGCGGCTACATCTTTGAAAACAAGTATGCACAGGCCGGCGCACGACGCTATCAGCACAAGACGTTCGGCATATGGAACCTCATGCTGCAGCAGAAGTTCGGCGAGGATGCAATGGCGTACATCGGCGTCGACAACATCTTCAACCATCGCGACGACGACCGTGCGACACAGGCGCGCGTCTACCGACTCGGCGTGAATCTCAAGTTCGGTCCCGACAGCAACACACAGCCGAAGGCACCCCTCACGGAGGAGGAAAAGGCGGCGCGTGCAGCACGCAATGCGGAAACGGCAACGGACTTCTTCGCACAGTCCATCGGCAGCTATGCGAAGAACTCGATCGACGCATTCCTCAGCCCCATCTTTGACACAGAGAAAGCGCAGGGCGTTCGTTTCCTCGGCGACTATGCAATGGAATGGGATGCACACGGCGGCACGAACCGCCCGCCCATCAAGATGACGGACGATTCCTCGGTCGGCTCTGCTGAGCGGAACATGCGGGACAGCGACGATCATGGCTTCGCGCAGCGTCTGCGCCTCGGTGTAGACGCACGTCTGAACGACCATCTGAACGCCTCCTTGCTCGCCTCCGCCTCCGGCAAGGACGGCGTCGAAACAAGGACTACCACTGCGCAGTCCCGCGGTCTGAACAACCTGCGCATCAACAATCTGGACGTGACCTATCATGATGGCGCGTTTGACATCTCCCTCGGGCGTCTGCAGGAGCGCATGGGCATCACGGGCTACTACTTCGGCAAGGACTTCGACGGGATCCGCGCCGCATGGACAAACGCCCGCACGCAGGTGCGCCTTGGCTATGGTACGTTCAAGCAGAGCACGGGTATATCGGACTCCGCCTACACCCATGCGACGCACGCCGTCTTCTACCGCCCGCCGACCATCGATGAGTTCATCGGACTGAACCGCTCCACACTCGGAAGCACATTTGATACCCCCGCTCCCGTTGCAGATGCGAACGACAAGATGAACTTCTACCAGCAGCTGACGGCGGCAAAGGAGCGCGGTGCAAGCGTTGCAGAGCAGGCGGCCATCGTGAAGCGGATGTATGACATCGCGACCGCCGCATACGGCAGTGATCTGCTGCGAAAGAACGAGCAGGACGAGACGGAACGCATGCAGATGAATGCCCCCGCTACTGTCAACTATCAGTACCTCGATGCGAGCAACACGCTTCAGACAGGAACCATCGGCTCATTTGACACGCTCGTCTGGGGATTCGACCATCCGGAAGACAAGGAAAACTTCTACATGACGATGGCGGACTATCCGGGCGTCCTTGATGGAGACGGCTCTGCGGCACTGCAGAAGTGGTGGGCGGCAAATAAGGCGAAGGTCATGACGATGTATGAAAACATCGCCAAGGCGAACGCCGGCACCGGCGCGACAAATATCACGCTTACCACATCTGAGAACGATGTATATAACGCGCTGTTCAACGACAACTTTGTCGACGAAACAACGGACGATGCGCTCCCGGGTACACATAACTACCCGAAGTCCATCACGTCGTATTTCAATGCAATCGGCAAGCGCCTGTACTGGACGGAGTACGCAAGCGCCCTGCCCCGCGACGCCCTCACAAAATACACGGGCACACCGATCCGCGCGGTGGGAACCGTTCTCTCAAGCGACCGCATCCCTGCCCTCGAAAGAGCGTTCTTTGTGCAGGCGAAGCACGCACTCACGCCCAATGTCGGTCTCTCCCTCTGGTATCTCGGCTCAACCGGCAACCGAACATTCCACGCAGACTACGCCAACGGTGCAAGCAACGACTCCTATGCGTTCGACAAGCTTGCGAGCGTCATCGGTGTCGGCGCACGCTGGAAGATCGGCAGCAATGCCGCTGTTTCGATCGACTACGGACAGAACCGCACAGATTACGCACGGCACATGAACGGTCACACGATCTACGAACACAAATCGGGAACCGATCAGTTCAGTCTCAAAGGACATGCAGACGGCGGCACGCCGCATTTCTGGACGATGCGCTTTGACATCGGCAAGAGTGACATGGATGTGAAGGGCAGCTGGAATGTCTTTGCCGACTACAAGCATTTCGAGCACGGCTCGTTCTTCGGCGGCAACGGCACGAACTACCTCCCTGACCGCTACCTCGACGGAATCCGCAGCTTCAGCGTCGGCGCGGGCTATGTGCCTGTGCAGAACCTTCTCGTCGAGCTGTTCTACACCTTCGACGCAAAGGGGATCAATGTACGCGACACGCTGTACGGGAGCGAACGCTTCACGCTTGGCAACTACGCAAGCATGCGGCTCACCTACCGTTTCTGAGGAAGCGCTAAGAAAAATTTTCCACACTCCACATTTTGCTGAAAATTTTTCCCAAATATCTATTGATTTTCATTCTCTTATGTGCTATATTTTATACAGGCTTTCGTTAGGGAATGTCCTCGGACATTTCCAAAGCTCTCCTAAAATATAATACACAGCAAAGATAGTCCATAGTGGAGTGTGGACTATTTTTGTGTTTTTTATCATAGTTATATCTTGACAGACATGCTATAATAATCAAAAAGTCAAAATTACTCAAAGGAGATGAATCTATGGCAAAGGAACATATTCAAAAGGACATTGTGATCATCGGCGCGGGCATGGCGGGACTGACCGCCGCACTCTACGCAGGGCGCATGAACCTGCGCACGCTCGTGCTCGAGAACTCGCTCGTCGGCGGGCAGATCGCGACGGCGGCGGACATCGAGAACTATCCGGGCTTCGAACGCGTGAGCGGGATGGAGCTGATCGGGACGCTCGAAAAGCAGGCGACGAATTTCGGTGCGGAGATTGACGAGTTCGACCGCATCGAGCGCGTCGACCTCCGGAGTACGCCGAAGATCGTGGAGACGGAGACGTACATCTACGAGACACCCGTGATCATCATCGCCTCGGGCATGAACCGCCGCAAGCTGCCGCTACCGCAGGAACCCCACTACTTCAATCGCGGCGTGCACTACTGCGAGCTGTGCGACGGGCACACGTATCAGGGCAAGGTGATCTCGGTGATGGGCGGCGGCAACGCGGCGGTCGATGCGGCGAACTTCCTCACGAAGTATGCAAGCCATCTCTATCTGATCCACCGCTCGCAGCTGCGCGCAGACAAGTCCTCACAGGACGCGCTCTATGCAAATCCCAAGGTGACGGTCATGCTTGAGACGGAGATCGAGCACCTGAACGGCGAGGATCGCCTCACGTCCGTCGATCTCCTGCACAAGGATACGGGCAAGAGGGAGACACTGCCCGTGGACAGTATCTTCGTGAACATCGGTGTTCTCCCGAATACCGATTTGTTTGTGGGGCAGCTGAAGCTCACGG
>ERZ773083.2610-NODE-2610-length-11003-cov-3.174552_pt1 | contig 11003 bp, 24 predicted proteins | sample MGYA00511465_ERZ773083 | MGnify/ENA primary metagenome ERZ773083 (study PRJEB29015, sample SAMEA2738001) | human oral metagenome | biome: human oral; feature: human-associated habitat; material: dental | place: China | collected 2060 ... | reverse complement strand
TAGGTGTAGACCCTGAAACTGTTGGACAATTTACAGGTTTGTATGACAAAAATGGTAAGGAAATTTATGAAGGAGATATTGTTTTTGTTGATATGTATAGTGATGAAAAATCTTTTAAAGCATTTGTGGAATGGCAGGAAGAATATGGTTGTTTTGTATTTGTTGAGAAGACACTAATACAAGACAAAGATGGTGTTGAAGAGGTTATAGATGGTGAAACTTATTACTATTCTAAAGAAATATGTAAAACCATAAAAGTTATAGATAATATTTATAAAGACTGTTATAACAGTTATAGAACTAAAAACTGAATAAAATGAAAAAGTTAATTAGAAAAGGTGTGTTCGAAACAAATAGTTCATCCTCTCACTCTCTATCTTTTAAATATGAAGAGGGAGATGTTATCTATGAAGGTCTTGATAAATATTTCGAAGACGAAGATATTTGGATAAATTGTAGTGCTTGTTGTTTTGCAGATAACCGTACTATAAATGCAAAAACAGCTTACGAAAAAATAGCATTATTAGCTACATTATGGAACTCGGATGCGTTTTCTATGTTTCCTATTTATAGTCTTAACACTTTGGAAAATGTTATTCGTAAGAATACAGGTTGTAAAAATGTTTATTTTCATGAAATTGAAATTCTGTGTTTTGATTGGGATTATAGTTTTGACGCTATGGAAGATCTTAAAGACCTCGACCATCTTTATAATTTGATTTTTAACCCTAAACGTTCTATTGTGATTAAATACAACACCTATTAATCCTAATATTAATGACATTACTGATGATGTTTCCAACAAAACATACAAAAGTGAATAGTGAAGAGACACGTTTCGAAAGAGATGTTGACAAGTTAGAGAGTTTTGAAGAAAAAATTTCTATACGAGAATGGATTATATGGGATAGCAAGGACTTTACTGAGAAAGTTTACGAAGATTCTGAAATAATAAAGAAAATTAAGATTAAAAATGGGTTGTAAAATAAATTTGATATCAAAGAAACAAATCTATCTGTTAAAAGAATCTATAAAAATAGAAAGGATTTACATAGATAAATACACTGATTTGGAATTATTTGACAAAAAAGACTATTTTTAAGATATATGAATGTTACAATTATTTGTCCAAAAATTCATAAAGAAGAAAATCATTTACAGAACAGTAAGTATAATGAGGTGTTCTTTGAAGAGTTTTCTATAAGAGATTGGGTTTCTTGGGACACTGAAAGTGGTTTTGAGTTGTGTTATGAAGTAGATTTTGAAACCGTAAAAAGAAATATAAAATCAGGAAACACTATTTATATAAAAATGTATTATGATAACAATATTTACAACGATTGATAAAAAAGATTTGATTTCGAAGAATGATGATTTTTGTAAAATTGAAACAAAAGATGAAGGAGCCTTTAATAAAGGTGACAAGGTGATTGTTAAAATTGGAAATAGTAATTATGATGGTGAGATAGTTAGTGACTGTGGACTTAATTCAAATGTTTTTACACGTTTTTATTATGTAACACTTGAAAATATTTCTAAATACAAATTTCCTATAGTAGACTGTTTAATTAGAAAAAGAAATTGTTTATAAAATTAAAAAAAAAGATATGAGAAACAAATTAAATGAGCTTTTATCACATTACAAAGCTCAATATGAAAAGGCTCTTATAGAAAAAGGGAGAATTGAAATGAGAAAAGAAATAGAAAACACAAGAAATTTCACTTATGCTGAAGGACATAATGATATAGAAATTAAAATGTTAAAAGACTTTATTAAAGAGCTTGAAGAACTTGTGGATATAGCCTTTAACTCATTTTAGACAAGATTCATATATAACTTATAATTGTTAAAATGGAATTAAAATTAAGAAGAACAACAGAAATGATAGACAAACACAATAAAGAAATTTTTGAAGGTGACATTTTGTATTCTGAAACCTCAGGAGTTTTTGAAGTAATTGTGTTACAAAATGGTGAATTTTATCTCAGGGAGATTTCAGAAGGTTTAGGAGAAGAAATTCCTATGAGAAAAGAGTTTGTAAAAACAATGAAGGTGTCAAAATAGAAATTTAATATTATAAAACAATAATATGGATAAAGAAAGTTTTAAAAACGGAGGTTTACATGTAGAAGGTGAACAATCTTTAGAGGAGCTTATAAAAATTTGTTCAGAACAAATGAAACATAATAAAAATTTAAATTATAAAAGCACTACTTCATCAGAGTCTTTTAATCACACTCTTTTATATTGTTTGAGTTTTCAAACCTTTTCTATTTTGAAAGCAATTTCAATACTTGACAATACTATAAAACAATTAATTAAAACAAAGGTAAAATGATTACAAATTTACAAAAAGAAAAGGTAATACAACAGATGGCTCTTGAAAATTATCAAGCAAAACAAAAACACAAGCTGAAAGGACTTGCAAAAGGTGGATATTTGTTTGAACCTGATATTAGTTATGATTTTGAAGAGTTTATTCATTATCGTGTAAAACCTTCATATGTTAGTTTTGAAACAGAAGACAATTGTTGTTTTCATATTTATTCGATAGAAAAAATTCAACAAGAATTAGAAAATTGTGTTAAAAATAGAAATTTTAATGAAGAAGAACAAAAGAAAATTTCTAAATTTACTATAGAATTTCAAGAACTTTGTGATAATTCGGAATTGTATGATTACGATTTAATAATAATTGGCATACCTGATTATGATTGTGGAGGAGCAATAAAGGATGAAGCGAAATTCTACTCTCAATTTATTGGAAGTTCAGGTGAATTTCACGACATAGATAAGAGTTTTAGAGTTTTCAGAATATCAACTCTTGTGGCATATCACGCAAATGAAGACAAACCTTTCGAGAATATAGAAGGTGAACGATGCGGTAGGTTTTATCCCTATTGTTGGTAAATTTCTTGATTTGTAGTAAATTATGATTACTGAGAAAACAATTTATCTGTCTTCATTTTACTTTTCGACAATAGCGATGATGATTATTTTGTTGTTGAATGGGCGTAAAATGAAAGATACTGAGATTTTTTATACAATAGGGATAATAATGATGTTAAGTTTAATGCCTTTGGTAAACACTTTCATTTCTATAGCTATAATTATAGCTCCTATTGTTTATGGAATTATTAAATTAATAAACAAGTTAAAAACAAATAGAAAATGAACAGACAAATAAAATTTAGAGGTTATAGCGAAGAGCGAGGTGAGTATATCTTTGGAAACCTTGTTTCTTGTAGACTGGATTGGGATACGAGTTACTATATAACAAGTACTAATAATGTTACAGATATGAAGAAGCCTCAGCCTGTCGTGACAAACACAATTGGGCAATTCACTGGTTTCTTTGACATAGATAATGTTGAGATTTACGAAGGTGATATTTTAAAACAAACAAGAAAGTCTGACAAATCAGACTACAAAGTGATTCGTTCCGTTATAAGTGCCGCTTTTGTTCTTGTACCTACAAACTTGGAAATGATGAACGATTCTTTTATGGTTTTAACCGAAGTTTTTGTACAAAGTGAAGGTTTGAAGGTAGATTTATCAATTTATAATGAAAAAAACAAATAGAAAATGAAAAATAATAAAGTAACTGTTGAAGAAGTTTTGGAAAAGATGGTTGACATTAAAACACATTTAGAAAAACTTTTAAAATTAATGGATAAGGCGAGAAGGAAAACATTAGCCTTCAGAAAGTTAAAATCTTCAATTGAAGATTTCGAACCTTTTAGAAATGATGAACGTGTTCAGTTGGTGAGTAGAGAAATTCTTGAACTATCTAACGCAATGGAATTGAAAGTTGCCGATTTTAATTAAACAATATAAAACACTATGAAATATGTAGATGTTAAAGATAAAATAGACGAGTTCTTTAAAAATATAAGTCCTGAAGAACTCTACGACCTTGCTATTGAAAGTGGCTTTAAACAAGTTCCACAGCGAAAGAAAGGTTGTTTTCAGTTATTTAAAGAATCGCTTGAGAAAATGACAGAAGAAGAATTTGAGACTCATTTGGAAGAAATGCAAGAAGAAGCTGAAAAGTACGGAAACGATGGAATAACTATTGGTGAATTTTTAAGCAAATTTATTACCAATTACGACGATTTAGAAGATTACGACGATGACAAAGAAGAATAAAAACACAATAGCGCTTTTCGGAGTGGAAGGAGCGGGTAAGGATTGTGTAGCCAATATGCTTGTAGATTTGCATAGTTTGAAAGCTAACGGAAGAGGAAGTCACTTTAGTGATATTTTAGCGATAAATTTGTTCCCTTCAAAATTTAAGAAAACGTACGAAAAGCTGTCTTTCGCAGAACCTATTCAGCGCGCCGTTGCTGCTATGCTTGATGTTCCCTTATATAAAATACAAGGACACGGATTTAAAGACGAACCTCTTGAATATATTACTTACGCTGTAGGTGAGAACTACTTTTCGGATAAAGATGAAACATTAGCTTTAAAAAAAGAATTATTAGAAAAGGGTTATGATTTAAAATATAAAGAGCTTACAACAACTCCAAGAGATATAATTGTACATATTGCCGAGACGATGAAGGAGTTTATGGGAGACGGAATTTGGGCAAAAATAGCTATGAAAAAGACGAAAAAAGAAGGAAAGGTGATTTTCACCGACTTGCGTTTTAAAAGCGAACTAAAAGAGCTTAAAAAACAAAATGCATTAATAGTAAAAGTTGTGTGTACGGATGAGAATGGGAGTGAACTCGAAGGGGACTTGTATCAAATGCACGACTTTCCAGAAGAAGAGATAGATTACGTTATTTACAATAAGAAAGGTAATTGGTCTCATCTTAGAGATGAAATATTGAGAATGATAGAAAAACTAAAACTATAATTTTATAAGAAATAAACAATAAAGACAAATAGTATGAAAACAAAATTACTAAAACTGTTACGAGCAAACTTAGAATTTTACTATTTAAGAGGTGCTGATAAATATTTTGTTTTTGATAAAGAGACAAAAGAATGTAAATGGGGTAAATCTGTTAGCGAAATAATATCACAAACAGCAAAAATGGATAGATTCGCAGAAACACTTGGAATCAAGGTCTTGATGTTACTTGAAAGTGCTGTATCAAGAAGAGAAACAATCGAGGATTACAAACGATATAACTCTATCTATAAACAGATACAAAAGGGGATTGAAGAGGAAGTTAGAAGTGAATTAAAAGAAAACAATACAAGTTCTAACAACTATGTTGTTTTATAAAACTATAAAGATTATAAATTATGCAATATTCATATAAATATTTTATTAGATTTTCAATAATTAGTTTTCTTTTTTATGTGTTAGGTTTAACACTTCCTATATATTTAGGTTGCTCATTATTAAATAACACTTTTGAAATAATGAAATGGGGAACTTATAGTAAAATAGGTTTTATTATTTGGGTTTCGGTGTGTTTATATAACTTATATAAACCACTTTATGAATTTCTGACTTCTTACATAAAAGCTAAACAAGAAGAAGAAAAAAGTTCTAAATCTCTAATTTATAAACAAATAGCAGAAGAAAACGAAAAAATGAGAACAATCAAATTTAGAGGGTTTTCAAACTGCTTATTTCAAAATAAATGGGTTTACGGTTATTTAAGTGATGAAGATAAAATCAGAGGAACAGACCTCCTTGATTGTCGAGTTAATTATAAATCCGTTGGGCAATTCACAGGTTTGTATGACAAAAATGGAAAGGAAATCTATGAGGGCGATATTCTTCTTCACGATTATGGAAATTACAGTCTTATTGTGTACCGAGAGGAATGTATGGCGTTTTGCCGTATTGATGCCAAAGATGTGAACAACATCAATGGGTATTACAATCTTCATGAAGAGGCTTGGCGTTTGTGTTTGAAACATGCGAAGGTCATAGGTAATCAATATGAAAACCCTGAATTGTTAAACTATAATGAAAATTAAATTATTATAAAAACTGTTTGATATTAAAAAATAAGAATAATGAAAATTAAAAGTAATATACAAGAAGTGTTACCTGCATTAGGTACAGTAACTTTGTTTTTAAAATATGCTTCTTCTCAGGCTATGATAGATGATTATTCAGAGGTAATTAAACAAGGAGGTGTAGAGTACAAGTCCGCAGAAGCCCTTTCACAGTTGGCTTCAAGGATTCTTGAGGAAGATGTTCCTGTTGAAGATTTTATCAATTCTACCGATGATAGTTTAGATAAAATATCTGAACAAATGAAAGAGCGTGATGAGAGTTTAACAATGTTTGAGAAGTATCTTAAAATGAATAAAGGAGAAGTTGAAGACTTTTATAAAGAATGGAAAAAGGTTGCAGATAAACAGTGGATTCATTCTGTTGCGGTTGTTTCTTCATTTTCAATTCTTAATAACTTTATAAACTACGCATTAGGATTAATTGAGAAAGAATATTTTAAAGCCTATTTACAAGGTGTAAAAAGTTATAAACTTTTCCCTTCAAATATTTTTGCTTTAACAAGAAGAGCACTTAGGATTACATCTAAATTACTTTATGAATTTCTGAAAAAACGAACTATAAAGTATTACAAAGAGGGTGCTAATATTAATGAAAGTTGGATAAAATTACAAACTGCATTGTTACCTCTTAGTCTTTCTTATAGTGAAATAGAACGACTGTTTGAAGAATCAAAAGAATTAGAAGACTTGGGTTTTATGGAGCAAGCTGAAAAAATGTTAAATGATATTAAAAGAGATGGAAAATAAAATAACACCTATTCGTTCTATAAATAATAATCAAGAAGAAATCATTAATAATATTCTCCGCTTACATTCACCTAATATGAAAATAGATGTAGATGTAACCTATTCAAAAGGAGTTTTTTACAAATCAGGTGTTGTTACAGAGCCAACAATGAAATTTGACCTCACACCACAGACAGAGGACACTGTACAGGCAGATAGTAGAGACCTGCCACTCAAAGATGAAAGTGTAGATACTATTATGTTTGACCCTCCTTTTGTAATTGCAGGAGAAACTTATAAAAATAATACAGATGGTAATAGTTCAAGAATAGCTAAACGATTTTCAGCTTATAAAAACTTTAAAGAATTGAAAGAACATTATTACTATTCCTTAAAGGAGTTTTATAGGGTTCTTAAAAGGGGAGGAATAGTGATATTTAAATGTCAGAATACTGTATCGGGAGGAAAACAGCTATTTTCGCACTATTTTATCCTCAAATCAGCGTTAGAGATAGGTTTCTATCCAAAAGACGAATTTGTACTGTTATCTAAGTCTAAAATGACTTCTTTTGGAGGTAGGTGGAAGACACAACAGCACGCAATGAAGTATCACTCTTACTTTATAGTTTTAAAGAAAGAAGATTGTAAAGTAGATTATGAAATTAAACTGTGAAATATCAATTTAAAACTAAGAAAACCCCTACCTTAATCGGATAGGGGTTTTTGTTTTACATTAATCGTTGATGTTTTTCTTTTAACAACTTCATTATATCTTCTTTAAAAAGTTTCATTGTTGTCTTATTGTCTGTAACGTTAAAGTAAAAAGCATTTTTTTTATTTTCTTCTATAACTGAATTTTCAAAGGAGTATTTTAATTTTACTTTTTTATTTTTACAAATTTCTGGAAAACAGTGTTTAAAATACTTTATAGTTTTTTTCTTTAATTTCATAAAAGTTTTACTGTAAAATCCTTCTTCGTGAGCTGCAAACATTAGAGTGATAAATATCTTGTAAAACTCTTCCATTGCAGGACGTGTGGAAAACAATATACTTTTTTGAGATTTAATCCAAATATAAAGTGTTACTACTTTTAAAAGTAAACCTTCAGGTTCGTTAATATCTGTTTCTATTTGACACTCCCATGTTTTCTTTTTATAATTAAACTCAAACACTTGGTTTTCCAAAGACGCACATTTATCTGAATTAATAGGATTAAATAAGATACTCACCTTAGAAGGATAAACTCCAAATATATCTTTGTCAATTTGCTTTTTAGCTTCTTCTATTATTTGTTCTTTAGTTTCAAATATTTTTTTCATCAATAACCTCCTTCCTCTTTTAATTTATTATTTAATTTTTCTAGAAATTTGTCAGCACTTGCACTGGCCTTAATTCCACTGTATTGATTTTCTGTATTTCTGTTTTTAATAAACAAAAGATTGTCAACTAAAAAATCAATGATTTTATAAGTTAGTTCTTGTTTTTCTAACTTTTCTTCATCGATTGTAGTATCTCCTATAGAAAATATATCCTCCAATTCACTTTCTACAAGTTCTACAATAATGTTTAGATTTTTCATAATAAAAAAAAATAATTAAATTAGTCTTTTAACAATTTTAATTTTTCAACATCTTCTATTGTTAAAGGTTCAAAACTATCGTAATAATCATTATTCGTTTCTGAAATAAAACATAAATTTCCATTATGTTTAATCACAGATTTAAGTTTTGAAATTTGAATAAATTCATTATTTTTGTAAAACCTGCCAAAAATTCCAACTAAATGTTCATAAGAAAAGGGTTCTTGTGTAGATAAACTAAATCCTTTTAGTTTATAAGGTATTGTTGAAAGAGTTGGTTCAAAATCACCAAGTCTAACACCTTCTTCATTAAAATAAAATGTTTTACTAAAACAAAGTTCATTTGGTTTTTCACAAGAAAAGCAAACTTTTACAGGGTAATTTTTATGTGTTTCATCGTTTACATTTAAAACATAACCTTCACCAAGTCCTGCACAATAAACTTTTTGACCTACAAAATAACTATTAATTTGCATATTTATTTATTATTTTTTATTAAATTTCCACACTTCTTCTCCATAATCAAACAACTTGTAAAGCATTCTAACAACTGTTGTTAATTTTTCATTGATATAAAGAGAGTTTATTTCTTCTGAATAAAACATTCTTTCAAGAACATCAAAAAGTTCAGCTTCTTCTCTACTATAAAAGAAGTTATTTTTACCTTTTATTTCCCAACAATTGTTTTTATAATCAAATTGTATAGTTCTTGAATTATTAAGTTCTGCGAGCATTGTCAAAACCCTTCGCACTCTCATCTTTTCGGAGAAACTAAAACCTTTCTCATCTAAGAAAGTGCTAAGATTGTTGTAGATTTCACTTCTTCTCTTTTCTGTTTCTGTTTTCATTTTATTTTTCAGCTAATTTTTTAATTAGTTTTTCTTTAGTGTTTGAAATTTCATTTGTTTTGAAGATGATATCTTCTCGTAACAAATCGTCTTTTATATAACCTTCGACTTCAACAAGATTTAACTTTTTACCTTTGTAGGCAGGTTCGAAAATCAATCTTGATGTTACAAACTTCTGAATCCGATTGTAATAAATTGCGTAGAAGTGTTCACAAATTTCACTCTCGACGTCTTCTAAACCTTTGTAGTTTGTAGTTAAATAATAAGTACCTTTCTTAATGTTTTCTTTAATTTGATAGCTAATAATAAGATATAAAATTATTAAACCTACAACTAACGCAATAATGTATTCTATTGTCATTTTTACCTCCTTTCTTCTAATTGTTTAAAATAATCTGTTAATAAAACAGTGTCCCACTTCATGTTCTCACTACTTCTACTACTTGATGCGTAATAACCATCAACTGCATTTATGTAGAGGCTGTGTTCACCTTGATTGAAAGTTTCAAAAGTAGACTTACTCAAAAAACGCTGAGGTTCGACTTGTTCCAAAGCCAAGTTGTCAAAACTAACTACCTCGAACTTATCGAAAAGTCTTCTTAAATACCACTTCCAATGTTTATGTTTCTTTGTCTGCAAATCAACTTTACCTGCGTTAAACCCAAAGTCCTTCTCACCGAGAACAAGTATCTTTTTAACACCTTTGACAGGTAACTCTAAAATATCTTCAATATCATCAATACCTGCAATTATATGGAAAACAGTGTTTTTGTAATTTACAATCTCTTCTGGAACATTCCACTTTAGACTTTGTCTGTAAGAAACTCCTAAACCTTTAATAAGATTGTTATCTGCCATTTCTAACAGCTTTTTAGAGTATTGTCGAACATTGCCTTGATTTACAGTTAAATTAACAATGTAATCGTTCTCTTCTTTTGCACACCATTCTATAAAGTCAATAAGACCTTCGGATAAAATGTTACAACCAATCGCGAGTTCTATTCCTTTTGGTAGTCCTGTGAGCTTCCCTTTTAGTTTATTGTAATCACACTCTACACCATTGACTTTAGCACTTTCGTGGCAGAAGGAACATAAACCAGGACTTCCATCTTCTCTTTGTCCAAAAGGACACTTACTAGAAACCCTAATGTCTATATTTAAAGGATATGCTAATTGTAAATCATCTTCAAATTCTATTATTCTTGTTCCGTCCTCTTCTATAGACACTAAGGCGTTTCCATTTTTATATTTATACATAAATTTATTTTTCTATAACAGGAACATTAAAAAATTCTTCTTTTTCCTTATCACTTTCAAACCAAAATTCGTCACCTATTAAAAACAACCAAGAGTTTTTATCAAAAATAGCCTTGTAAAGAGAATCATGAGCATAAGGTACTTCAAAATCATCCCAAAACTCTAACTTACTTTCCCCTAAATTTAAAAACTCTACTTTTTCAGCTAATGAATTTTCTTCAATTATCTTTTTTAACATTTCAAGACCTTTTTCATAATCCTCATGTTCGTCACACCATAATGTTGCAAAAAATGCAATCTTTTCTTTTGTGTTATTTGTTCTTCTTGGTTTTTGTCTACCAAAATTATAACCTCCACAATCAATGTAAACCACGCCATCTTTATCAGGATAAACTGTATCATAGATTTTAGGTTTATGCTTTCCATCATTAATAGAAAGGCTGTGAGCAGAAGAACTATTTGTTTCAAAAACACTCTTTCTTATAAGTTTCTTCTTGTGTTCTTCATTCGTTACAATTGGAGGGTTGTTAAATAACTCTTCGTCTTCATCAGAAGCAAAATCATAATCGTCTCCCATTAATCTTAAATAACAATTCTTGTCAAA
>ERZ773083.2609-NODE-2609-length-11004-cov-2.660334_pt1 | contig 11004 bp, 9 predicted proteins | sample MGYA00511465_ERZ773083 | MGnify/ENA primary metagenome ERZ773083 (study PRJEB29015, sample SAMEA2738001) | human oral metagenome | biome: human oral; feature: human-associated habitat; material: dental | place: China | collected 2060 ... | reverse complement strand
CTGATCGGAGGCGTTGTAGGTCAGGGCCCGAAAGCCCTCGTAATTCATGGGCTCCCAGACCAGCTTGTTAAAAACCCTGAAACGGGACAGACGAGAGCCCAGAGAATAGAGGTCATTCTGGGCGCTGATCAGCTTGGTCGCTGTCGTCTGCGGATAAGAATTCAAGTCCATCCAGTATGGGGTGTAACCAAGCGCATGAGCCGCGGACGCCATCGCCATGGAGATGCGGTAATGGCCGAATCCCATGCGGATATTCCCCACGATCAGTCCCTTCCTGTGATCGAAGTCCGCGGGCCCGATCTGTTCTCCGGACCGAAGGGCCTGTCCCAGTCGAATATCCTTTACGCCCAGCCGGTCCCCAATGACCGGATTGTCCTCAATTTCCACCGGATAGAGCTCTCTGCTGTCATCACCGAACTTTCTCGCATATTTCTCCTTGGAATGTACAGCCCTCTGATAATCTCTCCTGGAAATGGCATTGCCAAAAATCTCCCTGGATCTCTCTGTCATATCCTTCTCCCGCTTCCTTCTACCGGCTGATTTTCTCAGCTTCCGGCTCTTCTTCTCAGTTCTTAATCCCATCAATGATCAGACTTGCAACCTCTTCAAGAGCCTCATTATAGTCCAGCTCCATCTCAGCCGCCCTGTCCCCATAGAGCAGACGCTCGATTGTGGATTCATAAATCACCTTGATTACACTGGGATTCACGGGCCGAAGCTGCCTCTCTTCTATCCCCCTTTGGATCAGCTCAAAGGTGGGCTCCCAGTTGCTCTCTATGCGGCTTTCCATGCGCTGATATGGCCTCGGATACTTTTCCCGGAAGCGAAAGAGTTCCGCAAAGTTAATCCCCCTGGCCTCAACCGGCAGCACACAGAGAATTCCTCTGAGCTTGTCCACAACAGACAGATCCCTGTCATCTAAAATAATCTTCTGATCCTTGGCGACCTGGTCAAAGACATTATCGACCAGGTCCGTCAGTATGGCCTCCTTATCCGAGAAGACCTTATAAATGGTCTTCTTGCTCATAGACAGACACCTGGCCAGATCATCCATGGTAAATCTGGCTCCTTTTTCCTTGAGTACTTTCAAACTTCCTGTCAGAATTTTACTTCTTACCGCTTTCCTATCCATTTTTCCCTCATTCAGAAACATTATCTCAAATATTCGTTTCCTACATTGTACCATCCGAAGATCTGACTGCCCTCTGCATTTTTTGACAAAAAAAATGACAGCCGATTGTGAAATCTGCTGTCGAAAAGGGGGGTATTCAAAATTGGTTGCGGAAGAAATCTCTATGAAAAGGGGGGTATTGTCATAAAAGAAAGGGGAACTGCCACAACCGGGGATATTGCTTCTTTCTGTCCCGTCTTGTTCTCCGGAACAATAGTATCTTACATCTTGGCTTATGCATTGTCAACAGTTTTTATTCGCATTTTTTATGCATAACATCTAAAAATCTTCTCTTTCTATGTTTGCTTTGCCTCCCCGTTTCTCTTCCGCGCAAAATAATATACAATTTCTCCCCGTCTAAATTGTCTAATATATCCAGTCCCCTCTGATTTTCATCCTTTTTCTTAGGGATAGGCCCATAACAGAACGCACGCGCTGTGAGGATTAGTAGTCATATCCTTCTCCCATTCTCCCTTTTTCTTTTGCTAAAAAAGTACACAGTTTTTGGTCTTCCAAATTGTATAGCATTTCCGGCTCGTGGGTCAGAATGCCGCATATGTGAATCCAGGCTTGGCCAGACCGCTGCTGAGAATCAACAAAAGATACAGCACAATCATCAGGGCCAGATAGCTTCCTGTGTACTTCCAGAATTTACGGTCCGTCAATATCTTCTTAATTTTTATAAAAATCATAGATTGCCTCATTGATATATACCCATCCAAGAGACCAGGGGTGATAGGCATCTGCCAGGAAATAGGGCGTGTACTCATGTTTGCTCAAGTCTACACACCTGACTCCATAAGCAGCTGCGCTCTTTGCAATTGCCTGATAGGCAGATTCCCGGTTGGCTTGCGGCATCCCGGTCGCGTCATACCAATAACCGCTGATGGGCAGAATGATCACCTGCGTTTGAATCCCCAGCTCCTTTGCCACCTGCAGGAAAAGTTCCAAATCCCCCTTCTCCTTGGCCGAGGTCCACTGTTCACCCTTATGGATCTGAGTTCCCGCCTGATAGCTCTTCTGATACAGGTTCTTCCAGGACTCATTCTTCACATAGAGGGGATTATCCGATTGAGATGCGGTTTCACTGATTGCATCCGCCTTCATCTTCTCCCAATCGACACTGCCATCCTCTGACTGATAGGAATGAACGGTCGCCTCTGTCGGCTCAATATTTTTGGCCACCTTATTCGCATTCTTCAGCTTCAGTACCGCTGCGGCAAAATTCTCCCGGTCTCCCCGGTTCGCTGCCAGCAGATCTGCTGTCAACCGCTCCGTGGCAGATGCATCCTCCGTGGCATAAGCCCGCTGATAGGCCTTGATCCGGTTTGAGAAAGCGATGTCCGAAGATGCCAGCACCATAACCCGGTTGATGATCTTCTGCCTGGTTTCGGCGGAAAGGCGGTCATTCTTCAACATGGCCAGATAGGCCGTGTCGGAAAAATGCTGCTTAAAGGCCGTTGAAGCGACCCCATCTCCGTAGAACCAGGTTGGAGAAGCCAAAAGCGTGACCTTTTTGGGGGATCTGCTCCCATCAATGGCCGCCAGGCTGATCGCATCCTGCAAAGACTGCACCATCGGATGTCCAACTGTCATGGAATCCACCTGCTGTCTGGCAAACATATGGCTGATATGATAAGGCTCCTCGATCCAGGTTCCCAGTTCGGAAGAACCGAAGATGGGCATGGTATCCTCATCCATATTATCTGTCAGAGCGGCCAGCGACTTATTGCGCAAATCGCTGTAGAAAAAGCGAAACCCATCGCCTCCCCGCAGGCTGATCCGGCTCATCGTCAGATGAAAGCCGGCCAGAAAGAAGACAAAGAGGATCAGCGCCATCAAAAATGCCTGGATTCGTCTCATGCCTGCTCCATCTTTGATTTAACGACAGCGATAATCTTGGCCGGGGTGTCCATCTCCTCTCTGCTGTACTCCGCAGGAGCGATGACCACACCGAAGGCCTCTTCGATTTCCACCAGAAGTTCCATATAGCCCAGGGAGTCGATCAGTCCCTCTTCATCAAGATTGATATCCGGGTCTTCCATGACCACCTCGTCCTCGCAGATCTCTGCCAGAATCTCCAGTAATTTTTCTTCCATTTCTTACCTGCTTTCTATTCCCCGTAACTTCTGTCTTTGGAGTGCTCTCCCATACAGACACTCCTCATACGGCCAAACCCAATGATGGAATACACGCACCGTCAAAGTCTTTCCATGCAGTCCTCCATCTCAAATCCTATTTTAACTTAATCAAGTCCATAAATCTTCCCGAGAAGATGAAGAAGCCGAAGAAGACCAGGTGAAAAGTAATCCCCCAGGAGAGAAATTTGAACCATTTTTCTTTCCTGTGCTTCTTGTAGAACTTAGACTTCTTATGGAAAACTTCCGTCAGCGTCAGGAGCAAACCATGGTAGAGACCATAGATCAGATACTGAGGACTTGTCCCGTGCCAGACCCCCATGATCCCCATATTGATAAAAAAGGCAATGCCTGCCACAGTCAGGCGATTCTTGAATTTCTTTGTCTTCATCAGACCCATGGAGATACGGGAGAAGACAAAATCTCGAAACCAGTGCGAAAGACTGATGTGCCAGCGATCCCAGAACTCAATAATATCAAGGCTTCGGAAGGGAGCTCTAAAATTCTCTGGGGTCTCTATACCAAAGAGGTAGGAGGCTCCCACTGCCATGAAAGAGTAGCCTGCAAAATCAAAGAAGAGATAGAAGCCGTAACCATAGAAGTAGACCAGGATATGCTTAGGATCCGTCTTCATTCCGAAATTGGTATAGAGATGATAGAAAGCGGCTCCCAGGGCAAATTTATAGATTGCTCCCAAAAGGATCTTCTGCAGACCTCTCCCCGCCAGATCCATATAATCCTCTCTCGGAAGAACTCGGTGCATATCTCCGCTAAAACGCTGACTCCGATCAATGGGACCCGAAGTCAACACCGGAAAGAAGAGGTTCATATAGAGGAAGTCCCATAGGCTCACCCGATCAATCGAACCGTCATAGGTCTGAATGATGATCTGTGTCGATTTAAAAGTCATATAGGACAGGCCCAGGAAGCCAAAGAGGTGTAGCTGCCAGTTGACCGCCAGAGAGAACTTATAGAGTGCCAAAGGCAGAATCGAGGCAAAAAGGAAGATACGATACAGCCAGGTCTTTCTTCCCCAGCGCATACGCACAGCCAGATATCCCCGATCCAGCGCATAACCGATGGCCAGAAAAAGGGCCAGAAATGCCAGAGCACCCGGTTTTTTGCCCATGGCCAGATAGACGTAGATCAGGGAGACCAGACTCCCATATGGGGCGATTGGTTTTTCCAGATAGCCCAGGATCAATGCCGGCAGGGACAGGGCAATCAGGGAGAGGAAGAAACTTTGATCAACGAATAATGACATCAGATCAGCTCCTCCAGCGCTTTTTTATCCAGTTTACCGTTCATGGTCATCGGGAAAGAATTCACCAGGACCACCTTCTTGGGGACCATATAAGAGGGGATCCGCTCTCCCAGGCTCTGACGAATGTACTTGCGTCTGGCATAGGAGCTGTCCCAGCCCTCCTTCTGAAGAACAAGTGCCGCCAGACTGTGGACTACCCCATCTCTCATCTTTGGCAATACCACAGCCCCATCTACCCCGTCCAGGGTCAAGAGATTCTTCTCGATATCGCCAAGCTCAATCCGATAGCCATGCAGCTTCACCTGTCCGTCGGCGCGGCCGGAGCAATAGACCATACCGTCTTCTCTCACATAGCCCATGTCTCCGGTCCGATAGGAGGCAATCCCTTCTTCATCCCGGAAGAAATGCTCTGCCGTCTGTTTGTCATTGTGATAGTAGCCGGCAGCGACGGTATCACCGTTGATAATCAGTTCTCCGACCTGCCCCTCGGGCAGGCGCTTTCCCTCCGTATCTACAGCGTAAATCTCTGTTTTGTCTTTAGCATATCCGACAGGAAGCAGACTTTCTGTCTTTAAGATGTCATCCGTAATCTCCGTCGCCGTCACACAGACCGTGGTCTCCGTCGGCCCATAGGTATTGATGATATGGGCATCCGGAAAGCGTTCGCGCAGGCCGCGAACGGTTCGCGGTGACAGGGGCTCTCCGCAGAAGAGGAAATGACTGATTCCGGAAAGATGTTTTGCGTCAAAGCAGGGTTCTCCCATAGCCAAATCCGCGAAGGAAGGCGTTGACACCCAGTAATTCACTCCATTTTTTCGAATGAACTCCACAGCTGCGGTCACATCTCTGATCAGATCCCGATCCAGGCAGGCAACGGTGGAACCGGTTGCCAACCCGGTGTATGTGTCCATCACTGACAAGTCAAAGGAGAAGGGAGCTTGGTTCAGAAAAATCCCCCGCCTGCCCTCCACCAGACCGGGCGACCAGCTCAGGTAAGCATTCAGATTGGCATGCGTCACCTTGACGCCCTTGGGCTTTCCCGTCGATCCGGAAGTAAAAATCATATAGTGAATGTCGTCATCTGCCAGGCCCGGCAAAAATTCGGTCTCCTCCGCCGGCACAGCCTCCTTAAGACAGATCTCTTCCAGCATGCGCCGGTCCATCTGATGAACCCCTCTGAACTCTGCCAGTTCTTCTGCCGCAAGGACAAGGGGGCTTGCCACGGCATGTATGATATCGGCGATGCGGCCGTCCGGCATATTCACGTCCATCGGCACATAGGTATGACCAGACAGGGAGCAGGCCAAAAAGCAGACCGGCATCCAGGCACTCTTATGCCCATAGACCGGGATCGGCTGCTTGGGATCCAGTTCCTCCCCGAGAAGGCGAAGGGCAAGGCGACAGCTTCTCTCCCAGAGTTCTCCGTAACTGATCTGTTCTCTTCGGAAGACAAAAGCGGGGCGGCCGGGATCCTCTTTGGCAATTGTTTTGATTTCAGTAATTATATCCATAAATAGCACCTGTTTCCTAAGATATAAGCTTACAGGTTTTGTCCGAAAAGATACAGAGCTATTTTCGAAACTTTTCCTAAAAAAGGCCATACCCTTCCGAGGAAAGGTATGACCCCATGAAAATCCATTATACTCTTACGCGCGGCTCAGCAGACCGACGATCGGCTCAATCCTTCAGAGCGGCCTGTGCTGCTGCCAGACGGGCGATGGGCACACGGAAAGGTGAGCAAGACACATAGTCAAGGCCGATTCTGTGGCAGAACTCGATGGATGAGGGATCACCGCCGTGCTCGCCGCAGATACCCGCATGGAGCTGAGGTCTGGACTGCTTGCCGAGATCGACAGCCATCTCCATCAGCTTGCCGACACCGACCTGATCCAGCTTGGCAAAGGGATCAGACTCGAAGATCTTGTTGCTGTAATAGGAATCCAGGAACTTGCCGGCATCATCACGGGAGAAACCGTAGGTCATCTGGGTCAGGTCATTGGTTCCGAAGCAGAAGAACTCCGCCTGGTTGGCAATCTTGTCTGCTGTCAGAGCAGCTCTGGGGATCTCGATCATGGTGCCGACTTCATACTTGAGGTCAGCTCCTGCGGCCGCGATCTCCTTGTCAGCGGTCTCTACAACGATGTTGCGGACAAATGCCAGCTCCTTCTCATCGCAAGAGAGGGGAATCATGATCTCAGGTACAAGATTCCAGTCGGGATGCGCCTTGGCTACCTTGATGGCCGCACGGATAACGGCAGTCGTCTGCATGCGGGCAATCTCGGGATAGGTAATGGCCAGACGAAGTCCTCTGTGACCCATCATGGGGTTGAATTCCTTGAGACCGGCAATGATATCCTTGATCTGCTGTACGCTCTTACCCTGGGTATCAGCCAGCTTCTTGATCTCTTCCTCGGTGTTGGGCACGAACTCATGAAGAGGGGGATCCAGGAAACGGATGGTCACCGGATTGCCTTCCATAGCCTCATAGAGCTTCTCGAAATCGCCCTGCTGGTAAGGCTCGATCTTCTCAAGAGCCTTCTCTCTCTCCTCAACGGTATCGGAGCAGATCATCTCGCGGAAGGCAGCGATTCTGTCCTCAGCGAAGAACATGTGCTCGGTACGGCAGAGACCGATGCCCTCGGCACCCAGCTCACGGGCCTTGGCCGCATCTGCGGGCGTATCGGCATTGGTGCGAACCTTCAGCTTGCGGTACTTGTCAGCCCAGGCCATCACGCGGCCGAAGTCTCCGCCGATCTCAGCCTCCTTGGTAGCGATATCACCCTTGTAGATCTTACCGGTTGTACCATCGAGAGAAATGTAATCTCCCTCATGGAAGGTCTCTCCGCCCAGGGTGAATACCTTAGCCTCCTCGTCGATGACAATATCACCGCAGCCGGATACACAGCAGGTGCCCATTCCGCGGGCAACGACAGCTGCATGTGAGGTCATACCGCCGCGAACCGTCAGGATACCCTGAGCGGCATGCATTCCCTCGATATCCTCAGGAGAAGTCTCCAGGCGAACCAGGATGACTCTCTCACCTGCGCCGCCGATTCCCTGTGCCTTGGCCTCGTCCGCGTCGAAGACAACCTTACCTGCGGCAGCACCGGGAGAAGCGGGAAGAGCTGTACCGATCACCTGTCCTGCCTTCAGAGCCTCCGCATCGAAAGAGGGATGCAGGAGCTGATCCAGGGACTTGGCGTCAATACGCTTTACCGCAGTCTGCTCGTCAATCTGTCCCTCGTCAACCAGGTCACAGGCGATCTTGATGGCTGCGGGAGCTGTTCTCTTGCCGTCACGGGTCTGAAGGAAGTAGAGCTTGCCCTCCTCGATGGTGAACTCCATATCCTGCATATCATGGAAGTGGTTTTCCAGCTTGGTTGCCAGCTCCATGAACTGCTTATAGACTGCGGGCATGGCGTTCTCAAGTGTGGAGATGGGCTGGGGTGTACGAACACCTGCAACGACGTCCTCACCCTGGGCATTGAGCAGGTACTCGCCGAAAATGCCCTTGGCGCCGGTAGAGGGATTGCGGGTGAAGGCAACGCCGGTACCGGAGGTCTCACCCTTGTTACCGAATACCATGGTCTGCACATTCACGGCAGTACCCCAGGAACCGGGGATGTCGTTCATGCGGCGGTATACGATGGCACGGGGGTTATCCCAGGAACGGAATACGGCTAAAACCGCGCCGATCAGCTGCTTTTTGGCCTCCTGGGGGAAGTCCTCTCCCAGCGCGTTCTTGTAAATGCCCTTGAAGCGGCGAACCAATTCCTTCAGATCATCGACATCCATCTCAACATCATAGGTGATGCCCTTCTTGGCCTTGACGTCATCAATCTCCTTCTCAAAGAGGGACTTGGAGACCTCCATAACGACATCAGAATACATCTGGATGAAACGGCGATAGGAATCATAGGCGAAGCGCTCATTGTTGGTCTTCTTGGCGAATCCCTCGACAGCGATGTCATTTAAGCCCAGGTTCAGAATCGTGTCCATCATACCGGGCATGGACGCGCGGGCACCGGAGCGGACAGATACCAGAAGGGGATCGTTGGGATCACCGAACTTCTTTCCGTTGATATCCTCCAGCCAGGCGATATTCTCGTCGATCTGATCCAGGACCTCCTGGGGAAGGCCCTTGCCGTTGTCATAGTAAGCGGTGCAAGCCTCGGTGGTGATGGTGAATCCCTGAGGGATGGGCATGCCCATATAAGTCATCTCAGCCAGATTACAGCCCTTGCCGCCCAAGAGGTTGCGCATGGATGCGCGGCCCTCGGTAAACTTGTAGACCCATTTGTTTGCCATTGAATTATCCTCCTACAAATCAACTGCTGAAGTGCCCTCTTCACAATCCTCCGAGCGCCACTTCCATGTTCCAGAGGTTTTCCCTCTGAGCACTGGTAAAATAATAACATACTGACCCGAAAGGTCAATTGTCTGTACCCTGATCTGTACAAAATGAGGGCAAAAAAGGAGTCTATTTCTCCCATTTTTGCCCTTGCTGCCAATCTTGTACCTGTAAAAATACAATTTCCTTATTTTGCCTGATAGTCATGACTCCCCTTGGGAAGAATCAGCATCTCACAGTCCGGGCAGTAGTAGCCCCTGCATTTTTCCTTATCTCCAAGCGGATAATCCACATCCCCATATACATGAAGCCGTACAGTCTCTGTACTCCTCTCCTTCTGCCACCAGACACTACCTAAACACCATGCGCCTGTATAGTTCATGGTTCCGGATTCCATCTCCTTACCGCACACAGGACATTTCACTGGATCACCTCAATAGATAAAAAATGTTCATCGTTACATCAAGCGCTGCAGTCACGCCCGCCAGTAGAACTCCGCCTGGCGGGCATAACCGCCAAATCAATCATAGAAGAGAGAGTCAAGTGATTCTTTAAAGTGTTCGTGGTTTCGAAGCATCTTTCGAAAGAGAACAAGAATCACAAGGGTCAATACCGCTCCGGAAGTATTCAGGAAAAAATCATCAATATCGGCTGTTCTGGCCGGAAAGCCGCTTACGACATTAAGTAAGAGCTGAAGAGCTTCAATCATAACAGACACGAATGCGAGCAAAGCTATCTTCTTGCCTGTTTTCCATTTTCCCCGCGTAAAAATTTCAGTATAGACAGAGAGAGGCGATAAGAGCAGAAAATTCCCAATCAGCTGAACCAAAGCCCCCTCGTGCAGGTAATTTCGTATGGACGCAAGAGGAATCGGCTGGTAGAAAGCAAAATAGGAATCAACCCCCTCCTTCATCTGGCGCAGGTCCTCATCGCTAGACAAATAAACAGGAAACAAAGTAATTTTTGCCAGGCAAATCACATACACAAGAAAACTTAGAATAACCCAGTATCTTGTCTGTAATTGCAGTCTCTTTTTCAGAAAACAGCTCAGTAAAAGACCAAGGACAAATATAAGAACAAATAACTCTTTCGTAATATCAATGATCATGGTCCACCAACTCACTGTAAAATTCCCAGTCCATCTCTTTCCAGCCCAGTTTCTGAAATAAATGCCATCCATGTTTTGGGCGGTGTGTAATATGTAATTTTCCCGTTTTGTTTAATTAACGCGTGAAGCGAATCTCAAAGATATATGAGCCCTGCAGGTACACATCCTACAGAGCTCATATATCATGCACTTCAGAAAGCCATTTTCTCTTCCAGATACTTCTCAAGTTCTTCGATAGGCAGACGAACCTGCTCCATGCTGTCGCGGTCACGGACAGTGACAGCCCCGTCCGTCTCAGAATCGAAGTCATAGGTGACGCAGAAGGGAGTTCCGATCTCATCCTGGCGACGGTAGCGCTTGCCGATATTACCTCTGTCGTCATACTCGCAGTTGAACTTCTTAGACAGGCGCTCATAGATCTTTGTCGCGCCCTCCGCAAGCTTCTTGGACAGGGGAAGAACACCGACCTTGACGGGGGCCAGTGCCGGATGGAAGTGGAGGACCGTGCGCATATCGGGCTTGTCCTCGGTCCCGATGTTCTCCTCGTCATAGGCCTCACAGAGGAAGGCCAGAACCACACGGTCTGCGCCCAGAGAGGGCTCAATGACATAGGGGATATACTTCTCATTCTTAGCGTCGTCGAAATAGGACATATCGGCGCCGGAGACCTCCTGGTGCCGGGTCAGATCGTAGTCTGTCCGGTCGGCAATTCCCCAGAGTTCTCCCCAGCCAAAGGGGAAGGTGTACTCAATATCCGTGGTTCCCTTGGAGTAGAAGGACAGTTCCTCTTTGTCATGGTCGCGAAGACGGATATGGTCTTTATTCATGCCAAGAGACAAGAGCCAGTCTCTGCAGAAGCCTCTCCAGTAGTGAAACCATTCCATATCCGTGCCGGGCTCGCAGAAGAACTCCAGCTCCATCTGCTCAAACTCCCGGGTGCGGAAGGTGAAGTTGCCGGGGGGGATCTCATTG
>ERZ773083.2604-NODE-2604-length-11015-cov-3.532208_pt1 | contig 11015 bp, 13 predicted proteins | sample MGYA00511465_ERZ773083 | MGnify/ENA primary metagenome ERZ773083 (study PRJEB29015, sample SAMEA2738001) | human oral metagenome | biome: human oral; feature: human-associated habitat; material: dental | place: China | collected 2060 ... | reverse complement strand
GCGGCGCGTAAAACGGCGCGTTTCGTCGCGCTAGTTAAAATTTTAAAACGAAATTTCAAAAAGCGCGAGCAAATTTTAAAAACGGAATTTTAACTAATCGCGTTAAAATAGCGAAGTCGCACATCTTTCGTCCTATGGAGGCTAGATAGCGAAATAAAATTTACAAATTTTAAAAGGACTTGGATTGACGAACTTGATTTTAGCGGGGCTAGGCGGCTGTGTAGGCGCGATGGCGCGAGTAGGCCTAAGCGGAGTGATTGCGCGCGCAATGGATCGCGCCGGATTTTGGAGCGCGTTTCCGATCGCTACTTTTTGCGTGAATGCGCTGGGAAGCCTGCTGATAGGGTTTTTACTCGCACTAAATTTAACGCAGAGCCTGCGGGTATTTTTTGTCGCAGGCGCGCTGGGCGGCTTTACGACATTTTCTACGTTCAGCTACGATACGCTGCAATTATTGCTGGCGCGAGAATTTGCTATCGGTCTGCTAAACGCGGTCTTAAGCGTATGCGCCTGTATGCTTTTTTGCTACGCTGGGCTGCTCGCGGGCAGAGCGCTTGCAGGCTAGCCGTGGAGCACGTGAGCTTTAAATTTAAATCGCCTCTATGTTTGCGCTTTTAAATCAAAATTTATTGAAAGTGCCTGCGCTACAGAATTTTATCGCGCGCATATGCTGCAAAATCTGCGAGCGATGGGCACAATCCCACATGCCGTGCAGTTTTGCGAAAGGGCGCGCAGTAGTTTCGCAAAGTGCAATATCAAGCAGGAATTATAAGGCGAGCAAATTGTAAGACGAGCGAAAAGTAAAGCGAGCGAGAGGGATTGTAGCTAAATAATGGTGCTCGGCGTCGGGCAGGCTGGCAAAATCCAGATAAATTTGAAATTTGCGTGTATTTTCTGCGTATCTTGTTTGCCGCAGCTTTGTAAAATTTCGCTATCTTGCGCCTAGTTATCGCGACGCCCTAAAAATTTCGCTGTCTTGGCGCGGATAAAATAAACCTAAGCCGTGCGATAAATTTTAAAAGCTCCGCGGGCAAATTTTAAAGCTTGAAGCTTAGAATTTTAAAATTCTCGCGTAAATTTTAGAAGCTAAATTAAAGCACGCCGAAATCACGATCTTATATGCCAAATCCTGCAGCGCTATCTTAGATTTATCGCAAGCGACTGCGAGCCCTCTTAATTTCATTTCTGCAGATTTCATTAACCTGCTCACCCTCGCTATTTCGCAAGATAACCTCGTAGTCCGTGATTTCACGACCTTTGTTATACCCCTCGATATATCTGAATCTCGATAAAACTATTTTAAAGGATTCCACATCGTCTAAAGTATACTTATCGCCGAGCTTTACGTAGTTAAAATTCCTACTAGTAAGCGTATGAAAATTATTAAATTTTTGCTTTAAATTTAGCGTATAAATTTTCGTGGATGCAGCGCCGTTATCGCAGCTATTGATTTTGCTCTCATCAAAGGCAAGCGCGAGGCAAATTTCATCTCCGCAGATTACCTTTATATCTTTGGCGCGGCTGTTTATACGGATGGTCTGTCGCCACCCATCGCCCTCTATCTCAAAGACGTTGCGAGCGAGCTTTTTGGCTATTTCATCTCCGACATAGCCTTTGGCTTCAGATTTATCAGCCCAACCAAGCGCAGAGTAGTTCGGTTTTTGCGGAAAATCCGCAAGCGGAGTTTGAAGCTCGCTTATAGCGTTTAAATTTTCCTCGGTGCCTTGCGGAGCTGCAAAAGATGTGCCCCTCATAGAGTGTAGATTAAAGAAACCGATAAATTTCCTCACGACCTTATGCGCCGTTTGAGAAAATATCTTGGCTTCATTTTCAAAAAGCGAAATATCGTAGATGCCGTAGCTATAATATCCAAGCTCTCCACTTACCCACCTTTCGTCCGGCGAACGATCGATCTCGTCGTATCCATAGTAGCGCTCTGGCATATCTTTTTGTAGCAAGAAGTCGTCGCTATCGCTGTCTTTATACCTAAGCCAGACCCCAAAATCGTCCTTAATGTATAGATAATCAAACTTCGCACCTCCTGCGAATTTTTTCTCGCCTAGCCAAAATACGGGCCTTTTTTCTAGGCTAGGCAGAGCGGCGACGGGAGGCAAATTTTGTAGCTCTTTTTCAAATTTTTCATTGATATAATCGCAAGCGCTAGTGGGCATACTAGGATCGCAACCCTCGGGCGTATCGGATGAAAAAAGCAAATTTAAAATCACAAATATATACAGCACAAAAAGTACGCATGCAACGCTCACGACCAAGGCGGTAATTTTTAAAATTTTTATAAAAGTTTTCATGTCCAAATTTTACCTCGTTGCACCTAAAAAGCATAAAATTTTGCTTTAAATTTGAAATCTCAGCCCATCATCTACGCCTCGTCTGCCGCTTTGCTAAGGCTTTTTAGCGGCTCGCCTTTCTTTTGCCTCTTAGCAAGATGACTTCGTAGTCCACAGGCTCGCGCCGCTTGCCGTATCCGTCTAAAAATAAATTTTTTCAATATTATCAATGTTTATATTGTGTAAATTTAAAAAGTATTCTTTAACTTCTTCGTATTTGCTATGATTATAAATTATTAACGAATAATATTGTGGCGGAGTAAGATTGCCGCCGCCATACGCCATCATATATGGTGATGCTACTGCTATTCTTGGAAAAATGGTAAAAAATCTATCGCCTTTTTTGCCGATAATTATATAAAGGATAAAATTTGTTAATAAAAGCCCAACAAATCCGAATATCCAAAATCCAATAAAAAACAAAAAAGACATAGCAACTATTATGGCAAAACTAAATATTGAAATGCAAACTAGAATCGCCTTTGTACCTTTTTTCTTAGAATAACCAAAAAGTGGTTTGCATATAGTTTCATTTAAATTTGTTAATTCTACTGTTCTTCTTAATTTCAACTCGTTAGAATTTATTTTATAAAATTCAACAATTGAATTTTTGATTAAAATTTTGCTTTTCTTTGGATTATCAAAAACTAAAAAGACTATAACCATAAACGCAATTATGCCGAATGCAAAAATATTTCCTAAAATTATATCTGCCAATACTTCATTATCAAATAAAGCTTTTATGCTAAGCGGTATAGCCAAGGCACATAAAAGCGGTATAGCGGTAATACAACTGTCATAAAAAACCTCATAATCGTACAAAGTAATCGGCTCTTTATCGTAATCCCTTAAATTCCTGTTTTTATTAAAAATAGCGTTTTTCAAATTTAATCTTTTTATAAAATTTCATAGCAAATTTATAGATCAAAATAAGCAAAAACTCCTTTGAAAGTTTTGCTCATCTTGAGTCTAAATTTAAACTAAAACGTAAGCGTTCTGTCGCACTCGCAAACCCAGGTCGCAAGTATATCCATGCTGCCTTTTATTTCGTCGCTAAAGTAGGGCTCTCCTGCGTGCAAGCCGCATCTGCTTTGGCAGCTGCCGCATACTTTTAGCGCCACGCCGCCGCGATATAGCTCCTTTAGTTTGGCTACCAGATCAATGTCGTAATTACCCGGTTTTTCGGTACTATCTCTTACGAGATCGACCGCGTCATTCATAAGAAAAATTCTTACCTTCTCGCCTTTTTATGCAGGCTGTCCGCTAGCCTCAATGCGTTGTAGGCGTTGTCCGAGCCGTTATACGGCTGATTTACCAGGATCAGTAGGATTTTCATTTTGCGCCCCTTCGTTTAAAATTATATTGAAAAGAATTTTATATCAAAGCGAGTTTGCATTGCCTTAAATTTAAGCTCGAGGATCGGAATGGTTAAATTTAGTTTTTATCGGTTTAATTTTTCTCGCGATGAGCTTCATTTATAGCTTCGATTAGGCTTTGCAGCAGCTCGTCTGTAGCTTTCGCTTTGTCGTGCGCGCCGCGATTTTTGCCGTTTGAAGCGCCGGGTCCCGTTCCGCTGGCACAGTCTTGCACAAAATACCACCAAAAGTACCCGCCCACGTAGTTTTGCACGTAGCGCGGCATCGTATAATACCACCTCATCATCGCCTGCTTGCTCGCCTGCGTAGCGTCCGCCGCCGTGTTTCCGCACTCGCCGATACCGAGTTTCGAAGCGGGGAAGGCGCTTTGCAGATCGGTAAAAATTTCGCTCCAATCAGGCGCAAAGCCCTCGTTATCGTCCTCGTAGTAGCTTACGAAAAGATAATCCAGCCCATCTTTCATATCCTGCGGTACGAATTTTCGCAGCCACTCGCGCATCTGCGTTTTCTGCGCTCCGCTCGGCGTATAATACGCCGTAAGCGCCGTTTTAGCGCCCTTTTTGTGGATGAACTCGAATGCCGCGATCATCTTAGCGGCGATAAAATTCGCATCGTCCCCGAGCCAGCCCTCGCCGTTTATTTCGTTGCCGATCTCCCAGATCTGCACGTAGGGCGCAAGCGCAGCGAAGGCGTCCGCGAACCTCTTTTCGTAGCTTTTCACGCTTTTGTACGAGCTCATCTCGTAGGAGTCCACGGGGCACGCCATCACGTACGAAACCTCGCTAAGCCGCCTAAAAAGAGGCTCATACTCGCGCGGGCTAATTTCTTTTGACATCACGACGCGCACGGTTGGCTTTACGGGTAGGGCTTGCAGGGCGCGCACGATGCTTTGCAGCTTCGCGCCCGAGGCGTCTTGTGCGTCCTCGTACCAGCCGTCGTCGATCGTAACGCCCCAGATGAAGTCAGATTTAGAATTTTGCTTTGAAATTTTATTTGGATTTTCGCCGTAAAGTACGCCGCAAAACAGCACCCCGCAAAACAGCGCGAGAAATATGTGTTTGAAATAGACCACGGCTTGCTCCTTGATTTTAAATTTTAAAAATTTAGCTCTTTGCTGGTCTTTCCACAACCGATCAAGCAATCAAAATTTATCTCTTGCCTCTAAGATCATAAGAATAATACGAACGAGAAAAGCCCTCTACGCTGAACATAGCAAAAGCATTAAGTGCAAGAGCCGCTAAGCTGAGCAGTACCGTAGCAGGCAGCGAAAAACGCGCCAAAAATGCATTTGCAATAGCTGCAAGTACAAGCGCGATAAAGCAATATGAAAATATCGCAACTCCGCTAGTGTCGGCAAGCTCCTGATAAAATCTATAAAAAAACAGAAACGATGCGATGAATCCCAATGCAAGCAGTATTTGAGCGATGATGCCGCCCGCTAAAAATATAAATAACAATACGCCTATAAATATTGCCGCAAAGGCAATGGCTACGTTGCGCAAAAGGCTGCGGCTTACGGTAAGTTTAGAGATATTATAAATGCTAAAGATAAAAAGCACGAATGCCGCTGCGCTTAGTAATACTCCCAATCCGCCGTAAATTCCTAATAGCAATAGCACCAATTCAGCTATAGCTTTTAAGGCGCAGGCCGCGATGAAGGTGTATTTGATGAGTGCTATTTCTTTTTCTTGAGGGTTTGAGGGCTGCTGGCCTTGAGTGTGTAGATAGTCGTTTAAGTCCATGGTTGCTCCTTTAAAATTTAGCAAAAGTATATCTAAAAAACGAATAGGTAAAGATAAATTTCAAAATTTAGTGGCTCGCAGGCGGATATGTCGTATAAAGCAAGCGCCGCACAAAGGCAGGTAAATTTAAGAGATAAATTTTAAAATTTAGATTGGAATTTCGGCGCTGACGCGGCGGGTAAATTTCAAGCGGGCTGTAAATTTAAAAAGATTTGAGATAGATTTCGCGCAGATCTGCAAATTTAAAATCCGCAAATCCGCGCAAACTGCTACAAGCGTGACTCGTAGCGACGTAGCGTGTAAAGACGTTTAAGCATCTTTTTGCGAGCTGAAATTTTTTGCTTTTTGCGGACTTCCGTCATCGGCTCAAAAAATCGTCTCGCACGGACCTCGGTAACGACTAGGTTACGATCGGTCTGTTTCTTAAAGCGTCTGTAAGCTTCGTCAAATGATTCGTTCGGATATACCTTTACTCCAGGCACTTTCCTCACCGCCTTTCAAAAAAATGAACCGTGAGTTTAGCGAAAAATTCCTTAAATTTGCTTTTGAAGCGCTTTTTTATACTTCCACACGCTTTTGTTGTTGCGAGTATCTATCATCGAAAGCTCTAAAAGTAGGCTTTCGCTTGCTTGTGCGGTAGAATTTTTAGCTGCAGAATTTAAGCTTTTTGATTTTTTAGATCCTGTCTTACCATCGTTTGTCACAGTGGGGCTTTGCGGTAAAATTTTACCTACCAAGATGTAATCCGGCGCGTAGATCGAGCCGCTTTCTACGGCATGATAGCCATGGCTTACGCCATCGTTGCTAAATACGAGTTCGTCTTTACTTGGAGCGTCTGTGACGACTGCTTTGCCTGAATGCAGCAGCGAAATTCTAATTTTTTTGCTTAAAAATTCCGCATCCACGCCGTGCGCGTTCGTTCCATCCAGTGGCTCAATGCCGACGACGCTGAATCTACCGCCTTTTTTGCCGACTATGCGCTTCGAGAGTAGATCGGCGATGCTTTCGCCTGCGATGCGCTCCAGATACGCGTTTGGATATCCTGCGTGGTCGATGTCTCCTGCAAGTGCCGAATTATCCGTGCTTTTAGAGCCTTTAAGCGCAGCGCAGCCCGCTAAAAAGGCACACAGCAAGATCACGAAAAAACTTATTTTAAAATTTTTCATAGCATTTCCAAATTTTATAAAATAAACTCCGCGATTATAGCGAGATTTGGTTAAATTTCGTTTTTTATAAGCAAAATTTGTAACGGATATTCCGCTCGTTCCTTTAATTTTGAGTTAAAGATTCCTTGATATACTTTCTGCCAATTTATTCAGAAAATTCTCGGGGTGCTTATGAAAAAAATCATTAAAAGAGACGGAAGTTTTCAAGAATTTCAATCCTACAAAATAAAAGATGCTATCAAAAAAGCCTACAAAAGCGTCGGTACCGAATTTGACGAAAAGGTTTTCGATAACGTAATGGGCGCTATCGTTTTTAAAGACAAATTAAGCGTCGAAGATATTCAAGATCTTATCGAGAAAAAGCTCTTTGAAGCGGGCGATTTCGCCGTTTTGAAAAGCTTCATGATCTACCGCCACACGCACAAGATGCAGCGCGAGCACATTTTGGGGCTTGAAGAGGATACGACCTATATCAATTGCACCCAGACGGTCAACGAATACATCAGCAAGCAGGATTGGCGAATTTTAGCAAATTCCAATACCAGCTACTCAAACGCAGGCCTCATCAACAACACCGCCGGTAAGGTCATCGCAAACTACTGGCTAGATAAAATTTACTCTCGCGAGGAGGGCGCGGCGCACCGAAACGGCGACTATCATATCCACGATCTGGACTGCCTTACGGCGTATTGCGCGGGCTGGAGCTTGCGCGTGCTTCTAAACGAGGGCTTTAACGGCGTGCGCGGCAGGGTTGAGAGCAAGGCGCCGAAGCATTTCCGCGAAGCGCTGTATCAGATGGCCAATTTCCTTGGAATTTTACAGAGCGAATGGGCGGGCGCGCAGGCATTTAGCAGCTTTGATACGTATCTGGCGCCATACGTTTTCCGCGACAAATTAAGCGACGATGAGGTCAAAAAGGCGATCACGAGCTTCGTATTCAACCTAAACGTCCCGGCGCGCTGGGGACAGAGCCCGTTTACCAACGTCACCATCGATATGACCTGCCCGGATGATCTAAAAACACAGATTCCTACGCATAATAACGAGCATCTGTTTAAAAATTTACGCGACGATGAGCTTTTGGCCGAGGCTAAAAGGCGCGGTAAGGACTCGCTTGAGGCTTTGACTTACGGCGATTTCGAGCCCGAGATGAATCGCATCGTGATTGCGTTTTACGAGGTTTTAACGACGGGCGATAAGTGCGGTCAGCCCTTTACCTTCCCGATTCCTACGGTAAATTTAACGGAGGAGTTTGATTGGGATACGCCTGCGGCCGACGCGGTATTTGAAAACACCGCCAAGGTGGGTTCAAGCTATTTTCAAAATTTTATCGGCTCGCAATACATCACGAACGAAAAGGGCGAGCGCGTACCCAATCCAAAGGCGTATAAACCTGGCGCCGTACGCTCGATGTGCTGCCGCTTGCAGCTTGATCTGCGCGAGCTTCTTAAGCGCGGCGGAGGACTTTTCGGAAGCGCAGAGATGACGGGAAGCATCGGCGTCGTAACGATAAATTTAGCCCGCCTAGGCTATCTGTATAAAAATAACGAAGAGGCGCTGTATGCGAGGCTAGATGAGCTTTTGGAGCTTGCTAAATCGACGCTTGAAAAGAAGCGAAAATTTGTAACCGAGATGTTTGAGCGCGGTTTGTATCCATACACGAAGCGCTATCTGCCGGGCTTTAATAACCATTTTAGTACTATTGGCATTAACGGCGCAAACGAGATGATCCGAAATTTTAGCGGAAATAAAGAGGATATTACGACGGAATTCGGACGTAAATTTGCCCTTAAAATGGTTGAGTATCTGCGCGAGAAGATCCGCTCGTTTCAGGAGCAGACGGGCAATCTATACAATCTCGAAGCCACGCCTGCCGAGGGAACTACGTATCGCTTCGCCAAAGAGGATAAGAAGCGCTACGCAGACATCATCCAAGCGGGATTTGATAAAAACATATACTACACCAACTCTACGCAGCTTCCGGCAAATTTCGGAAGCGATCCGTTTGAGGCGCTGGCGATGCAAGATGAGCTACAAAGCTCCTATACCGGCGGCACGGTGCTGCATCTGTATATGAAGGAGCGCATCAGCTCGGCTCAGGCGTGTAAGCAGCTCGTAAAAAGCGTAGTGCAAAACTACAAGCTTCCTTATATCACGATCACGCCGATTTTTAGCGTCTGCCATAAGCACGGCTACATCAGCGGCGAGCATGAATACTGCCCGAAATGCGACGAGGAGCTGCTTGCGGAATACAAGGCCAAGCAGAGCAAGGGCGCCTAAATAGCGATTTAAATTTTAATCTTAATGAAAGGATGGAGAATGGAATTTCCAAAAGAGTTAGAAGCAAAACGCACAAAATGCGTCGTTTACACAAGAGTAATGGGCTATTTGCGCCCGGTAGAGAGCTTTAATATCGGAAAGAAGGGCGAGCACAAAGAGCGCGTCTTTTTTGAAGAGAAAAAAGACAAAAAACAAATAGCCTAGTCGCCGCTACCGGCCAAATGCAACAAACGCATACGAAGCCGCCGCAAGCCTTAAACCTGCGTAACGCGCAGATTTACGAGATCACGCCGTTTACGATGCTTGATTTTGCTGATCACATCGCCGCGATCGCGTGGTTTTGCGGCTGCAATATGCGCTGCAATTACTGCTACAACCCACAAATCGTTACTTCACGGGGTAAAATTTCAAACGAAGAGTTTCTACGCTTTTTGGATGCGCGCGCGGGCAAGCTTCAGGGCATCGTATTTAGCGGCGGCGAATGCACCTGTGCGAGCGATTTTATCCCGCTGGCGCACGAAGTTAAGCAGCGTGGCTTTTTGCTCAAAGTAGACACCAACGGCTCAAATCCGCAAAAGATCGAAGAGGCGCTAAGCCTAGGGCTGATCGATTATATCGCGCTTGATTTTAAGGCGCCGCGGCAGGATTTTGAGCTCATCACGAAGTCAAGCTTATACGATAAATTTCTGCAAACTCTTAGGCTTTTGCTGCGGCGAAATTTTAAATTTGAGGTGCGCACGACCGTGCATGCGGATTTTTTAAACGAAGCAAAGATCGAGCAGATGGCGCAAATTCTATACAGCGAGGGCTACCGCGGCGTCTATTATCTGCAAAACTTCCTGCCCACCGGCGATAATTTCGGCAATTTAGACGCGCCGCTTGCGAGCTTTGATCCAAGCAAAATCCGCACCGATCTAAAGATCGAACTTAGAAATTTTGATTAAATTTACGCCGTCGCGCGCGTCTTGCCGCGATGAACGCGATGAAATTTTTTAGCGCATTTATCTAGCGCGCATTGTCCGGTGTATATTGTGCCACGATAAATTTCGCCTTGCGGGAAGCTTTAAAATTTAACCTTGCCGCCACTTGCTATGTTTGAATTTCATTCCGTCTGCGGCGTAAAATTTTATTTTATCAAGCGCTTAAAATTTTATACCGCGCAGATTTAGCTCCCCGTAAAATTTCACGCCGTGCAAGTAGGCCGCTTCAAAACAAAAGGTAAATTTAGCTTGCTTTGGCTAAAATACGCCGAAATTTTTAAAAAGGCAAAAAATGGATAGGAAAAAAATCTACAACCCCTTCTCCGATGAGACCCTTACCGATCGCAAGGTCTTCGGCGGCAATCCGCAGGGTATTTTAAATTTTACCAAGGCGAAATATCAATGGGCGCTGAAACTTTGGGATCTGATGGAGGCCAACACCTGGTTTCCTAAAGAGGTCGATACCACCGACGACGTGCGCGATTATAACTTCAATCTCACAAGCGCCGAGAAGCGGATGTATGATCTCGTGTGGAGCCAGCTGATATCGATGGATAGCTTTCAGACCAACAATCTCGCCGATAATATCAACCCCTACATCACGGCTCCGGAGATCAACGCCGTGCTCGCTCGCCAAGCCTACGAGGAGGCCAATCACAGCAAATCCTACGCCGTCATGGTCGAGGCGATCTGTGAAAATACCGATCTCATTTACGAGATGGAGAAGCACGACGATATGCTCCGCAGGAAAAACGACTACATTTCAAGCGTCTATGAGGAGCTCGCGGGCGAGGTTAGCGACGATAAACTGCTGCTAGCGATGGTAGCGAATCAAATTTTAGAGGGGATCTATTTTTATAGCGGCTTTACCTCGATCTATGCGCTAGCGCGTGCGGGCAAGATGCTAGGCAGCGCGCAGATGATCCGCTTCATACAGCGCGACGAGATCACGCATCTGCTGCTCTTTCAAAACATGATAAATTCCGTCCGCAAAGAGCGCGCCGATCTGTTTAACAAACGCAACGTGGATAAAATTTACGAGATGTTCGAGACGGCGGGAAACTTAGAGATCGATTGGGGCAAATACATCACGGATAACCAAATAATGGGCTTTACGGACGATATC
>ERZ773083.2603-NODE-2603-length-11016-cov-3.238756_pt1 | contig 11016 bp, 10 predicted proteins | sample MGYA00511465_ERZ773083 | MGnify/ENA primary metagenome ERZ773083 (study PRJEB29015, sample SAMEA2738001) | human oral metagenome | biome: human oral; feature: human-associated habitat; material: dental | place: China | collected 2060 ... | reverse complement strand
AATGGTAGAACAAATATTAAAAGTAGAAGAATTAATTTCTAAAAAGATTAGTAGAATAGTAGTAATGGGTATTGGAGAACCTTTTGATAATTATGATAATTTTTGTAAATTTATTAAAATAATCAATTCAGACTTAGGTCTTAGTATTGGAAGCCGTCATATTACAGTATCTACTTGTGGAGTAGTACCTAAAATAAAAGAATTTGCAGATTTTCCATATCAAGTAAATCTTGCAATATCTCTTCATTCTGCTATTGAAAACAAAAGACAAGAATTAATGCCTATATCAAAGGCATATGATTTAAATACTTTAAAAGAAGCATTAATTTATTATTATAATAAAACTCATAGAAGAATAACTATAGAGTATATAATGTTGAATAAAGTAAATGATGGTATTGAAGATGCTAAAGCTTTAGTAAATTATGTGAAAGATTTAAATTGCTATATAAATTTAATACCATATAATACAACTAATGCTAGTGATTTTGAAAGAAGTAGTGATAAAAATATAAAACAATTTTATGATTATTTAATAAAAAATAAATTAACTGCTACTGTAAGAAAAGAATTCGGAAGTAAAATTAGTGCTGCATGTGGACAATTAAGTAGTATGGCAGAAAAATAAAGCTATTTAAAAAAAACAAATAAAATGGTAAAATCAATATAGATTGTGAATAATAAAGGAGAAATAATGATATCATATTTTCTAACTGATACTGGAAGAATAAGAACACATAATGAAGATAGTGTAACAATAGTTAAAAATAAAAAAGGTGAAGTATTAGCTTGTGTAGCTGATGGAGTCGGTGGACATAAAGCAGGTGAAATAGCAAGTCAAATTGCAATCAATACTATTACTGAAGCTTTTAAAGAAACATTTAAAGATTTAGATAAGTTATCAGCAATAAATTGGTTAAGACAAGCTACTACAGAAATTAATAATAAAATATTTAGTTATGTTGATAAGCATGAAGAAGCTAAAGGAATGGGAACTACTTTAGTATGTGCATTAATTACAAAAGATTATATATTAATTGGAAATGTTGGAGATTCATCAGGTTTTGCTATAAAAAAAGAAAAATTATATAAAATAACATATGATCATACATTAGTTAATCTTTTATTAAAAGCAGGGGAAATAACTGAAGAGGAAGCGAAAAACCATCCAAAGAAAAATGTACTTATGAAAGCTTTAGGGACAAATGATCCTATTGAAATAGATATATTTGATTGTGATTTAGATATAGAAGGAATACTTCTTGCAAGTGATGGTTTAACTAATATGTTAGATAAAGAAAAGATTATGGCAGTGTTAAATACTAATGAACCTATTCAAGATAAAGTAATTAAACTGATTGCTAAAGCTAACAATAGAGGTGGAACAGATAATATTTCAGTAGCATATATTGATTTTAAAGAAGGTGTTAAAAAGTGATATCAAAAGGAACAATAATAGGGGATAGATATGAAATAATAAAGTCTTTAGGAGAAGGAGGAATGGCTAATGTATATTTAGCTAATGATATTCTTCTTAATAGAGAAGTTGCCATAAAAATGTTAAGAGGTGAACTTTCTAATGAAGATAAGTTTATTAAGCGTTTTCAAAGAGAAGCATTAGCATTATCGTCATCTTCTATATCACATCCAAATATAGTTCAAATGTATGATTTAGGAGAGGAAAATAATAATCATTATATAGTTATGGAATATGTAAAAGGTAATACATTAAAACATTTACTTAATAAAAGAGGACATTTAACTTTAACAGAAGCAGTTGATATTATGCTTCAATTAACTGAAGGAATATCACATGCTCATAAATCTTATATTATTCATAGAGATTTAAAACCTCAAAATATAATGATAGAAGATAATGGATTAGTAAAAATAGCTGATTTTGGAATAGCTATAGCATTAAATGCTGCTCAACTAACTCAAACTAATTCAGTTATGGGATCAGTTCATTATTTACCTCCTGAACAAGCTGGAGGTCACAAAGCTACAATAAAATCAGATATTTATTCTTTAGGTATAATGTTTTATGAATTATTAACAGGTGTACTTCCTTTTAGAGGAGAAAATGCCGTAGAAATAGCATTAAAGCATATGAAAACGCCTATAGAATCAGTAAAAAAATATAACGAAAATATTCCTCAAAGTGTAGAAAATATTATATTAAAAGCTACAGCAAAAAATCCTAAAAATAGATATAATGATGTAAATGAAATGCATCAAGATTTATTATATTGTTTAAATGAAGAAGTTAAAAATCAACCTAAAGTAATATTTAAATATCCAGAATTTAATTTTGAAGAAGCACCAAAGATGATTATTGCAAATCCAGAGAAAAAAAGTGATAATAAAGAAGAAAAAGTAATTAATAAAAGTTATATTCCTGAGGAAAAAGAAGAGGAAGAAAAAGAAGTAAAAAAAGAAAAAAAATTATTAAAAATACTTGCTATAATCTTAATTTTAATAGTATTAGTTTTAGGCGGAATATTTATATTTACTAAATATTTTAATGCTAATAAAACTGTTAAAATACCAAATGTTTCAAACCTTTCTAGAGAAGATGCAGAAAGTGTTTTAAAAGAAAATGGTATATCAGTAAATAGTGAAGTAAAACAAATTGAAAGTGATACTATAGAAAAAGGTAAAGTTGTAAAAACTGATCCTAGTATAGGTACTAGTGTAAAAAAAGGAAGAAGTATTACAATATATGTATCTTCTGGAGAAAATAAATTTATTGTAGAAAATTATAAAAATTTAAATTTTCTAACAGTAAAAACTAAATTAGAAGAAGTATATAAAATGAAGGTAGTAGAAAAGAAAAAAGAAGTAGAAAGCTTAGATTCAATTGATCAATATACTATTTTAGATCAAGAACCTAAAGAAGGGTCTAAACTTAGTATAGGAGATACTATCACTTTATATACACCTGATATATATGAAAAATATCCGGATTTTGTTAAAGATAAATGGACTATTCAAAGAGTAAGAGACTTTGCAAGAAAATATAATATAAATCTTCAAGAAGAAGCAGTAGATTCTGAAAAAACAAAAGATACTATTATTAGACAAAATAGACAAGCTGGTACTAAAATAGAAGCAAATGCTACATTATCAGTTAGTTATTCTAAAGGTAAGACATCATGAAAGTAGGAGTTTCAATACTTAATTCAATTAATATAAAAAGAGATTTGGAATTACTAAGTAATACAACTTGTGATTATTTTCACATAGATGTTATGGATAAAAAATTTGTTACTAATAAAAATGATCCATACGATATCCTAAAATGCTATGAAAATTTATATAATAAAAGATTAGATATTCATCTTATGTGTGAAAACCCATTACCTTATATAAATAAATATATAAATTTAAATACAGAATTTATTACTATTCATATCGAAATAAAAGAAGATATTGAAAAAATAATTAATCATATAAAAGAATATGGAATTAAAGTAGGACTTGCTATAAAACCATCTACTGATGTAAGATGTATAGAGCCTTTTTTAGATGATATAGATTTAGTTTTACTTATGTCAGTTGAACCTGGTTATGGAGGACAAAAATTTATTTTATCTACTGAAAGAAAAATAAAGGAATTAAAGGACTTAATTAAGAATAAAAATATATTAATTTCAGTAGATGGAGGAATTGATAATCTTACTAAACAATATGTTCAAGAAGCAGATATATTAGTAAGTGGTAGTTATATATTAAAAGGTAATTATGAAGAAAGGATAGAGTCATTAAAATGAAAAAAATATTATTTGTTATATGTTTAGCATTAATATTAACTTCTTGTAGTAAACTTAAAATAGATATATCTAAAGATGGTGATACTATAGATTATATAAAGACTGAAAATAAGAAAGATAAAGTAACAACTATTACAAATCCAGGAAGTTTAAATGAATATATAAAAGCGAAAAAATATAATAAACTCACTAAAAAAGAAGAAGATGTTTATGTTAAAATCAATTCTATTAAAGAAGCAGATAATGAAGATTTAGAATTGTATAATAAGACTCATGATAAGAAGTTAATTGTTCCAACTGGTACTAAATTATATAAATTAAATTATGATATTAAATTATCTAATTTTAAAACTACTGATGATATGGAAAATGGTAGTATTGATATTAAAATTATAGATAAAACTTCTAAAGTTTTAACAGAGATATATTATTTAAAAGAATCAGAAGGTCTTAAAACTAATGAAACTGGTAATGTTTCAATTTTATTTATATTAAGTGATAAAGAAGATTTTATAGTAAATATTGGAGGAAGTTATATAAGATGATTTATTTAGATTATTCTGCAACTACAAAATGTGATAAAGATATATTAGATACATATGTTAAAGTAAGTGAAGAATATTTTGCTAATAGTTCATCTCAATATTTACTTGCTTATCAAGTAAAAGATTTAATAGATACTGCTACACAAAAAGTAGCAGATCTTTTTTCGGTAAAATCAAATGAAATAATTTATACTTCATCTGCAACAGAAGCAAATAATACTGCAATAAAAGGAATAGTTTATTATCAAAATAGAACTAAAAAAATAATTACCTCCACTAAAATACATTCTAGTATTAAAGAAACTTTAAAATATATGAATACTTTAGGTTATGAAGTTTATTTTTTAAAAAATGATAGTACGGGAAGAATAGATATAGATGATTTGAAAAAAAATATAATGTCAGCTTCATTAGTTACGATTCCTTTAATATCTAGTGAAGTAGGTATTATAGAAGATATAGAAGAAATTAAAAAAATTGTTAAAACAAATTCAAGATGTTTATTACATGTAGACGCTACACAAGCTGTAGGAAAGATACTCTTTAATATGGATGATATAGATATGCTTAGTTTGTCAGCACATAAACTTTTTGGTATTAAAAATAGTGGAATGTTAATAAAAAAAGAAAAAGTTAATTTAATACCATTAATTCATGGGGGATTATCTACTACAATATATAGAAGTGGAACAGCAGATCAAGCTAGTATTGTTTGTATGGCTAAAACACTTAGAAAAGCATTGGAAAATGTAGAAGAAAAATTTAATTATGTTAATAAAATAAAACAGGATTTAATAGAATTTTTTGTAAAATATGAAAAGATAAAATTAAATTCTTCTACTTATACTAGTCCATATATATTAAACCTATCTTTTTTAGGAATAAAAATAGAAAGTTTTATTCATAAGATGGAAGAGAAAGAAATATACTTATCTACTAAAAGTGCTTGCAGTAATGATAAATTATTAAGTGATGAAGTATATTCATTATTTAATGACGAAGAAAGAGCAAAAACATCTTTTAGAATATCTATTTCATATAAAACAAAAAAAGAAGAAATAATAAAATTTAAAGATGTTTTTGATAAAGTATATAATATTTTTATCAATATGAAATAATTATTAATAGACACATATTTTATGTGTTTTTATTTAATAAAAACCTACTTCTTAGAAGAAAAACAGATAATAATATTCTTTAAAATTTAATAGAACTTAAATTAATAATATGTTATACTTTAAAAGTAGAAAAGAGGTTGTTATGGATTTATTTATTATATTAATTTTATTATTAATAGTTATATTTTATTTTAGAAAATTTTCGTCTTTTGTATATGCTTTTGCATTGATTGACATTTTCTTAAGAATGCTTAATTTTATTAGAATTTATACTGCAAAATCAGTACCTGAATTAAGCCATTTACTATATAGATATTTTCCAAGTGATTTACTAAGTGTAGTAGCTAAGTATATTTCAAGAAATTCTATTTTATTTATTATTATTGCATGGGGATTTTTGATTTTATATATGTGTTTTTGGTTTTATAACTTTAAATATTTTTTAAAGAAAGGAAAATAATATGATAGAAGCAATTATTTTAGGAATAGTTCAAGGTGTTACAGAATTTTTACCTGTTTCATCTTCTGCTCATTTGATAATTTTTAGAGAAGTATTTAATATAGGTTCATCTATTTCTAAGTATGGACTAGCTTTTGATTTAGCTCTTCATGTTGGAACACTTCTTGCAGTTGTAATTTTTTTCTTTTCAGATTTATGGAAAATTTTTATTCAAGGTATTACAAAACCAAAAGAAAATAAATTATTTTATTATCTTATTGTTGCAACAATACCTGCTGCTTTAGCAGGTATTTTACTTGAAGACTTGATAGACTCTATTTTTAGAAACAATTTAATTATTATAGGTTGTGGTTTAATAATTATGGGTGTTGTTTTATATATAGCAGATAGCTTTAATAAAGAAAAAAAATCTTTAGAAAAAATTACATTAAAAGATGCTATTTTGATTGGTATAATGCAAACTTTTGCCCTAATTCCAGGTTTTTCAAGAAGTGGAACGACAATATCTACAGCAAGAATGTTAAAAATTAATAGAGAAGATGCTACTAAATTTTCATTTTTTTTATCTATTCCTGTTATAGCAGGTGGAGCTTTATTAAAGCTTTTAAAACATTCTAAGGAAGTTATGAATCATATAAGTATTTTTAGTATAGGTACAATTACTTCTTTTATTGTAGGGATATTAACTATTAAATTTTTATTAAAATATTTAAAGAAAAATGATTTCAGTATATTTATGTGGTGGAGAGTACTGCTTGGATTATTTATAATTTTCTTTGTAATTTTTAAATAGTATTATATAATTATCTTAAGGAGGATTGAAAATATGAACACTGGATTAATAGTTGTTTTAGTAATAGTAGGGATAATTTTTATTATAGCTTTATGGTTTATTCTAACTTATAATGGATTAACTGTAGCATATTCTAGAGTAGAAGAAGCTTTTTCTCATATGGATATATATTTAAAGAAAAGATTCGATTTAATACCTAATCTAGTAGAAACTACAAAAGGTATGGCTAAACATGAAGAAGCTATATTTACAAGAGTAGCAGAAGCAAGAAGTGGAGTATTAAATGCTAAAACTGTAGGAGAAAAAGTAGAAGCTGAAAATAATTTTAGTGCTGCTATTAGAGGACTTGTTGCAACATATGAAAATTATCCACAAATTACTGCAACAGCAGGATTTCAAGAATTAATGGGTAGTTTAAAAGAAATAGAAAAAGAAATTTCATCTACAAGAGAATTTTACAATGGTGCAGTTAGAATATTTAACAATAAAGTATTAGTATTTCCAACTGTATTAATTGCAAATATGTTTGGATTTAAAAAACAACCTTACTTTGAAGTTAAAGACGAAAAAGAAAGAGAAAATGTTAAAGTAAGCTTTGAATAAAATGCTTAGAAAAAGAAAAATAATTTATGTTGTTTTTCTTTTTTTTATGATATTATTTAAGTATAGGAGAGTAGGAGATTAGTTATGAAAAATATCAAAAAAATATTTTTGTTAATGGTGTTACTTTTATCTTCAATATCAGTATTTGCATATGGTAATGAAGAAGAAGCATTTCATTATGATCGAATCCATATGGATATCAAAATAAAAGAAAAAGGTATCATAGAAGTTACGGAAACTAGAGATACAGTATTTAAGCAGTCTAGAAGAGGAATATTTTTTAATTTATCTGAAAATTATAGATTATCTGCTGATGGTAAAATAATCACAAGAAAATTTAATATATATGATGTTAAAGTATTATCTGGACATTCTAATAAAATAACAAGAAATAGTAGTACTGTTAATATAAGACTTGGTAATCCTGATTATTATGCTAATACCAATGAAAAATATGTTGTTACATATAAAATATTAACTAAAGATTTAGGACTTAATAAAGAACTATTTTATTATAATTTAATAGGTAATGAAGCAACATATACAAATAAGTTAACTTTTAAAATTACTAGTTATAAAGATACAGACTTTAGTAAAATGAAGTTTTATAAAGGTAGTGGAAGTACTACAGAATTTAAAAATTTAAAAACAACTATTACTAATAATTCAATAGAAGGTGAAGTATTAGAACCTTTTAAATCAGGCGAACCTTTTACAGTAATAAATAATTTTGAAAAAGGTTATTATGCTTATCCAACTTCTAAAAGTATAACTATTTCTATATTATTTATAGTATTAGGAATCATCATAGTAGTAATTATATTTCTTATACATAATGCTAAAGGAAAAGATGATGAAATAATAGAACAAATTACTATGAAAATACCTGATGGACTTAATTCAGCAGATGTAGCATATTTATTTGAAAATATGACTACTAGAAAAGCAGTTATGTCATTATTATTTCAATTAGCTAATGAAAATTTCATTAAAATAGATGCAGAAAAAAATAAATTTTTAATTACAAAACTTAAAAATTATGATGGAGAAGATAAAGCTAAAAGAAGAGTCATGACTATGATTTTTTACGATAATAAAACAGAAGTAGATTTAACTAAGTCTAGTACTAGATTAGGTAAAGAATTGTTTTATGGATTTTCTTCTGTTGCTACTATAACAGAAAATAAATTTAAAAAAGATAAAGCAATATATAACCATAATTCATCTTTAGTAGTATTATTTGCAATTATAATATCTTTAATGCAAATATTATATCTAATGTTTGCATCATATTCAGTATCAAATAAATTATTTATTGGTTCTAATTGGTCAATTTTTTTAATAATTTTTATTTATAATATTAGCTTAGTTTCTATCTTAGAAAAATCATATGTAAAACTTAAAAATAATAGTAATATTGTAATGGGAATTATATTTACTATTTTAATATCAGGATTTGGATATTTATATATAATACCTTATATGGAATTAAATGTATTAACAATATCGTTTCTAGATGTAGTATTTACTACCGTATGTGTATTAGCAACAATAATAGTACCTTTTTTAGGTAAAAGAACAGAATATGGTAATAAAATTTTAGGTCAAGTAAAAGGACTTTATACTTTTATAAAATATACAAAAGAAGATAAAATAAAAATGTTCTTAGATGAAAATCCTAATTTATTCTTTGATATATTACCAGTAGCATTTGCGTTTGGACTTACTAAAAAATGGTTAGATTTATTTAAAGATATGAATATAGAATCAATGGATAATTCATATATGTATACATATGCAACAATTAATTATTTATCAGATTTTAATAATAACATAGATTCTATAATGCCTTCATATACAGAATATAGATCAGAAGTATATAGCTCATCATCTGGATCTTCAGATGGTGGAGGATATAGTGGATCTGGTGGTGGAGGATTTGGTGGATCATCATCATCTGGATCTTGGTAAAAGCAATAGTCATATTGCTTTTTCTTTTTTTAATAGTATTAAAATGTTATAATTAACATATGATGAAACAAGAAATGGATGATTTTTTGGAATTTATAAAAATAGAAAAAGGACTAAGTGAAAACACTTATATATCATATAAAAATGATTTAGATATTTATTATGAATATTTAGTAGCTAATAAAATATTTGAGATAAATAATGTTAAATCAAAAGATATAGTAAACTTTATAGAAAAATATAAAGATAATAATAAAACAACAACAATAGCACATAAATTGACGGTTATTAAATCTTTACATAGTTATTTATATGAAACAAAGAAAATAAAAGAAAATGTAGCAGAAAATATTAAAAGACCTAAACTTAAAAAAGTTCTTCCTAAAGCTTTAACTCATGAAGAAATTAATAAACTTTTAGATATAGATCTTGATACTATTCAAAATATAAGACTTAAAGCTATGCTAGAAATGTTATATGCTACAGGATTTAGATCTAGTGAATTACTTAATTTAAAAATGCAAGATATAGATATGGTTAACTATATAATAAGATGTAAAGGAAAAGGAAATAAAGAAAGAATAGTTCCTATGAGTGAAGTTAGCTTAAAATATTTAAAAAAGTATTTAGAAGTTAGACCTATGTTTTTTAAGAAAGAAAAACCATCAGATTTCGTGTTTTTATCTAAAAGAGGTAGCAATATCAATAGAACTACTTTTTTTAAAGAAATAAAGGATATACTAATTAAAAAAGATATAAATTATAATATATCTCCACATAGTTTAAGACACTCATTTGCTACTCATTTATTAGAAGGAGGAGCAGATTTAAAAAGTATTCAGTTTATGATGGGACATTCTGATATATCAACTACAAAAATATATACAAAAATAGCAAATTCTAAACTAAAAGATGAGTATACTATATCTCATCCTAGAAGTAAAAGAGGTAATTAATTATGAAATTTAAAAGAATATTTTTACTTATTATTGAAGGAATAGGAGTAGGGGAAGCAAGTGATGCTTTAACATATTCAGATAGTGGAGTAAATACACTAAAACATGTTTTAGATAATAATAATTTAGTATTACCAAATCTTTCTAAATTAGGTTTTTTAAGCACTTTAAATATGAGTGAGAACAATAATGTAACAGCTGATTATACAATTGCAAGACCCAATAATTATGGTAAAGATGATTTAAGTAATTATTATGAATTATTTGGAATTGCTAATTTAAATGAATTTAAAGATTTTTCTAAATTACAAACTTTTCCAGTAGAATTAATAGAAAATTTAGAACAAATAACAAATTATAGAATAATAGGGAATAGAATATTAAATGACAAAAATGAAATAATAAATGAACTAGGGGAAAGACATTTAAATTATGGATCATTAATACTATATTCAACTAGTAATTCTACTATTGAAATATCAGCACATGAAGATATTATTCCTATTTCAAAATTATTTGAATACGCAGAAAAAATAAGAAAATTTACTGAAAAAGACACAAGATTTACAGTATCTAGAGTTATAGCAAGAAGTTTTAATGGATATAAAAAAGGAGAATTCAAATTTACTGATGAAAAAACTTTTATAAGTAATGTCCCTAATTGTTATACAAAAGAAATAATTAAACAAAATAAAGAGGTTATATCAATAGGTAATTTTCAAGATTATCTTTCAAAAGAAGCTGTTACTAAGATAATAAAAGCATCTTCAAGCAATATAAATACTATAAATAAATTA
>ERZ773083.2602-NODE-2602-length-11022-cov-4.501049_pt1 | contig 11022 bp, 10 predicted proteins | sample MGYA00511465_ERZ773083 | MGnify/ENA primary metagenome ERZ773083 (study PRJEB29015, sample SAMEA2738001) | human oral metagenome | biome: human oral; feature: human-associated habitat; material: dental | place: China | collected 2060 ... | reverse complement strand
GAGATGATGAGAGAAGGAATACATCCAGAGTATTACCAGGCAACAGTTACATGTAACTGTGGTAACACATTTGTGACAGGTTCAACGAAGAAGGATATCCACGTAGAGGTTTGTTCAAAGTGCCATTCATTCTACACAGGACAGCAGAAGGCAGCTTCCGCACGTGGACGAATTGAGAAGTTCAATCGTAAGTATGGAGTTAAAGCAGAATAGGTTTTACAGGCTATAAGGGTTGGGCATATCAGTATAAATATGACCCGGCTCTTTTTACATATATAGAAACTTGTTAACCTATAAATCGGGCAGTCATTATTGACTGCATAATTATTATAACAGGAGTAATTGAATTGAAATATTCAGGCATAGGCGGTCAGGCTGTTATTGAGGGCATAATGATGAGAAACGGAAATGATTATGCGACTGCCGTAAGAAAACCTGACGGCAATATAGAGGTAAAGAAAGATATTTATGTAAGTATGTCAAAAAAACATCCTTTTTTAGGATTAATGTTTGTAAGAGGAATATTTGCATTTGCAGATTCGATGATCATAGGCATGAGATCACTGTCATATTCTGCAAGTTTTTTTGAAGATGATGAAAACAGCAAGCCGTCAAAATTGGAGCTTTTTTTTGATAAAGTATTCGGAAAAAAAGCTGAATCCGTGATTATGGGAATTACAACGGTATTTTCAATACTTGCAGCAATAGGGATATTTCTGCTGATTCCGGCGTTTCTGGGAGGCTTATTGAGGCGTGTATATAATAATTACTATATTGCGGCACTGTTTGAAGGTGCAGTGAGGATTTTGATATTTGTTCTTTATATTATGCTTATATCAAGATTTGAAGAGATAAGGCGTACATTTATGTATCACGGTGCTGAACATAAATGTATAAATTGCGTTGAGAACGGTCTTGAGCTTAATGTAGAGAATGTTATGAAGTCGTCAAAGGAACATAAAAGATGCGGTACAAGCTTTATAATAATAGTTATGCTTATAAGCATAGTATTTTTTATGGCAATAAGGGTTGATACCATAGCTTTAAGGCTCATTACAAGGCTCCTTCTGATACCTGTTATAGCAGGTGTAAGTTTTGAATTTTTAAGCCTTGCAGGCAGGAGCGATTCAAGACTTGTAAATATACTTAGCAGACCGGGTATGTGGATGCAGGGGCTTACAGTAAAGGAACCTACAAGCGATATGGTTGAGGTTGCAATATGTGCGGTTGAATCGGTATTTGACTGGAAAAAATACCTTGAAGAAAATTTTAAAAAAGAAGACTAGGTATACTTAAAACAGCCGCCTTTAATGTGATACAGGCAGTTATATAAGGATATTTTATAAGATGAATAAACTATTATGAAAAATATTACCTACGCAGGACTATATAATGAGGGAAAGACGGAACTTTTATTGGCAGGTATAGAGGATGCTGAAATTGATGCAAAGCTTCTGCTTCTGTATGTTTTTAATATAAGCTTAAATGATTTTTGCCTTAAGCTTAATAATAAGATTGATGATGCCGTTTTGCTGCAAAGATACAGAAAGCTTATAAAAAAGAGGGCTTCACATACACCGCTTCAATATATAACAGGTGTGCAGAATTTCTGCGGAATGGATTTTTTTGTAAACCCGTCTGTGCTTATACCCAGACTTGATACGGAGATTTTAGTTGAAACCGTACTGAATAATGAAAAACGTATTATGCAGATGAATATGTCGAGGGAAGAGGCTGAAAATACAGTATATAAAAAAGAAAACTATAAATCTGAAAAAAGCGGTACAAAAAGGCTTTTAGATCTTTGCACCGGTTCAGGCATAATTGCTGTAACCTTAAAAAAGGCTGGCGGTTTTGATGAGGTTTATGCTTCGGATATTTCAAGGCAGGCACTTGATACGGCTGTAAAAAATGCAAGATATAATATGGCGGATATTACTTTTATAGAAAGTGATATGTTTAATAATCCGGATATGCCTCATATGCTTGATATAATAGTCAGTAATCCGCCATATATAAAAAGTGCCGATATACAAAAACTTATGCCTGAAGTTGCGGAACATGAGCCTGTGTCTGCACTTGACGGGCATGAGGACGGGCTGTATTTTTACAGGATAATTGCACAAAAGGCAGGCGATTATATGGCTCATGGCGGAAGACTTTATCTTGAGATAGGCTCACGGCAGGCAGAGCAGGTTAAAGATTTATTTGATAAACACGGGTTTAGTGATATAAAGGTTGTAAAGGACTTGGCATATAATGAAAGAGTAGTATATATGACAAGGCAGTAGTTGATTAATAATATTTATAGAAAGAGGTATTGGAATGTTTGACAATTTAGAAGATATACTTGTACATTATGAAGAAGTTATGGCAGAACTTGCAAATCCTGAAGTTGCAGGAAATCAAGACAGATTTAAAAAGCTTATGAAAGAACAGTCTGATCTTCTTCCGCTTGTAAATGCGTATAATGATTATAAAAATGCATTAAAAAACCAGCAGGATGCGCTGGCTATACTTGATTCCGAGAGTGATGATGAGATGAGGGAGCTGGCAAAAGAGGAGCTGGCTGAAGGAAAGAGGAGGGAAACTGAGCTTGAGCATGAACTTAAGCTCCTGCTTCTTCCGAAAGATCCTAATGATGATAAAAATATAATGCTTGAAATAAGGGCAGGTGCCGGCGGAGATGAAGCGGCTCTTTTTGCTGCCGAGCTTTACAGAATGTATGCACATTATGCTGAAAATCTTAACTGGAAGGTTGAAATAATAAGTTTAAATGAAAACGGCATAGGCGGCTTTAAGGAAATTGTTGCTATGATAAGCGGCAGAGGAGCATATTCAAAGCTTAAATATGAGTCGGGAGTACATAGGGTGCAGAGAGTGCCTGAAACCGAGTCGGGCGGAAGGATACATACATCAACCGCCTCAGTTGCGGTGATGCCTGAGGCAGAAGAGGTTGATGTACATATAGACATGAATGATATACGAATAGATGTTATGCGTGCTTCGGGAAATGGAGGGCAGTGTGTCAATACTACAGACTCCGCAGTTCGTCTTACTCACTATCCCAGCGGTATAGTGATATATTCACAGACTGAAAAATCACAGCTGCAAAATAAGGAAAAGGCTTTTGCCTTATTAAGAAGCAAGCTTTATGAGCTTGAGCTTGAAAAAAAACAGTCGGAGGAAGCACAGGAAAGAAGAAGCCAGATAGGTACAGGCGACAGGTCTGAAAAAATAAGGACGTACAATTTTCCGCAGGGCAGGGTTACGGATCACAGGATAAACCTGACGATGTATAAGCTTGATAAAATAATGGACGGAGATATACAGGAGCTTATAGATGCATGTATAGCGGCGGATCAGAGTGCAAAACTAAGCAAATTGGCACAGGTGTAGACAGCTACATCCTGTGCCGATTTCTTTAAAAATATAACGTTTATAGTTGTTCATACCTTTTTTACTACTGTTTATACCTTAAAACACACAAAAAAATAATATAGTATATAATACATACAGTTAGAAAAGCACAGCTTATAGTGATAACGGATTTGCGTATGTTCGTGGTTTTTGAATGAATGGAGCAAGTTATAGAGTTAGAGTTTTGTATTGTTTAGTGATAGCGGTATGAGTCGGTGATAGGTTGCTTATGTATGGTTGGAGAGATAACAGTTAGAATGGTTAAGTTAGAGCGATTAAGTTATAGTGATAACAGTTGGAATGATTGAGTTAGAGCGGTTAAGTTATAGTGATAACAGTCGGAATGATTAAGTTAGAGCGATTAAGTTATAGTGATAACAGTCGGAATGATTGGGTTAGAGCGATTAAACCGGGAAATGTTAAGCTAAGCTGTTATAGGTTTTAGGTTAGAGAAGGTTGACTAAGAGCATATTTTATGGTCGGAGTCTGTAAACAGGAGAAGTTTTAGTGATAGAATGATATGAGTATATAGGATATATGGTGATATAGCGGCAGCAGGTACCTCAAGTTATTAACAGCAGAGTTGGTGATTTGAGGTATGGGTGTTTATAGGTGCGAGTGTATTTATAATTTCTATTTTAAAGAATGAATATTAAGGTTGGGGCGATTTTATATAGCCTTTTTATATAGCCGGGAGTGTCTTGAGCGATCTAGGGGTTTTATCGTATAGAGGCGTTGCCAGAAAAAGTTCAGGATAAACATAGAATAGTTCTTGTCATTTACCGGAATTATTTTATGGGTATCTCTGGGCTTTTTTTTATATGTTTTCGGTACAGCTTTCCTTTATCATTGGACTACGTACAGTTTTTTATATATTTATGATAGGAGGCTATGCTTTTATGTATAAAAAGGCAAAAATGATTGAGTCCGACAATATATTGTTATTTGCAATATAATCAGAATAATTATCATGTATTTAATCTAACAACAGATAGTATACGCAAATTGCGAAATGGAGGTTTGCAATGAAAAAGAAGAGAAATATTTTACTTGGATTAACGTTTGTATTTTTAACATCAACGGTTATTGTATGGGCTGATCCCTACAATACTGAAAATACGCTGCAAAGAGGCTCAGAGTTTATACAGGAGAATACAGAGGATGAAACGGTACTTAATACTTTAGAAAATAAGACTTCAGATAATGAGGATATTAAAGATTATAATTATAAAATTAAGGCTTCCGAATCTGAAACAGTTTTGACTGCAACCGGAAGTAATGCCAAGGCAAAAGCTTCTGATACTGAAGTGAAGGATTCTGATGTTAATGCAAAAGAAAAAGATGTTGATACTGAAGTGAAAGATTCTGATTCTAAGACAAAAGCTTCTGATGACGAAGTGAAAGATTCTGAGAAGGAAACATCTGATATATCAAACAAAGATTTTGATATAGAGGGAACAGTACTTATAAAATATAACGGAACCGATGAAAAGGTTATTGTACCGGATGTGGTTGAAGTAATAGGGAAAGAGGCATTTAAGGGAAATCCTTATGTAAAGGAGCTTATACTTCCGAATTCGGTAAAATGTGCCGAATCTGAAGCGTTTGCATATATGGAGAATCTTGAGGTGATAGAAAAAGGGTTATTTTTCTATACACATTATGTGGATATTTATGACGGCTGCAACAAGCTTGCAGAGTTCAAGGTCAGAAGAGAGTATTATTAAGTGATATAAAATAATACTAGCCTTAATAAAATAATATAAAATATGAGAGGGGTTATATAGATGAAAACAAATAAAAATTATAAAAAAGTATTTGCAGTTATATGTACATTGGCAATGTTATTTTCAAATATAATATATACAACGTCTTATAATACAGTTATTGCGGCTAATGGTCAGCCTAATCAAAGTGTATATAATACTAAAAATATTGTCGGATGGTACTCAACAGGATTAAATTCATGGTACTATTACAGTGAACAGGGTATTATGAAAACGGGCTGGCTGAATGAAAAAGGAAGCTGGTATTATCTGAATGTCAAGACAGATGCAGCTGAAGGTCTTATGAGGTACGGCTGGTATCAGGACGGCGGCGGCAAATGGTATTTTCTTAATACACTGCATGACGGAAATTTCGGGAAAATGCTTACGAATTGGCACTGGATAGACGGTTACAGCTACTGTTTCGGAAATGACGGCAGTTTATATCAGGATACTGTAACACCTGACGGATATATGGTAAATAAAGACGGCAGATGGATAAAGGACTTTAAAGTACAATATGTTAAAGGCAAAGGGCTGCCATCACTGCCGCCGTCAAGTACTGAAAAAAGTATAAATTCTTCAGGTTCATATGCCGGAAAATCATATAAAAATTTAAACGGCAAGGGACAATCCGGCAGTGATACAAAAGCAAAGCCCGGCAGCGACGGAAAAAATAATTTAAATAATTCAAATCAGGGAAAACCTTCGGATCCTGCTGAAAATCCTCAAAATCCTCAAACAGGTAATAAAGAATCAGGCAAAGAAGATAAAAAATATACTGTTACCTTTGATTTTAATTATCCGAATCAAACTAAAACCCAATCGGTTTCGGTAAAGGCGGGAGATTATGTGCAGGAGCCGGAGCCTGCGTATAGAGACGGGTATTATTTTTTAGCATGGTATAGGAATAAGGATGAGAAAGATTTAATGAATGCTTTTTCATTTAAGGATACACCTGTCAATGAGGATATCACATTATATGCGATATGGCTTGATATGAAGCATGACAGTGATGCAGACGGGCTTGTAGATGCGATGGAGACTTTGATAAATACCGACATTCACAAGCCTGACACTGATGATGACGGACTGACGGATTATCATGAGTATGAACTTACGCTAACAGATCCTCTTAATCCGCATACGTATTCAAAGGATATTAAGGATGCGGATTTTGACATAGATAATGACGGACTTACAAATCTGCAGGAGGTGGAGTTTGGTTCAAGTCCAATACATAATGATAAAGATAAGGATTATCTTAATGACGGAAAAGAAAAGGAGTACGGGACTGATCCGAACAAGGCTGATACGGATAATGACGGACTTATAGACGGACTTGAAATACAATACGGTTTCAGTCCGACAAATCCCGATACTGACGGAAACGGAATCCTTGATGGAGAAGAGATTATCAGTGTTACGAAGGTATATGAAGGAGAGCAGGGAAGCTCCAAGCCGTCGGCAGTAATAAAGCTTAAGGCAGGAAATGCGGATAATATCAGTATAGAAAGAGATACGCCAAGTGAAAGCATTTGGATGCCCGAAGAAGTTCCCGGACTTCTTGATGCCGCTTATGATTTTAAGGCGGACGGTGAAATACAGGAGGCTGTTTTAACATTTAAATTTGATGATAAGTATGTTCAGTCCGAGGATTTTGAGCCGGCAATATACTATGTTGATACTGAAAATCAGGAACTTGTGCTTTTAGAGGAGCAAAGCATTGACTGGAACAATCATACGGTAACGGCAAAAACAACTCATTTTTCAAAATATAGTCTGCTGAATAAAAAGGATCAGAAAAAAGCATGGGAACAAAATATACTGTCTTCATCAAAATTTGATCCGGGTGCAATAATAGAGGTTGTATTTGTAATAGATGAATCCGAAAGTATGCTAAAAAATGACAGCGGTAAAGTCAGGGTTGATGTTACAAAAAAATTTATAGATACGCTTAGGAAAGGAGACAGGGCTGCGGTTATAGGCTTTTGGACCTCAGCAACTACCTATCAGTCATTAACCGACGATCTTGAGGCTGCAAAGGAAAGCCTGAGCAGTATTGAAAACAACAGGGGCTGGACAAATTTAAGTGTAGCTTTGGAACAGGCTATGAAAGAGTACCCGGTTGCAGGCAGCGATTCAAATACAAAAGAAAAAGCGATGAAAATCATTGTCTTTTTAACTGACGGACAGGGCTATTACGATCCGAAATATGAACAGATGGCAATAGAGCGTGGAGTTAAAATATATACGGTAGGTCTTGGAAATGAGTACGATAGGGCGCTGCTTAATAAGATAGCCTTATTTACGGGAGGTAAGCACTATCATGCAGACAGTGCGGATGAGCTGATTGAAGAATTCAAGAAGCTGATAAGCGATACGGTAGATGTAGTTAGCGATAGCGACGGGGACGGATTAAGTGATTATCATGAGGAGAGAATCAGACTTTTCAACGGAATAATTATGATGCTTGACAAAAAAACGCCGACACTGACGGAGACGGTTTAAAGGACGGTGAAGAAATAGTCCAGAGAACGGATAAAAACGGCAGAGTATTTTTTGAACTTAAATCCTATCCGACTAGAAAAGATAGTGATAATGACAGCGTCGAAGACAAAGAAGATGAATATCCTTTAACAGCTAAAATATATCAGATAGATTATCTTGGAAGTCCGAAACACCTGGCAAGTGTTGAAGAAAGAGTGGATAAAAGGCTGAAAGATAACAATATATCACAGGATTATCGTGAAGCCAGGTTTGAAAGTGCAAAATTTGGAGTAGAGATTCTTATGGAGGATTATTATACATTTTTGACGGAAAGAAACGTTGACACGACAAATAAAATTAGGGAGAATTACTGGCAAAGCAACTGGGATAAATACTGGGATAGTTATTGCACTAAATTCAATAACTATATGAAGGATTGCAAAGTAAGTGAAGAAATTCACTACTTTAGAAATAATTTAAACAGAATTCCGAAGGATATCAATGAATTAAAGGCGAGCAGCAGCAATTGGGTGTTATTAAAAGTAGGTACCTCCACCTACCATATGTGTCCCTCCGATTTTTCAGGAAACGGACTATATAATCTTAAGTTTATGTCTAAAGACGGAAAAAATGAGGGTGTATATATCAATATTTATGGAGATAATAACAACAACTCGAACAAAGGTTTAGCCTGTACCGAAAAGACAGATCCTAAAAATATGGGAACATATAATTTCAGCGGTATGTATTACAACGATATAGGAGTATCTCTAGAGAGATTAGCTCATTTGCAGTTAGATGTTGCCCCTTATGAAAAATATGGAAATAAATCAATAGATGATTTGCCGAAAGAGGGAGAGAAAAGTGGTCAGAATGCGACTAGATATGACAATGATTCTGATGCAAAACAGGCAAGAAAAACCTTTGAGGAAGGTTGGCAAGGTATAAAGGAATGAAAAAGAAAAAGCTTTTATTTTTTATTGATATATTGACTACTATACTCTTAATAATACAGGTACAATCTATGCTTGTCTTTAGTATAAAGTATTTTTCACATTTAAAAGATTTTCTAGTACAGACTTATTTTGCAGGATATGTTTTTTATGGGATATCAGGAGTTATAGAAAGGTCGACATATCGGGATATATATCCATGGATTCAATTTATAGTGTTTTGTCTTAATATCTATGCAGCGATGGTAAAGCTGAAAGATATTCACAATAAGGAGCTTGTCAAAGGTATATACAGGTACTTTCTTGTATTTAATGTAGCATTTGTAGTTATTAAAGCTTTGGAATTTTGTGTAAACTGGTATATCATAACTAGTGCATAATAAACATAAACTTAGAAGTTTAATGTTTAAGTGGAATTAAACGGTGCAGTGAGCCGGAAGATTCTAACCTATCTATAGGGGCTGGAGATTAATAAGATTTTTTAATCATTTCAGCCCCTATATAGTAGATAATACAGGCAAATTGCGAAATGGAGGTTTGCAATGAAAAAGAAGAAAAATATTTTGTTTGGATTAGCATAGGAATCGATGAAGAAATGGGTTACTTTAGAAATAAGTTAAACAGAATTCCAAAGAACATTAATGAATTAAAGAAGAAAAGCGGCAATTGGGTGTTATTGACTATGGAACATTCGCCTTATAATATTTATGGAAATGCCTCAAAAGATGATTTGCCTATAACTGTAGAGATATATGATCTGAATGAGAATAGATATGATAATGACTTTGATGCACAACATACAAGGCAAACTTTTGAAGAAGGATGAAAGGGATAAAGGAATGAAAAAGAAAAAGCTTTTATTTTTTATTGATATATTGACTGCTGTACTCTTAGTAATACAGATACAATCTACTGTTTGTATGATTATAAAGAAATTTTCATATTTGCAAGGTTATCAATTACGGGATTTTTTGGACTTATATATTTTTTATGGAATAGCGGGTGCTATAGATAATTCTCCATTTAGGGATATATATCCAAGGATTCAATTTATAGTATTTTGTCTTAATATCTATGCAATAGTTGTAAAATTGAAAAATATTCGTAATAAGGAGCTTATCAAAGGAATATACAGGTATTTTCTTATATTTAATGCAGTATTTGTAGTATTTAAGATTTTTGAATTTTACGCTTATTTGGAAGGCTTGATGTCGGTATAACAAACATAAACTTAGAAGTTTGATACCTCAGTGGAATAAAACTGTGAAGTTTAGCTGAAAGTATCTAACATATTTAGAGGGGCTGGAGATTAATAAGATTTTTTAATCATTTCAGCCCCTATATAGTAGATAATATTAGACATTAATCCCTACAAAATTTATGTAAATGTATCAGAAATTGATTTTCCAGAGAAAAACGAAGAAAAACCGGGGAGAAATCTGTATAGATAGGACTCTAATTTAAATGCACAAGAGGCAAGAAAGAGCTTTTAGGAGATGTGGAAAGGACTAAAACAATGAAAAGAAAGATACTGATATTGATCGATATACTGACTATCATACTTTTAATTATACAAATACAATCTACTGTAAGTTTTATTTTAACAAGATTTTCGATATTGCAAAATTATTCATGGGAGAAGTACCTGATATATTATACTATGTATGGTGTATCAGATATTATTGATAAATCTCCATTTAGTCATATATACATTAGATTTGTATCTATAGTATTTTTTCTTAATATCTATGCAATAGTGGTAAAAATGAAGGGTATTTGCAATAAGGAGTTCATTAAAGGTATATACAGATATTTTATTATATTTAATGCAGTATTTGTAGTGCTTAAAAATTTTGAATTATATTTCTATTTATATACCTTAACTCATGCATAAAAACATGAGTGTAGAAGTTTGATGTTTAAGTAGAATTAAAAGGTGCAGTGAGCCGGAAGTTTTTAATATATCTACAGGGGCTGGAGGTTAATAATATTTTTATAAAACTTTTTCTTTACAAAAACACTTTAGTATGATATCATACTAAAGTAAAATAATAAAAAATAACTATGTGGAGGAAATTATGAAAAATTTTGTAAAAAACATTATGAAAGTTGCTTTAAACTACGGTTGTAAGGATGCTGTCAAATGCAATTCGGCACAGAAATCAAAAAATTTACCTTTAGGCAGATGGGGTATGTTATGTGCTTCATTTATGCTGTTGTGTATGCTTTCTGCATGTGCAGGCAATACTGCAAATTCAAGCACGGGTGAAACTTCAGCAGGAGGTACCGATAAGACTTCGGTATCAGAAAAAGAAACAGAAAAGAAAAAGGAAGAAGGGACTGTAAAACAGGATGAAAAGACTGAAAATTCAGATGAAAAATTTGTAGTAGGA
>ERZ773083.2596-NODE-2596-length-11031-cov-7.964195_pt1 | contig 11031 bp, 25 predicted proteins | sample MGYA00511465_ERZ773083 | MGnify/ENA primary metagenome ERZ773083 (study PRJEB29015, sample SAMEA2738001) | human oral metagenome | biome: human oral; feature: human-associated habitat; material: dental | place: China | collected 2060 ... | reverse complement strand
TAGACTATCATAAATCAACTAATGAAGATAGAGAAACTTTCTACAAGGATTGGAGGCAACTATATAGAAAATTAAAAAGTATTTGTAATATAAGTAAAAATTACAATATAAATTTTAATTTGTAGGCAACTTGTAGACAAAAACCCAAAAGAGAGAGTTCATCCATTCTTTTTACAATTTGTTATGAGAGTATTTATTCTTTTTAATTCTTCTTTAATTTCTTGTAAATCTGATTTAAAACTATTTTCTATTTTTTCAATATTTTCTTTTAATATTTCATTCTTTTCATTATTCCACTTTTCAAAATTATCTTTGTGTTCATTATAAATAATTTTATCAAGTTTCTTGTCTATAAGATTTTCAAGGTACTGATTGTTTTTTTCAATTTTCTTATCAATTCCTAATGATATTCCTTTGACAAATACTATTATACTCATAATTCCGATTACAAATTCTAAATGTTCTTGTGTTAGTGATACCATATTTACTCCTTTCGGAAGAATAACCAGCCAAACATTCTTACCCCTCTATACATCAATCTTCTTTTCCAAAAAGGTACTCCTCTTTCTTTCATAATTTCTAAGAATATTTTATCTGCTTCTTTTCTACTAATATCAACATATTTACAATTTTTAGAATATAAGTAATCGTGAATTACTGCTGACCTAATATAATTCTTTCCCATAGGCTCAAAGATATTCCATAATATTTTAGGTGTACTTGCTAAGTCTGTGATAAAGTTTTTAGGTACTTCAATTATTTTATTATTAACTTTGTATGCATAAGGCTTTTTTAATATCCATTTTCTATAACTTAAAAATCTCAAATCAAATTCCATAAGTTCTGGCATTTTACCCCTCCTTAATTTTTTCTTTAATAAAGTTTATAAATAAGTCTGCAACATCTTTTTCAATGGAAAATCTTAAACTTTCATCTTCATTTGTACCAAAAAAAGGCTCAATTAAAATGTAGGTGTCTTTTGAGTTACAAATTCCATATCCACCCCGTGTATGAGAGTTGACCACTAAATTTATTCCGTGATTACTTCTAATTTTACTATTAAATTTATTTTGTAGTATGGCCATAATATATGAAGCCAATTCTTTTGCCTTATTGTTTTTATGATAGATGTAACACTCACAACCATTGGCTTGACTATCTGTTGATGCATTAAAATGAAGTTCTAAACAAAATTTATAATCATTCTTATTTAATTCTTCTAGGACCTCATTCATTTCTTTTGTATAACATTTATTGGCTTTTCTCTCATATACATCAACCAGTTCAGGAATTATAGTTTTTATTTTTTCAACTATCCTTTTCCAATAAGTATATTCAGATCCTAAGATAATTGAATATGCTCCCTTACTTCTTGAATTATGTCCAATTATTAATGCTACTTTATTCATTTATGCATCACTCCTATTTTATAAAAAAATGGAGAACATAATTGCTCTCCACTTCTGTAATTAATATTCTTTTTTGTTAAGCAACATATTTCTTGACTGCTTCTAATAAAACTTTTTTAAATTCTATGTTTGCAACAGAAGTTTGACCAGCTTTAACTTCTTTTTCAAGTTGTGCTATCCATTCATCCCAGCTTTCATAAACTGTATTATCAAATGGTGCTCCTGATTGTTTCTTTTCTTTCAAAGTAGCAAGAGTTAACTTGTCATCTTCAATTTCCTTTAAAACAGATTTTTCAGTTTTAATTGTTTTTTCTAATTTTTCAGCATATTTACTCATTAAATCTTTTTTTTCTTGTTCAGTCATTTGTTTACCTCCTATAATTTTTTAAAATTTACTATTTTTAGTCAGCTAACTTATTTCTTATATTTACATTATATATAAAAAATGATTATATTATAATGGCACAAAATTGACAATTTTAAATTAATCTTTGTATCTTGAAATGAGGTTTTAGTTTTGATAAAATTCTTTCTCTAATTCTGTATACTGTTCTAACATCAACAGATAATTCTTCTGCTATTTCTTCATAAGTCATATTCTGAAAATATTTCATTTCTATAAAATTTGAATATTTACATTTTCTAATCATAAATACAGCATTATTAATATCCGAAATAAAATCATTATATTTATTATTTTCTCTATTGATATTACAATAATCATTGTAACTATATAATATATCCTCTATTTCTCTAATTTTATCATCAACCATAATATTGTCTCCATTAATTTAAAATATTTATCTCAACTCCTGCATTAGCTTTATCAACTCTGTACCCTTTGAATATTGGAACAACATTTATACAATCATCATTTTCAATATAATTGTACTCCTGCATTAAGTCAAAAACTATTTGTGCCACATTTATATAGTCAAACTTTCTTTTACTGTCCCTGATAAAATACAATTCTATCTTATAAGGTTTTTCTTTTCCTTTTAACATTTCAAGAAATTCATTCTTATTTAATAGCCATTCATTTTTAGTGGCTTTTATATATTCTCTTGTAGTCTTAGAATTTATTAAAAATTTTCCTGTCCATTGTTTGCTATTTTTAGAACTTGGTGTATTTCCTCTAATAAAAATCATACATCCTCCTATATCATTATAAGCATTATTATATTTGTAACCATTAAAATAATAATTGAAAATACTGCTATTCTTTCATATTTCTTTAATAATTTTTTCAATTCTTTCTTTTCATAATATTGTTTGCAATATTCCTTAACCCATAAATTATTACATAGGCTTTCAAACTCTAATCTTGATTGAAGATTTAAAACCTTATCATTATATTTTTGGCACATACCTCTATAATGTTTGGCTTTCTTCTGTTCCTCCATATAAGTACAAGCATCTTTTTCAACTTTATATAATCGTTTCTTTAACTTTTGATAATATTTTAAAATTTTCTTGTCTGATATTCTGTACCTATTAAATTTCATAATCTCACTCCCTCAATATTTTTTAATTCTTGTTCTATAAATCCACCAATTAATTTATAAAAAAGATTTTTACTAGTTTTTTTTAATTCTGAAAAATGTCTAATATTATTTTTACTTAATATATTATTTTCAATTTCCTCTTGTTTTTCTATCGGTAGGTTATTAAAAATATTAAGTGTTCTTTCTAATTTTTCAGAGTTTTTAATTTCTTCATCTTTTTTAGAATTAATTTCAATTTCTTTTTTTTCAACCTCTTTGTAATTAATTTGGCAAGTTTCATTAAATAAGTGATAGGAAAATATAGCACTAATATTTTTTATATCTGGATTAGATTTTAAAATATCAAGTTCATCTTGAAATATTTTTAATAGATAAGCAGATGAATTATTTTTTAAGAACTTTAAAATTTTATCTTGATGTTTTTTAGAGAAGTCAATTTTATTTTCTTCAAACCATTGTTTTATCTTTTTCAAATCATCATCATTATCTATGATATTTTCTATTTTATTATCTATATGTATATCTATATTATTAGGTACAATTTCTGATATACCCATATCAATTTTTGATATACCCCCATAACAATTATTGATATACCCCATATCAATTTTTGATATACCCTTACAATTTTTTTTATCTTCATCAGCAGGAATTGAAATAGATTTAATTTCTGTTAATGCTTTATATTTGCAATATTTAACTCCATTTTTATAAATATCTTCTTTCTCTAATAAACCTTTATCAATCAAATTATTCAAAATAGTTTTGACAGTAGTCTTACTTGAAATCCCACACCAGCTAGCCAGATAATTTAAACTACCAGTAAAAAACTGATTTTCAGCTTGAGAAAAGCCAAATATTATTGCATAGATTAAAAGTTCATTACCTTTTAATTTCAATTCATTAACCATAAATGCTTGAACTGTAAAAAAACTTTCCTTTTTTATTTCCATTTTTCCTACCTTTCTTTAAAATATAAATAACAAACTTAGAGGAGATGAATTTATATGAAAAAAGAACAAATTATTGAAATTCTAAAACTTATGAAAGAAATTCTTGAAGATGATAGTCAAGAGAATAATTATGAAGAGTAATTATATCTTGACTATATCTAATTTATATCCAAGAGGCTTTAATAATTTATTAATTAAGTTAAAACTTACTTGGCTATTATCTTTTTTTAATCTTTCCATAATTGCTGAATAGTTTTGACGAGGTAAACCTATAATATCCATATATTTTGATTGTTGATCAAATTGTAATCTTCTTTCTTTGTCTATAAGTTCCGCAATTTTTTTAGTATCCATTTGTCCCCCTTTTGAATTACATTTAAAATAAAAAAATAAAATTCGTTCATATAATTATTATAACCCTTTTGGGTTACATTGTCAAGAAATAAAAAAAATTGAAATAAATAAAGATCCTAATGAGATTTAGGACCTTTTACATATTATCATAGATTATCTATTTTAGATTTTATAATATTCAATTTTTCCTTATTATTTTCATAAGTACCTTTTTTGAAAAGTTCAACTTCAAGCCTATCAAACATATTCTTCAATAGATTTTTCTTTTCTATATCAGTAAGATTATTAAATAAAAATTCATAAATATACTCATAATCATTTGTATCTTTTAGTAGCTTCAATTCTTTGATAGCATTTTCAGGAAAAACTTCAAGAGTATATGCATCAATTAATCTTTTTTTATCAAATGGATATACTCTTAAAAGATTTGAAAACATTTCCTTATTTATTGGTCTAAGTCCTTTCTCCACCTTATCAATATAAGAAAAGCTAATATCAATCTTTTCAGCTAAGGATCTAAAAGTATCACCATTTTTAATTCTAATTTCTTTCAGGATTTCTCCAAAAGTTTTTTTATCCATAAATATTCTCCTTTTAATTTAATCTCACTCACCCGGCAAACCTATCCCGTGTCTATTCGCCACGACTTCGCTTTGCCGACTTCGTTCGTTCAAGTGATTTCTCCCCACCCTCCCTTAAACTTGTGAGTAACCATAAGTCGCTGTTACCCTCTGTTAAGAAAATATAATCTATTATTCTAGGGGAAGTGTTTAAAAATTTTTAGGATTTCACTCACGCCTTACCACCAGTTTTTTTTGCTCTTTCTCATCGCAAAAATTTACTGGTGTCCAGTTGTGTCCTCAAAGAAAAAAATTTCTTGCTGGGTCATCAGCAATTATTTTTTTTCTTTGAGGTAAAAAATAATTTATTTTTATTGTAAAAAATTTTAAAATATTTGTTTCATTGTAAAATATTTTTTTAAAAAAATCAAAAAAAAGTTGACATTGTAACCCAAATGAGTTATAATAATAGTGTAAAGGAAGTTTATTTTTTTGGATTTAATGTAACCCAAATGGATACAAAAATAAAAAGTTTTTATGAGGAGGGAAAAAATGAAACTAAGAGAAGCATTAAAAACATTAAATGAAAAAGCATTATTTGATCTAAATTACAACTACAACAAAGACAACTGGGAACTAACTATTTTTAACAAAGATTTTGACATTATAGAAGAATATAACAATAAACTTTTAAAAAATATTTTAAGTGAATTTTTAAAAGAAAAAATTGAAAATGAGGACAGTAATGAATTTTGGTATTTAGAAAATGGATATCTAAAATTTCAAGTTAATTTTGACAATACAGATGATACAGATAATTTTTTCAGAATTGAATTATTAGATACTTATTTTGATAATGATGAAAAAATAAAAGATTTAGATGATTTAATAAATAGGCTTTCTAATTTAGATAGACAACTTCACGATTGTTATTTATTGGCAGAAGAAGTTTTATTTCCTGAAAAAGCTTATTTATAAAAATAATAGGGGAGCTAATAACTCCCCAGCAACTAAAAGGAGGCTTGAAAATGGATATTGAAAAATTTAATAAAGATTATGAAAGAATAATAAAAAAATGTGAAGAAATTGATAAAAAATTTAAAAAAATGGATAAAGGACTTGAAGAAATTAGAGTTAATTTAAAAAAACTTGATGTAGATTTAAAAAAATTTATAAAAGATATGGAGGAATTAAAAAAATGATTAAATGGAGAGATTTTATAAGATTGAATAAATGTTTAAATTTTCCACAAGGGACTTTACTTGTGGATGCTGTAAAAATTATGAAAATTGTTTTAAGGAGTGAGGAAATTGCTAAAACTTACAATTATGACGATTAAAGAAATGTCATTTAAAAATTTAATTAGAGATTATAAAAAAATAACTTTATGGCAATATTTAAAATTCAAATTTAATAGATTTTTTGAGATTTTAGAAAGTTTAATGTAGGAGGCAAAAAATGAATATTTATGAAAAATTATTAAATGTACAAACTGAACTAAAAGCACCAAAAGGACAATTTAATGCATTCGGAAAATATAAATATAGAAGTTGTGAGGATATACTTGAAGCATTGAAACCTGTACTGAATAAATATAAATTAACTTTTTTCATTAATGATGAGATTGTTGAAGTAAATAATAGAAATTATGTAAAAGCAACAATTACTATTATTAATATAGAAAAGCCAGATGAACAAATACAAACTTCAGCACTAGCGAGAGAAGAAGAAACAAAAAAAGGAATGGACGGATCACAAATAACAGGAGCAAGTTCATCATATGCAAGAAAATACGCTTTAAATGGTATGTTTATGATAGATGATACAAAAGACAGCGACAGCACTAACACACACGGAAAAGATAAAACTGAACAAGAAAAAGTAAAAGATTTTTTGAATAGTAGAAATGGAATGATTGAAAGATTATCAGAGTATGTAAAAGGGGATAAACTTGAAAGAATGTTAAAAAATTATGGAGTTAATGAATTATTTGAAATGAAAGACGAGCAGTTAAAAGATGCTTGTAAAAAAATATTTGATAAAAAGGTTTGTTAATTGGACCTTTCTTTAAAAAGCAATAATTGCAGTTGACCCTGTAAGAATTGCTTTTTAAAGAAACCACAACTGAAACACTTGCTTTTTTGCGACAAGGAGGAGCAAAAATAAAAGTGTGAAAGGCGTGAGTATTTAGGAGGAAGAATGATAAAGTTTGATATACAAGTTAGAAAAAATGGAGTATTTATTAAACAATATGGTGAAGAAACAAGACTTGATGACAACCTTGTCGATGAGATAATAAGAAAATTAGTTAGTTATGCTTGTTATAGAGATAAAAAAGAAATTATGATTTTTGGAGATAAAGAAAAATTTGATTTTTAAAATAGGAGGAAATAAATAATGTTAAAAGCTAGATTTATAGATAAGATTTTAGAGGCTTTGGGATATGAAGCAGGAAAGATAAAGATATTTGATAATACTTTTCTAACATACTTTTATGATGATAGAAGAGAAGAAGAAAAAGAAAAAATAATTGAAGTTATTAATTGTTTAGAATTAAATAAAACAGTTGAAAAATTCAATTTATCTGAAATAACGATAGACTATGGATTGAAAACTTTAAGAATTGAAGCAAAAAAGGGAAAAGTTATAACAAAGAATTTGGGTAAATATGGAACTACTGGATTATGGACTATGGTAATGGAAATATTAGAGGGTGAAAGATGAAAAAGAAATTAAGAGAACTTAGAAGAAAAAGAGAATTTATTAAGTTATGCAAGGGAGCTTTAAGAAAAAGTTACTTTGCATATTGGGATCGTAACTGTACAATAAAAAGATTTGGTGAAAAAACTAATATAACTAATATGGATTTTATAGCAAATATGAATTTAGCAGATAAACTTTGTAAATACTATGAAACAAAGATAAAAGCTAAATCTAAAAAGAGAAATGGCATAAATCAAATGAAAGGTAAGGGAAAATAATGGAAAAAAAGTTATTTGAAATAGAATTTCAAAAGGTTTGGAATAAATGGGCTTGGACAGTTACAAAATGTAATTTATTGCTTAAAGATAATAGTTTTTTTATAAATGGATATGTAAATTTACTTTTAAATGTTGGATACAATCAAGATGAATATATAATTTTTTTAAATCGTGATTCTAAAGGTATTGGAGAATTTCAATTAATTGATGATGAAGAAAAAGAACAAATAGAAACACTTGTTGATAAAATAAATGAAATTTTTGAGATAGAGAAAGGGTGGAGAGCAGAGGAAGATGAAGAATATTTTTATATAGGCTCAGGTGGTCAAGTTTGGAGTACTGATGAAACATTTAGTGAGGAAGATGAAGATAATTACGAACTTGGAAATTATTTCAAAACATATAAAGAAGCTAAAAAGGTTATAGACAGTAAGGAGTGGCAAGAGTTCTGGAAAAAAGTTAGAAATGGAGAGATTGGAGGAGATAAACTATGATGAATAAAATAATTTTTATAGATACTGAAACTGGTGGAGTTAATGCTGAGAAATCGGCATTAATTCAACTATCTGGAATAATAGAAGTAGATGGGACAGAGAAAGAAAAGTTTAACTTTTATATAAAACCTTTTGAAAATTCAGAAGTAAATGAAAAAGCCTTAGAAGTACAAGGAAGAACATTGGAAGAATTAGGAACAGAAAAATATATCGATGAGAGTATTATTTATAAAAAATTTTTAGAAATTCTTGATAAATACATTGATAAATATGATAAAAATGATAAGTTTATAGTTGCTGGATATAATGTAAAATTTGATATTGATATTTTAAAAGCACTTTTTGAAAGAAATAATAATAAATTTCTTTTCAGTTATTTTAATTCATCTATGCTGGATCCTTTGTATTCAGTAAGATTATTACAAGTTGCTGGTATGCTTCCAGTATTAGAAAATAACAAACTTGAAACTTGGTGTAAATATTTCAATATTGAATTAAAGGCACACGACAGCTTACAGGACATTACAGCTACTAAAAAGTTAATAGAAAAATTGGTTGAATTAATAAAAAATAATGCATAAAATTTATGGCCAGCATTGATAATAAAAGAAAAATTAAAAATTTGGAGGTATGAAGATGACAGATAGAGATAATTTGGAAATTGTAATTGAGAAGTGTCAGGACCTATTGAAAGAATTAAAAGAGGATGCAAAAAGAAGAACTGGAAACGAATACTCCATAAATAAGAGTGCAGTTAAAAGAGTAAGATTACAAGTCAATAGCTGGTTAAAGGAGTGTGAGGAATAAAATTTATGTACAGTAGAGAAAGTCAAAAGTATATTTATTCATTGATAAAAAAATTTGCTGATGAAAATTCACTTGAAATGGAGAAAGCCAAAGAAATTTTAAAAGACGGCTTTTTATTAGAAAAATATGGAAGTAAACAATTAGAAGAATTTTCTAAAAAAGGAGTAGTTGAAGTTGAGGAAGAATTTTTTATAATCTCTGGAACATTTACTTTGACTTTGGGTTTAGTCAGTCAAAAAATTGCTGATGAATTTATTGAATATATAGAGCTTACACTTAGTTAATTCAAACACCTTCCCCTAGAATAATAGATTATATTTTCTTAACAGAGGGTAACAGCGACTTATGGTTACTCACAAGTTTAAGGGAGGGTGGGGAGAAATCACTTGAACGAACGAAGTCGGCAAAGCGAAGTCGTGGCGAATAGACACGGGATAGGTTTGCCGGGTGAGTGAGATTAAATAAGGAGATATAGATATGGAAAGTTTGGTATATAAGGCTGATGAAGTTGCTTTAATGCTAAAGTGTAGCAAGTCAAAAGCATACAATATTATTAGTAAAATAAATGAAATGTTAGTTACTAAAAAAATAATAAAAGAAAATTCTATTATTGCTGGTAGAGTAAGTAAAATTGAATTTGATAAAATTTACAAATAATTGTTTGCTACAAATAGAAAGAGGGAGTATTATTATAAATGAACTCTCTCTTTTTTAAAGGAGAAAATTTATGAAAAATCAGAATGGACTTGGGACTGTAACAAAATTAAAAGGAAAAAGGAGGAAATCGTGGGCTGTTAGAATATCATATCAAAATGATACAGGAGTTATGAAAAGAAAATATTTAGGATACTTTGAAACTAAGAAAGAGGCACAAGAAGTATTATACAATTATAATAAAAATCCACTTTTATTTAGTGGTAAAACTTTTAAAGAAATAAGTTATTTATGGTTTACATCTGTTAAGGAAAAATTAACTATTTCAAGTATAAAAAAAATTGAAATAATTTTAAAATTTTTCACTATTTTAAATGAATATAAAATCTCTGATATAAAATTATTTCAATTACAAAAAATTTTTGATGAAATGACTTTTTCATATAATTATAAAGGAAACTGTAAAAGTGTATTAAATAGAATCTTTGATTTTGCTGTAAAGAATGATTTTATTGAAAGCAATAAAGTTAAGTTTGTGGAGCTGGGTAAAAAGAATATAGTTATTGAAAGAAAAATTTTTACTAAAAATGAAATTAATATTTTATGGAAGAATTTAGAAATTAAGAATGTGTATCTTATTTTAATTCTTATTTATACTGGTATGAGAGTAGGAGAATTATTAAATTTAAAAGTTGCTGATGTTGATTTATGCAACAAAGTTATTTACATTAGAAAAAGTAAAACAGATGCAGGGGTAAGAACTATACCTATTCCTGATAAAATGTTATCCTTATTTACTGATAATATTTGTTATGAGAATGAATATTTTATTTTTACCAAAACTTTTAATCAAATGTCTTATATGTCTTTTAGATATATATTTGAAAGCATATTGAGGAAAGTAGGCTTGCAAAAGCATACAATCCACGACACAAGACATACATTTGCAACCTTGTTAAATAATGCTGATGCAAATAAAACCTCAATAATTAAGTTGATAGGACATTCAGATTTCAGTACCACTGAAAATGTTTATACTCATAAGGATATTGAGGAACTAAGAAAAGCTATAAATTTATTAAATTAATTTGTAGACAATTTGTAGGCAACCTATTAAGAAATGTGTGGAAATTCTGGAAAATAAAGATAATATAAAAATAATGGAAAGTTGCCAAAATTAAATAAAAGCATAAACCCTGTAAGATAAATGCTTTTATAAAAATGTATTTATTTAATAGTAAGGATTGGAGACGAGAGTAATGAAAAGATTAATATTAGTCTTATTATTTTTGTTTATATGTATACAAATTTTTT
>ERZ773083.2595-NODE-2595-length-11035-cov-12.518124_pt1 | contig 11035 bp, 9 predicted proteins | sample MGYA00511465_ERZ773083 | MGnify/ENA primary metagenome ERZ773083 (study PRJEB29015, sample SAMEA2738001) | human oral metagenome | biome: human oral; feature: human-associated habitat; material: dental | place: China | collected 2060 ... | reverse complement strand
GTCAGGCCGAGGCCTGTGCCACTCCTGAGCCCGACACCGCCCCGGTGAGCCTGGGCCTGCCCACCCTGCGCGTGGGCGCATCCATCTGACTGAATCCCACGTGAGGTTCTCTTCAGTGAATGAGTGCCCTTGTGTTCTGTACCTAGAGGTATGTACAGTTCTGGTGTCAGTTTCAGGAGGGAGCAGACTCGGGTGGCCGCCGTGCCTCCCGGGGGTATGTCATGGTGAGGTATGTACAGTTCTGGCGTGGACTCGAGAGAGAAGCTGGTTGAGGCGATGGCAGAGCTGATGTGGGAGCGTGGTTACAGCGCCACGAGCCCGCGAGCGGTTCGCGAGCTCTCCGGCGTCGGTCAGGGGAGCATGTATCACTACTTCCCGACCAAGCGGGATCTCGGGCTGGCAGCTCTGAATCACAACTGCCAGATCCAGCTGGATTCCTGGAAGGCCGCGCTCAAGGACCTTGAGGACCCGCTCGAGATCCTCACTGCCTACCTCACCCTCCCGCGTGATCCGCTCAAAGGCTGCCGAGTCGGTCGGATGGCGCAGGACAAGGCGGTAGTGGCCGACGACGGTCTTCGTCAGCCGGTCGCCGAGGCCTTCGCCCGACTTCGCGAGATGCTGGCCGCTGTCATTCGCATGGCCAGGTCGCAGGGGCGTCTGCCGGCAGACCTTGAGCCGGACCACCTGGCTCGCACGATGGTCGCCGTTGTTCAGGGCGGTTACGTCCTGGCCATGGCCGAGCAGGACAGGGCCCCGTATGACGCGGCCTGTCAAGGTGCCCTCGAGCTGCTCCGCGTAGCGGCCGGGACCACCGGCGCGGCCCCTGGCGGCGACGGGTCCGCTTCCTCCTGATCCTGACAAGTCGGCGTCGGTGTCCGCCGGCGCCACCATTCACCGAAGGAGAAGGATCATGACTATTCGTATCGGTATCAACGGCTTCGGGCGTATCGGACGCACGTACCTGCGTGCCGCGCTGGCCGGCGGGGCGGACGTCGAGGTCGTCGCCGTCAACGACCTGACCGACGCGGGCACGCTGGCCACGCTCTTGGAGTGGGACTCAGTGGCAGGACATCTCGACGGCGTTACCGCCGACGGCAAGGACCTCGAGGTCGCCGGGCGGACAATCAAGGTCTTCTCCGAACCGGCTCCGGCCAAGATCCCCTGGGGCGAGGTCGGGGCCGACGTCGTCATCGAGTCGACCGGGTTCTTCGTCGATCGGAACAAGGCCGCCGAGCACCTCAAGGGCGGCGCCAAGAAGGTTATCGTCTCCGCTCCCGCGAAGGGCGATGTCCCCACATTCGTTCTGGGCGTGAATGACGACTGGTTGGACGTCTCCGCCGCCGACGTGTTCTCCAACGGGTCGTGCACCACCAACTCCCTGGCACCGCTGGCCAAGGTGCTCAACGACACCTTCGGGATCGAGAGCGGGCTCATGACGACGGTCCACGCCTACACCGGTGACCAGCGGCTCCACGATGCGCCCCACAAGGACCTGCGTCGGGCGCGTGCGGCCGCCGCCTCCATCATCCCGACCTCCTCTGGCGCCGCCAAGGCTATCGGTCTGGTCATCCCCGAGCTCGACGGGCGCCTGACCGGCGCGGCCCTGCGAGTGCCGGTTCCGGTCGGCTCGATCACCGACCTCACCGTGGTCACCTCCCGTCCGGCAACGGTCGAGGAAGTCAACGCAGCCTTCCGCGAGGCTGCCGATCATGGGCCACTTGCCGGATACCTGCAGTACTCCCAGGCCCCGATCGTCTCCCATGACATTGTCGGAAACCCGCACTCCTCGATCTTCGACGCACCCCTGACCGAGGTGAGTGGCGGCCAGGTCAAGGTCTTCGGCTGGTATGACAACGAGTGGGGCTTCTCCAACCGGCTCGTGGAGTTCTCTCAGAAAGTTGGTGAGCGGCTTTAAGAACCTGTCTCTCGGGTCCGACGGCGGTGATGTCTGGCGGCACCGCCGTCGGCCCTGAGGGCCCTGGCCGTCCGCTCACGCCGTGAAGATCTGGCCGGGCAGGTCGCAGAATCCCCGGGATACCGAGGCCCGCCCATGGCTGGAGAGGATGACGCACTCGAAGTGGAAGGCTTGAGCCAACTGCTCCGGATCCGCGCAGAACAGGGCGGTGGCCAGGCCGTCGGCAGCCGCGCAGGACTCGGCCACCACCCAGGTGGCCGTTATGTTCTTGGCGGGTAGCCCGGTGAGCGCGTCGAGAATATGGTGCAGACCCGTGCCCCAGGAGCGCCGGTGCGGGCTCGATCCGCATACGGCGCCGCAGGTTACCTCCACGGTCCCGACGACGATGCCCTCCTTGCCCGGCTGCTCCAGTCCCACGCGAACCGGCTTCCGACTGTGGATGAGCAGGTCGCCCGAGCCGTCGATGACGAATTCCTCGATGCCGTGGGCCAGGAGGATCTCGCCAATGCCGTCGGCCAGGAATCCCTTGCCGACGGCGCCCACATCCAGCAGTGCCGGATGCGACATGGCGAGCCGGTCGCCGTCGTGCCTCACGACGTCCGTCCACGTGCCCCGGCCGTGGAACGCACCGATGCGCTCGGCCGCACCGCTCCTGACCGTGAAGCTCAGTTGAGGGTCGTACCCCAGCTCCACCAGGTCGGCCCCGCACAGAGGATCGATGCGTCCGTGTGACGCGGCGTGCAGCCGGTCGTAGAGGTCGAGCATGATGCACGAGCCTGCGGGCAGCTCCACCGTGATCGGCCCCTCACCCAGTGCGCCGTCTGCGATACGACGCACCAGGGACGACGGGCGGAACCTGGACCATACGACTTCGAAGGTCTCCGCATGCTCGACGACAGCTGCTCCCGTCCTCGGTGGGAGCTGGGACGGGGTGCGAACCGTCCAGATGGTGCCTGTTGCGGGAAAAGAAAAAGACCCGCCATCGAGTGAGGCCAGCGCGGAAGGGGCCATCCAGTGAGATGAGGTCATCGCCTGCTGCTCTCCTTTCCGCAGATCGAGAGGATCGACCTCGACGTGAACATATTGCGTGTTCCCGTGGCGATGTACGCGAGGATATCGGCGTCTTCCCAGGAAACGAACTGACGTTTTGTCATGAATGCCGTCTGACCTTTGACGATGAAGGTTAGGGAAGCCTAAGGTTCAGTGTGAGGATGTCGATATTCATGAATGTCATCGACAGATTCGCAAGAAGGCTCGACCGACAGTTCCCAGCCGTGCAAAGGACAACCCGTATGCGCCATTCACAGGCAGCGCTCCCGCACCGGCGTGACGGCTCGTTCGCCGCCTGTGCCGCATTTGCGCTGATGGCCATGGCCCTGTTTATCACCCCCCTCCTGCCCTACCCAGTGCTGCGGGCCGATGCCGCCGAGTCCGCTACCGACTACGACACGTGGACTGCTGCTGCGACCACTGTCGACACCGAGCTTCAGGCAGCTGTCGCCCAGTACAACAACGGAAACACCTCCGGCGCCGCAGCAGGTGTGCAACGCGCCTACAACACGGCCTACGTGGCCTCCAACCTCTCGCGCGTCACCACCGACCGTATCGGTGTCCAGAGAGCCGCAGACCACAAGACCACGTTCGACTCCCTGAGGCAGTCGGCGTACTCCGCGGGCAATGGAGAGGCCCTGTCCAGCCAGGTCGCGGCGCTGTCGGCTGACATCGCCGCCGATGCCACGCAGCTTGACGGCATGGCCGATCTTGCTGGCCCCCGCGACTACGCCGCTCAGCAGGCGGCGACCACAGCCACCGAACGCGCCCAGCTCGACGCCAAGAAGACCAACGTCAACGAGGGGCGTGGGGAGCGCAGCTGGGCGCAGGTCGCCTCCGAGATGAGCGGCCTCATCGACCAGGCGGTCGAGAAGACGCGGTCCGGCGACGGACAGGGCGGGGCGGAGCTGGTCAACAAGGCCTACTACGGCTACTACGAGAAGCTCGGTTTTGAGAAGACCGTCATGGCCGTCATCTCCGGAGACCGCGTCTCCGAGGTCGAGAACCAGTTCAAGGTGGTTCGCAAGGCCATGATCGCGGGGGACTCGAATGCGACGGCGCAGTCCGAGCGCCTCAAGGACATGATCACTCAGGACGCTGGCACGCTCGATGTGAGCGGAGGCAAGGTGAACCCCGTACGGGCCTTCTTCACCGGCTCCTTCGGACAGGCCTTCCTCATCCTGCTTCGTGAGGGGCTCGAGGCGATCCTCGTGGTCGCCGCCGTCATCGCCTACCTCATCAAGGCGGGGCTCAAGGACCGGGTCCGGCTGGTCTACCTGGGTCTGATTCTGGGCCTGGTCGCCTCCGGAATCGTTGCGGTCCTGTTCGCCGTGCTCTACAACTCTGCCTCCTCCCACCAGGAGATCCTCGAGGGCGTCGTGGCGCTCATGGCCATGGTCATGCTCCTGTTCACCTCCAACTGGATGCTCTCGAAATCCTCAGTCAGCTCCTGGAACGCCTACATCAAGAACAAGACGGAGGCCTCCGTGTCCACCGGGGGCGTATGGGCACTGGCCTCCTTGTCTTTCCTGGCGGTCTTCCGGGAAGGCGCCGAGACGGTCATGTTCTACCAGGCCCTGCTCACCATGGATCGCTCCGGCGGAGCTTCCATCTGGCAGGGATTCGCCGCCGGGATGGTTGTCCTCGTGGCCGTTTTCCTGGTCATCCGCTACACCAGCGTCAAGATCCCGCTGCGCCCCTTCTTCGCGATCACCAGCGCGCTCATGGCCATCCTGGTGGTCATCTTCGCCGGCGGTGGCCTCCATGCCCTCATCGAGGGTGACATCGTCTCAGGCACCTACGTGACGGGTTGGCCCACTTACGACTTCCTGGGCATCTACCCCTACCACGAGACTCTCGTGTTCCAGGCCCTGATCGCCATCGTTGTCGTCGTTCTCGGAATCGTCTCCACCGTCAAGCGGCGTCAGGCCGAGCGCACGCACCGGGCGAATGACGAGCGCGGTCTGTCGACTCGGCGGTCCGGTGAGGCCGGCCATTCCTCGAAGGATGCGGCCAAGGAGGCAGAGGAAGCAGAGGAGACCGAGCAGGCCGAGGAGGTTGCCGACGTTTCCAGTGCCCACTGATACGACCCCTCCGGCTAGCAGTCGAATCCCGCACCCAGACCCACTGATCCGCGGCTGCTGCGACGCCCGTGCTAACAACCCGGGCCGGCGTCACGGCTCACCACCGCACATCACCCAACCACATCGCTGCCAAGCAGCCGCAACACAGCAAAGGAATCCCATGCGTACACTCAAGATCGTCAGCGCCATCGGAGCAATCGTCCTAGCGGGTACCCTGGGGCTGACCGCCTGCTCCTCCGGCGACAAATCCAACGCCTCCAGCTCCGCCTCGGCCGCTGACGACGCCAAGGGCAAGGGCTTCGAGGAATATCCTGTCGGTGGCGACAAGGAGGCCGAGAAGCAGATCAACGTCTCCGTCGTCTACTTCCAGCCTATCGACATGGAGCCCCAGGGGATGGGGCTCAAGGCCGCTGACGCTTCCTTCCACCTGGAGGCCGACGTCACCGGGCTGGAGGGCAACACCCTGGGCTACGGCAAGGGCGATTTCGTCCCGGGGCTGATCATTGACTACTCCATCACCAACAAGGACACCGGGCAGGAAGCTACCAGTGGGACCTTCATGCAGATGAACGCCTCCGACGGCCCCCACTACGGCGCCAATATCGCCCTGCCGGACGCTGGCACCTATCAGCTCACGCTGAAGATCCACAGCCCTGCCGAGAACGGTTGGATGCTCCACGTCGATAAGGAGACCGGCGTCGAAGGGCGCTTCTGGACAACCCCCATCGAGCTCAGCTGGGACTGGCAATACACTCCGCACGAGTGGTGACGGCTGAGAACACGCGGGGCCGATGACGTGACCGGCTGTGTTCCTCGGTGCTCGTCTGGAGGATCGGGTGAGGAAGTGAATCCCGACCGCTCCGGCGGGCGCGAGGCGGCCGGCCGTCGTCGGCCTCTGAGCCAACTCAAGGAAGAAGGTGCTCACAGGCATGTTGGAACGGTTTGTATCCGTCGTCGGTGGCATGGCTATGCCTTTCCTGCTCCTGGCCGCGCTGGCAGTGAGCCTGGCCCCTGATATCGTCAACGGGTGGCCCAGGGCCAGCCGCGCCAGATTCGCCGCAACCGTCGTTGGACTGGCCGGTGCGGGTATCTTCGCCGCGCTTCGGGCCACCGCCATTCTCGCGTCTCGCACCGCCGTCAATCTGCCCGCGGCGAGCGCCCTGGTGATCACCGACGTCCTGCTGATCGCGGTGCTGATCATGCTGGTCGCCAGACCCGCCTGGGGTTATACGGGGCGATTCTCGCCGGCCGCCAACGCCGTGGCATGCCTGGTTCTGGCTCTGGCTTTCTTCCGAGCGACCCCGGACGTCATTCTGCAACTGTCGGCCTTCATCGCCCCCGGGGAGGCCACCTTCTCCTCTGAGATGCTCCTGCGCGTGCTCGGCTTCCTGGGAGGATGGTGCGCTGTGGCGGTACTGGCCTTCATCTATGTGCGTGCCTGTAAAGGACTTCCGCGGCGCATCACGAACCTGGCCGTGCTCGGCTTCACCGTCATCATGACCGGAGCCGACGCCCTGACTCTCATGCGCCTGCTGCACGCCGCGCACCGCATCACGCTGTCCCTGGAGGCGTTTCGGCTCGTTGTCTGGGCGAGCAACAACATGCAGACCATGATCCTGTTCCTGGCCGCCGCGGTTTTCCTCATTCCCCTGACAGGCCTATTCGTCACCAGTTTGCGGCGTCTGCCGGAGCAGCCCAACCCGGCCGTACGGCGCTCGCGTCGGGCCGAGCGCCGCCGCAGCCGTCGATGGGTATTGGCCTCCGCGCTTGGCTTCGCTGCTCTGGTCCTGACCCGCACCGTTGCCTTGGCTAAGGTCAATGAGGTTCCTCAGCTTTCCGATCCCGAGCCCTACAACCTCGACCAGGCCGCCGGGCTCGCCCGCGTCTCACTGTCCGGCTTGGCCGACGGGCACCTCCACCGCTACGCCTACGCCGCCTCTGGAGGCATCGAGGTCCGCTTCATCGCGATTCTTAAGAACGGAGGGGCCTACGGGGTCGGGCTAGACGCCTGTGAGAACTGCGGGCCTTCGGGCTACTTCGAGAAGGACGGCAAGGTCATCTGCAAACGCTGCGACGTCGCCATCAACCCCGCCACCATCGGATTCAAGGGAGGATGCAACCCCATTCCGGTGGACTTCGAGGTCGATGGTGGGGACCTAACCATCGCCACCGCTGTGTTGGAGGACTCCGCGAAGGTGTTCAAACGATGAGCCCCCTCAGCCCGCGACCCGTCCGTCTCGCGCTGGGAAAGGAGTCCTGAGATGTTCTTCATCCGGTTGCTTCGCCGTTCCTTCGTCCGCCAGCTGCGCCGTCGCTCGCTGATCGCCCTGACCGTGGCCCTGTGCGCGTCTATCTCGGTGGCCATGCTCGGCGTCGTCCTCGACGTGGGCGACAAGCTCAACGCCGAGCTGACCAACTACGGCTCCAACATCGTGGTCCAGCCCCGCGCGGGTGCGGTAGTCGACAACCTCTACGAGACGAACAAGGACAAGGAGGCGGCCTCCTTCCTGGATGAGAAGGAGGTCACCAATATCAAGACGATCTTCTGGGCCTACAACATCGTGGACCTCACACCCAGGCTGTCGGGCTCCGTCAAGGTCACGGGCTCGGGGGTCGGCAAGGAGGACTCCGAGGGGACCGAGGTCCTGGCTGCGGGAGCCTGGTTCAACAAGGACGTCAAGCTCTCCACTGGGGAGTCCACCACCCTGGGAGTGTCCACCATGCGCTCGTGGTGGAAGATGGATGGCACCTGGCCCGCCGACGACGCCTCCCAGGCCGTCGTCGGCACCAAGCTCGCGCAGCGCATAGGCGTCTCCCAGGGGGATACCATCACGGTCACCGGGCCCCAGGGCGAGGAGAGCCTCACCGTCACCGGGATTTACACCGCCGGGGACAAGGACGACCAGACATTCTACGCCCCTCTGGCCGGCATTCAGAAGGTCACTGGGCACGACGGCCAGGTCGATGAGATCGAGGTCAAGGCCTTGACCACCCCCGAGAACGACTTGTCTCGCAAGGCCGCCGCCAACCCAGCCGCCCTGTCCACCGCGGAGTGGGAGACCTGGTACTGCACGGCCTACGCCTCGTCCATCTCCTACCAGATCGAGGAGGTCGTCACCGGCGCCGTCGCCAAACCCGTCCGTCAGGTCGCCGCGGTGGAGGGCAACGTGCTATCCAAGACGCAGGTGCTCATGATCCTCATGACCGCTCTGAGCCTGGTTGCCGCAGCGTTGGCCGTCGCCTCCCTGACCACCGCCTCCCTGGTGGAGCGCACCGGGGAGTTCGCCCTGCTCAAGGCGGTGGGCGCCTCGTCGGCCTCCATCAACCGGCTCATCCTGGCCGAGAGCGCAGTCATCGGGGCGATCGGGCTGACGATCGGGGCCGCGGTGGGCTCCGGGCTGGCCCAGCTCATTGGCCGAGTCGTCTTCCACTCGGGCATCACCATGCGCCCCATGGTCTACGTGCTAGTTGCGGTCCTGGTAACCGTGGTCCTGCTGGCCGCCACCGCTTCGTCCATGCGCTCGATCCTGCGGATCCAGCCCGCCATTGCCCTGCACAGGAGGTGACGCAGGTGCCCGGAAAGTCCTCGCGCCGCGGTGGCCGCCCCATGTCGAACCGCCGCATGTTCCTCACGATGCTGGTCGGCGCCACGCTCCGACGCCGTAGCCGTGCCCTGGCCGCCCTGCTCTCCTCCGCCGTGGGAGCCGCGACGCTGTTCTGCCTGGCCGCGGTCTGCCTAGCAGTACCAGCCCAGATGACCGCCCAAATGCGCCAGTTCGGGGCGAATCTCATCGTCGTACCCGTCTCCGCCGAGGCGACCACTCCCCGTATCACCGAGCAGTCGGCCCGGGCCGCCGTTCGGGCCGCAGCATCGACCACCGGCACCGAGACAGACCGCATCAGGCAGGCCGACTACCGCTACGAGACGGTCCGCATCAACCGCTCCCCCTACCTGCTGGCGGGCATCGACGTCGACGACGTGCGGCGCCTCAACGGGCACTGGTCCCTGGAGGGCTCATGGCCCTCTGGCGGCCAGGTCCTCGTGGGCAAGGACGTTGCCGAGGCAGCCTCCCTCAAGGTGGGCTCGACCGTCACGGCCGAGTACCTCTCCAGTGACAACCTCTCCTTGGACAATTCCCACCAGAGCTCTGCTCCCGGCGCCGCTACCGATGCTGCCTCCGGGAGCATCGACCATTCTGGTCACGGCGGCCATTCCGGACATGGCGGCCATTCCGGACATGGCGGTCACGGTGGCCACAGCGGTTCCTCGGATGGTGGCGCGGCCGGTGAACCCGCCGTCACCGAAAGCGCCCAGGGCACCGCGCAGTGGCAGGTCGCCGGAATCGTTGACACCGGTGGCCAGGAGGACGATATCGTCTACGCAACCTCCGCCGACGTCGACCGGCTCATCGGAACATCGTCGGCGGGATACGACGTCGTCGAGATGTCCGTCGACACCTCGTCGACGACCATGAACGACGTCGTCGCCGCCGTGGAGTCCGCCGGCGGCGGCCGGCTCCAGGCCCAGCCGGTATCCAAGATCACCTCCGGCGACACCCGGATCATCACGATGCTCAACACCCTGTTCTGGGTGGTCTCCGCCGTGGTTCTGGGACTGACACTGGTCGGGGTGTCCACCACCATGACCGTCATCGTCTCCGAGAGGCGCAACGAGATCGGCCTGCGCAAGGCCCTGGGGGCCTCGGGACGCTCCATCGCCACCGAGTTCTACTCCGAGGTCGCCGTCCTGGGGGCCATCGGCGGCATCCTAGGCACCGCCGTCGGGTACGGTCTGGCCGTCGCCGTGTGCCGCAGCGTGTTCGAAACGACCTTGGTGTTCAACTGGCCGCTCGCGATCGTCTCGGTGGTGCTGACCTCGGCCGTGGCCGTCGCCGCCTCCTACTCCCCGGTGCGCCGGGCCTCGCGCATCGATCCCGCACTCGTCCTCAGGGAGGAATGACATGCTGCTCGAGCTGTCACACGTGTCCAAGATCTACGGCGACCTGCACGCCCTGGACGACCTCAGCCTGGAGGTGCCGCGCGGCCAGTGGCTCTCCGTGGTCGGTTCCTCGGGCTCGGGCAAGACCACGCTCATGAACATCGTCGGCTGCATGGACACCCCGACGAAGGGCTCGGTCAGGCTCGACGGCCGGGAGCTGGGCAGCCTCAACGCCGCCCAGCTCACCGACATCCGCAAGAACGTCATCGGCCTGGTCTTCCAGCAGTTCCACCTCATCGGCCACCTCACCGCGGTGGAGAACGTCATGGTGGCCCAGTACTACCACTCGATGACCGATGAGAAGGAAGCGCTCGAGGCACTGGAGAACGTGGGGCTGGCCGACCGCGCCGACCACCTGCCCTCTCAGCTCTCCGGGGGCGAGCAGCAGCGCGTATGCATCGCCCGCGCACTCATCAACCACCCCGAGATCGTCCTGGCGGACGAGCCCACCGGGAACCTGGACGAGACCAACGAGCAGCTGGTCCTGGACATCTTCTCCCGCCTGCACGAGCAGGGGACGACACTCATCGTCGTCACCCACGACTCCCACGTCGCCTCCTGCGGGCAGCGCCAGATCCTGCTCAACCACGGCCGCCTCGTCGGGGAGAAGCTCTCCGAAGGCGACGAGGGACGACGTACCAGCACCATGCTCGACTTCGACGACAAGCCGCCGGGCGCTGACGGCGGTGGCACGACCGGAGCCGAGATCAAGAGCGCGGACGAGGCCGATCCCCTCGGCGAGCCCGAGCCGAAGGAGCAGCGGTGAGCCCCGAGATCCCAAACCGTCCGCGCGACCCAGAGCAGACCTCGCCGACCCGCCGGCGGAGTCAACCCAGGAATCCGGACGGCGGCGGCCTAGCCGGCTCCCGGGCACTGGCCGTTGCCGGAGTGCTTCTAGCCTCAGCGGGTCCGTTGACCGGCTGCGGGGGAGGGGAGGTGACACCCTCCCAGGGGGACTACGCTGGGCGCGCGCAGACCGCCGGTCCC
>ERZ773083.2594-NODE-2594-length-11041-cov-7.466412_pt1 | contig 11041 bp, 8 predicted proteins | sample MGYA00511465_ERZ773083 | MGnify/ENA primary metagenome ERZ773083 (study PRJEB29015, sample SAMEA2738001) | human oral metagenome | biome: human oral; feature: human-associated habitat; material: dental | place: China | collected 2060 ... | reverse complement strand
TCTATCGGAATTTGCCGACCACATTTGTCCCTGAGGAAGACCAGGGCTACTTGATCATCGCGATTCAGCTGCCGCCGGGCACGTCCACGAACCAGACACAGAAGACCGTGGACAAGATCCAGCAGGCGGCACAGCGCGAGATCAAGGGGCAGAGTGCTGTCATGTCCATCAACGGCTTCGACATCCTCGCGGGTGGTGCAAACTCGAACGGTGCCGTCGTGTTCGTCGGCATGAAGGACTGGTCGCAGCGTGCAGGGCTCGCTGAGTCCGTTGCCGCTGCGGTCGGCACGATGTTCCGCGTCGGCGCGATGGAGGCTCCCGAGGCTCTCGTCATCGCTATCAATCCGCCCGCGCTGCCGGGGCTCGGCAATGTCGGCGGCTGGTCGCTCCAGCTGCAGGACATGACCGGTCACTCCGATACCGAGCTCAACGACATCGTGAATGCGATTCTTGCCGAGGCGAATACACGCCCCGAGCTGCGGGGCGTGCGCTCGACGTTTAAGATCAATGCGCCGAGCTATCAGTACGAGATCGACCGCGAGAAGGTCAAGAACCTCGGCGTTCAGCTCTCGGATGTATTTACGGCACTGCAGGTCAACTTCGGCGGCTATGAGGTCAATGACTTCAACCAGTTTGGGCGCACCTACAAGGTCGTGCTGCAGTCCGACGTGACCTATCGCACCGAGGCAGAGGCAGCGAAGTTTGTCTTTGTCAAGAACTCACAGGGCGGCATGGTGCCGCTTGATACCCTCCTCAAGCCGAAACTCACAACGGGACCGACGCAGATCAGCCGTTTCAACGGTGCGCGTTCCATCCAGATCCAAGGCAGTGCGGGGACAGGATACAGCTCGGGCGATGCGATGAAAGCCATCACCGAGATTGTCCAGAAGCACACAGGCTCCGGATTCAGCATCGAGTGGTCGGGGCAGAGCCGGGAGGAGCAGAAGTCGGCGGATTCGACCATGCAGGTGCTTGCACTCTGCCTTGTCTTCGTCTTCCTCTGCCTTGCGGCACTCTATGAGAGCTGGAGCGTACCGTTCGCCGTTCTCTTTACCGTGCCGACGGGCATCTTCGGGGCACTCTTCTCCGAGTACATCCTCGCGACGATCTTCGGCATGATCGGCATTCCGGCAGCGGGCTATCAGAACAGCGTCTATATGCAGATCGGCGTCATCATGGTCATCGGTCTTGCGGCAAAGAACGCGATCCTGATTGTCGAGTTCGCCAAGGTGCGCGTCGATCGCGGCATGGATCCCCTCAAAGCGGCGATTCAGGCGGCGGGGCTGCGTCTCAGACCGATCCTTATGACCTCGTTCGCGTTCATCATCGGCTGTCTGCCTCTCTGCATGGCATCCGGCGCGGGCGCTGCGGCGCGTAACGGCATGGGCGTCGCCGTTGTCGGCGGCATGCTCTTTGCCACCGTCCTCGGCATCTTCCTCATTCCCGTGTTCTATGTCATTGTGGACCGCATCACGCGTATGTTTGGAATTGGCAAAAAGGCAAAGACGCGCACGGCGGATGATTATATGTAACTCACTCAAACTTCGCATATCAAAAGGATATCTCCATCCGAGACGGAGGAAGGGGGCGCGCAGCGAGCAAAAAACGGGGGATATGTACCCCCCGTTTTTTTGCTATCAGAATTGACGGCTACTACGACGAAATATTGGAACAGGATCACGTCTGGCGATAAAAGGCCAAAACTTCATACGGCCTGAGACATTCCTCCATACTGGGGTAGTTGCCGAGGAGTTTTTGCGCGTCTGCAAAGTCCTGCAGAAAAGCATGGCGCAGGCGAACGGACGTGGGGCGGAAATTGCAGAACACCGTCAGCCGTTCCCCTTGCCATGTGCGCTCATAGGCGATCACGTTGGGATTGTCCTCCTCGATCAATCGAATATCCCCCTCCGCAATGATGGGCATTTCATGGCGCAATTTGATCAGGAGCTTATAAAACGCCAGAATGGAGTTTTCGTCCTTTTGCGCCGCTTCCACATTGATCGCGGGATAGTTTTTCGCCAGAGGAATCCATGGCTTTTTCGTGGAAAAGCCTGCGTATTGCTGGGCAGACCACTGCATCGGAGTGCGACCATTGTCACGGGAGCGGGCGGCCAGAATCTTCAAGGCATCCGCCTCCGCTACGCCCTGCTCCAAAAGGGTGCGATAGCAGTTCAGGCTTTCCACGTCCCGATAATCTTCGATGGAGGTGTAGCCCACATTGGTCATGCCCAGTTCTTCCCCTTGATAAATGTAGGGCGTGCCGCGCATCAGGTGAATGCAGGCCGCGAGCATTTTGGCAGATTCCACGCGGTACGTTTTCTCATCTCCCATGCGGGAGACGATGCGGGGCTGGTCATGGTTGCACCAAAAGAGCGCATTCCAGCCGCCCGCCTCGACCATGCCCGTCTGCCATGCAGAGAAGAGCTGTTTAAGCTGAGCCATGTCCGGCTCCATCAACGCCCACTTGTCCCCGTCCCTGTAATCTACCTTCAGGTGATGAAAGTTGAACGCCATGGATAGCTCGTGATTGGCAGGGCGGGTGTAGTGGATACAGTTTTCCAGATCCGTGGACGCCATCTCACCAACGGTCATCATATCGTCAATGCCGGCATTTTGCACAAGTTTCCGCAGATATTCGTGAATATGCGGCCCGTCGGCAAAAAGCCGCCGTCCCAGTCCCTTGGTATCATCTGCAAAAACCTCCGGTTTGGCGATGAGGTTGATGACATCAAAGCGGAATCCGGCCACGCCCCGCTCCTTCCAAAACCGCACCACATTGGCGAGTTCTTCCCGCACGCTGGGATTCGTCCAATCCAAATCCGGCTGACTTACATCGTGCAAATGCAGATACCATTTGCGCAGGCGCGGCTCCCACTGCCACGCGCTGCCGCCGAAAGCGCACTGCCAGTTGGTCGGCGGCTCGCCCGGATCGTCCGCGCTTTTTTTATTGCGGCCGTCACGCAGGATATAGTAGCGTTGGTATTTTTCATCGCCGGCCAGCGCCCGCTGAAACCACGCGTGCTGGTCGGACGTGTGGCACAGCACCATGTCCAGCATGATTTTAAGCCCCTTCTCGTCGGCGGCCTGCACCAGTGCATCAAAATCCGCCATGGTGCCGAAGTGAGGGTCGATATCCAGATAATCGGCTACATCATAACCGTTGTCCTTTTGCGGCGAGACGAAAAAGGGGGGAAGGCAAAGGTCTCCACGCCGTTTTTGTTGGTGATGACACAGATAGTCACATCGGGATGCCCCGCAGCCCTGATTTTCTCGCGGCTGAAGGTGAGCAGCGGCGTTCCGGCTTTGACCTCATCCCCCGTATGCACGAGATAGGAGAAGCCGTCGCCCTGCATATCTACCGTATCAATGCCCACATGGAGCAGAATCTCCACGCTGTTCGAGAGCGTCATGCCCACCGCATGGCGGGAATCCTCCATCAGCATCGTAATTTTGCCGGAGACCGGGGCGCAGAGTGTTTCGCTGATGGGGCGGATCGCCAGTCCCTCGCCGACAATGCCTTCTGAGAAAACGCCGTCGCCCACTTCTTTGAGAGAAATTACCTCCCCGTCCAGGAACGCCGTGAAGTCATGCTCGCTTTCCATTGCGTTCACTGTCACATTCTCCTCTGCAGCGACGGTCTCTGCTGCTTCGGGCTGTGCCTGCTTGTCGATGCCCTTCTTTTTGCCCACAATAACCGTCAGGACAAAGGGCACTGCAATGGCGACCATCATCGCCATTGCAAACGTGGGCATGGTCTGGGGCTGCATGGAGAGAATGCCGGGGATGCCGCCCACGCCGATGGCGTTCGCCGTGGTGCCCGTGGAGACGCAGAGGACAGCGGCGCAGGCCGAGCCGGTCATGCCGCAGATAAAGGGGAAGAAGTACTTGAGGTTGACACCGAAAATCGCCGGCTCCATCACGCCCAGATAGCATGAAACCCATGCGGGGACATTGACTTCCTGCGCGGAGGCATTGCCCCGCTGCAGGTACATCATGCCCAGTACGGCACTGCCTTGGGCGATGTTGGATAGGGCGATCATCGGCCACAGCATGGTGCCGTGATAGTCGGCGATCAGCTGCAAGTCAATGGCGTTGGTCATGTGATGCAGACCGGTGATAACGAGCGGCGCATAGATGAAGCCGAAGATGGCGCCGAACACCTCGCGGAAGGAGCCGGTGATGCCGCTGAACACGACGCTGGAAATCGCCGAACCGACTGTTCTCGAACAGGTAAAGCTGATCGATGCAGTTGCGGAAACCGAGGATAAGTCCCCCGGTGATGATCGCAGGAATGAGCGGTGCGAAAATCTCTGCGGTGATGGCCGCTGCCCGCTGCAAGATGTTCTGGTTCCGCTGCGCCGCTTGCTTTACGGCATCCTTGGACACGCCCTCGATTCCGGCGACGACCATGAAATCCTGGTAGAACTCCGCGACCGTGTTCCCGATGATGACCTGAAACTGCCCTGCCTGTGTAAAACTGCTTTCATGGCCTCGATGCGCTTGACATCGGCCTTCTTAGGGTCGCCAAGAACAAAGCGCATCCGCGTCATGCAGTGAGAGACGGCGGCAATGTTGTCCTTTCCGCCCACCAGTTCCAGAAGCTCCATGGAATCCTCCGTGTACTTCCCCATGATGTGTTCTCCTCCTGTTGCCTCACAAACTTGTCTATACAAGATTTATAAACATAAAATAACACACTTGTCTATACAAGTCAAGATAGGAAGCGGTGTTTTGAATAAAATTTTTCATCATAGAAATCGCTGATTCGTGCTTTACCTTTTTGCCTGCATTATTTATACTAAGATGTATAGACAAGAAAGGATGAGTAAGATGCCGGCAGCCAAGTTTGAGATCATCTACAAGGACATGAAAAAAAAATAGAGGGAAACATCTATCCCGCCGAAGCGGTGTTTCCCTCTGAGAACGAACTGACGGAGGCGTACGGCTGCTCTCGCGCCACGCTACGCCGCGCCCTGGCTCGTCTCATCGAGCAGGGCTATATCCAGGCCGGACAGGGGCGGAGGATGCGGGTGATATATCAGCCGACGGAGCAAAACGAGTTTATGATCGGCGGCATTGAATCCTTCCGTGAAGCCGCTGCCCGCAATCACTTTCAGGCGGTTACCCGCGTCATTCATTTCGCCGAGGGCGTTGTGGATGAAAAAACTTCACAAAAAACAGGGCTTCCCTTGGGCAGCGACATCTATGATGTGCGCCGCATCCGCTATCTGGATGGAAAAGCCCTGATTCTGGATATCAATCTGTTTTTGCGTGAGGCAGTGCCCGATCTCACCCCGGAAATTGCTTCCCGCTCCATCTATGACTACATAGAAAACGATCTGGGCATGGTCATCGTTACCAGCCGCCGCCGCATGACGGTGGAGTATGCTGCCGATTTGGATATGCACTGGCTGGAAATGGGGGACTACAACTGTCTGGCCGTGGTCAGTGGGAGAACGTACAATGCCGAGGGCATACGGTTCGAGTATACGCAGTCCCGCCATCATCCGGAGTATTTCTGCTTTGAGGATACGGCGATCCGGAGAAGATCACGATAGATGACAGCCGCCCCGCAGCACTCCTTTGCGCCGCTACTTCGTCAGCCGACTGCCGCGCTGCAGTTTGTCGAGGTAGCGCTGCGTCTCGCGGACGACGATACCCGACAGTGCGATGAGGGCAATGAGGTTCGGGATCGCCATGAGTCCGTTGACGATGTCGGCGAGCACCCAGATCGCCTCAAGCTTCAGGAATGCGCCGCACGCGATGAGCGCGATGAAGACGATGCGGTACGGCAGGATGGCACGCACGCCTGCGAGGTAGAGCACGGCACGCTCGCCGTAGTAGTTCCAGCCGAGGATGGTGGTGAATGCGAAGAGTGCGAGGGAGATGGTGAGCAGTGCGCCGCCGATGCTGCCGTAGAGGCTCGTAAATGCCGCGCCCGTCATCGCCGCGCCCGCCGCGTCGCCGTGCCATGTGCCCGTGAGGACGAGGACGAGTCCCGTCATGGAGCAGATGATGATGGTGTCGATGAATGTCCCCGTCATGGAGATGAGCCCCTGCTCGGCGGGTTCCTTCGTCTTTGCCGCTGCCGCCGCGATCGGGGCGGAGCCGAGACCGGATTCGTTCGAGAAGACGCCGCGTGCGATGCCGTTCTGCATCGCCATCATGACGGTCGAGCCGGCAAATCCGCCCGCTGCCGCCGTACCCGTGAAGGCACTGTCGAGGATGAGCGCGATTGCCGCAGGGATCTCACCGATGTGCATGAGGATGATCCCCGCGCAGATGACGATGTAAAGCACCGCCATAAATGGGATGATGCGCGCAGAGACCTCGGCGATGCTGCGGAGGCCGCCGATCGTGATCGCCGCGATGAGCACCGTGAGCGCGATGTCGGTCACAACGCGCGAGATGCCGAAGGAGATCTCCACCGAGTCGACAATGGCGTTGACCTGCGGGAAGGTGCCGATGCCGAAGAACGCGACCAGCACGGTCGCCACCGCGAAGAAGCCCGCGAGCGGACGGTACTTCTCTCCCATGCCGTTGCGGATGTAGTACATGGGGCCGCCCGCGATCTCGCCGCGCTCGTCCGTCGTGCGGTACTTCACGGCGAGCAGCCCCTCGGCGTATTTCGTCGCCATACCGAAGAACGCCGCCATCCACATCCAGAAGATCGCACCGGGGCCGCCGACCTTGACCGCCGTCGCAACGCCGACGATGTTGCCCGTGCCGATGGTCGCGGCAAGCGCAACGCAGAGCGCCTTGAAACTCGAGATGTCGCCCGCGCCCCGGTTCTTTGCCCGCAGGATCAGCGAGAGAGCGCGCGGCAGCTGCACGACCTGAAGGAGTGAGAGGCGGATCGTCAGCAGGATGCCCGTCCCGACGAGCAGGGTGATGAGCGGAACGCCCCAGAGAAATGAGTCGATGGCGTTCAGCATAGGAAGAAATGATTCCATGTCCATACCTCCAAAGATGAAAATATGAATTATTTTACCATGATAAAGGGCTAAATGTCCATGTATACATGATCGTATCTTATCAACGTTTTTTTTATCGTTGCAGGACTTTCGGACTAGACGGCGAATCAGAACAGGAGAGATCTCGGGAGGAGGAGTTACCATGTCCATCATTGCCGCCTATGTTCTGCCCCATCCGCCGTTGCTCCTGCCGGAGATCGGCAAGGGCGAGGAAAAGAAAATCCAGCTGACGAGCAACGCGTACGAACGCGCGATCAAGGAGGCCGCCGATTTTCAACCCGATACCGTGATAATCGCCAGCCCCCATACGGTCATGTACGCCGACTACTTTCACATTGCACCGGACGAGGAGGCATCGGGCAGCTTTGCACAGTTCGGCGCGCCTGAGGTCGCGGTGACGGCGCAGTATGACACGGTGCTCGCCAAGGAGATCGCGGCAGAGGCGGCGGCGGAGGGGATCGAGGCAGGTCCTGTCGGCGGACGGAACGCCGCGCTCGACCACGCCGTCATGATCCCGCTGTACTTCCTGTACGCCCATACGCGGGATTTCCGCGTCGTACGGCTCGGCATCTCGGGGCTGTCACCGCTGGTGCACTACAAGTTCGGCAGATGTATCGCACGCGCCGCACAGACACTCGGACGGCGCGCGATCTTCATCGCGAGCGGCGACCTCTCGCACAAGCTCACGCCCGAGGGGCCGTACGGCTTTGCACCCGAGGGGCCGCGCTTCGACAAGGCGTGCATGAAGCACCTTGAGGAGGGCGACTTCCTAAAGCTCCTGCGCATGGATGCAGACGTTTACAAGGCGGCGGCGGAGTGCGGGCTGCGCACGTTCTGGATCATGGCAGGTGCGCTCGACGGGCAGGCGCTCAAGATCAAGAAGCTCTCCTATCAGGGACCGCTCGGCGTCGGCTACGGCGTTGTGTCCCTCAGGGTGACGCGCGAGGATCCGCGGCGCTCATTTGTCGAGCGCTATGAGCTGCTTGAGCGGCGGGCACAGGAGGAGCGGCGTGCCGCCGAGGACGACTATGTGCGGCTGGCACGCCGCGCCATTGAGACGATTGTCGCGACGGGCAAGCCCGCAGAACGCCCTGCAGGGCTGCCGCCCGAGATGGGCGCACGTGCAGGTGTCTTCGTCTCGCTCAAAAAGGACGGGGAGCTGCGCGGCTGCATCGGCACGTTCGAGCCCACGACGAAGAACATCGCGGAGGAGATTTTGCAAAATGCCGTCTCTGCGGCGCTGCGCGACCCGCGCTTTCCGCCCGTCACGGAGAAGGAACTGGACGCGCTCGTCTACTCCGTCGATGTGCTGACGGAGCCGGAACTCGTCGCAGGGGCGAATGATCTCGACGTAAAAAAGTACGGCGTGATCGTCGAGTACCGTGCGCGCAAGGGACTGCTGCTCCCCGATCTCGCGGGCGTCGACACGGTGGAGGATCAGCTGCGCATCGCACGCAAAAAGGGCGGCATTCCCGAGGACGCCTCCATCCGCATCTGGCGCTTCACGGTCGAGCGGCACACCTAGGACGATGGAGACGATGGACAGCACAAGCGGCGCACATCCGGCTGCGGACGGGCGCCTCACCTGCACCCTCTGCCCCCATGCCTGCCGTCTGCGCACGGGCGAGACGGGCTTCTGCCGCGCACGCACAAATGACGGAGGTACCATCCGCGCGAAGAACTATGGGCGGCTCACCGCCCTCGCGCTCGATCCGATCGAGAAGAAGCCACTGTACCACTTTCACCCCGGCAGCTTCATCCTCTCCGTCGGCAGCTTCGGCTGCAACCTCGCCTGTCCCTTCTGTCAGAATGCAGGCATCGCGATGGCGGACGACACCGCCGAGACGGAGTACGTCACGCCCGCACGTCTTGCCGCGCTCGCGGAGGAACTCAGCCGCCGCGCACCCAGCAACATCGGCGTCGCATTCACCTACAACGAGCCGCTGCTCAGCTTCGAGTACATCATGGACGCAGCCCCCCTCCTGCATGAGGCGAATCTTGCGGTCGTGCTCGTCACGAACGGCACGATCTGCGCCGAACCGCTTGCGCGTCTCCTGCCGCACGTCGACGCGATGAACATCGACCTCAAGGGCTGGCGGGCGGACTTCTATCGGTGGCTCGGCGGCGATCTTGAGACGGTAAAGACGACCATCGCACGCGCGGCGGAATCCGGCGTCCACGTCGAGGTGACGACACTCATCATCCCCGATCACAACGATGCGGCGGAGGACATGGACGCCGAGGCGCGCTGGCTCGCCTCTCTCTCCCCCGCGATTCCTCTTCACATCAGCCGCTATTTCCCGCGCCACCGTCTGAGCACACCGCCGACGCCCATCACGGAAATCGACCGCCTCACAGAGATCGCGCGACGGCATCTGCGCCACGTCCACCGCGGAAACTGCTGAGAGCGCCACGGAAAGCATGGGTCAACCAATCAAAGGAGATGATCGAATGGCAACACGGAAAGTACTGTCCGCCCTGATCACAGCCATAACGGCGGCGGGGATTCTGTGCACGATGCCCGCCGGACAGGCGGCGGAGCAGGTGCGCCCTGCGGCGGAGCCACGGGTCAGCCGCTCCGATCCGCCCGCTCAGACAGCGGCTGCGCCCGCGTTCGCCATGGTTTGCACAGGAGGGAAGTGGGGCGCCGTCAACGCCGATGGCGCACTCATCATTCCAACGGCATACGACGAGATCGCCCCATACGCAGAGGGCTATTTCTCCGTCCGACAGGGGCGCAAGTGGGGCATCATCCGAAGCGATGGCACTCTCATCGTGCCCGTTTCGTATCAAAAGATCGAGCCCATGGCAGAAAACACGATTGTCGTACAGGACTCGAAGGACAACTACGGCGCGTATGACGGCGCCGGCAACCTCCTGCTCCCGGTCGTGCACCGCAGCGTCAGCCCATTCTATGACGGCATCTCCTGCGTGGAGCAGAAAAACAAGAAGCACGTCTTCTACCGCCGCAACGGCAGCCTCCTCACAAACGATAGATACGAGGAGGCACTGCCCTTCTCCGAAGGGCTTGCCGCCGTCACAAAGAAAAAGAAGCACTCCGGTTTCATCGACACAAGCGGCGCAGAAGCAATACCGTGTACCTACGAGAGTGTGCAGAGTTTTCAGGAGGGGCTTGCCGCCGTCATGGTGAAGGGAAAGTGGGGCTTTATCGATCGGAGCGGTGCATTTGTCATCAAGCCTCAGTTTCGCAGCACGGCAATTCACGGCTTCAGCGATGGGCTGGCGATGGTGAAGGAGAAAAAGGGCTGGAGCATCATTGACCGAAGCGGGAAAAAACTGTTCAAAACGCGCTATGAGGAGGTCGGTCCGTTCGAGGACGGCCTTGCCGAGGTGTATCGAGAGACCCGCACCGCGAATATCGGCGGCTTTCTCCTCAAGGGGCTTGTCATTGTCAAGCATCTGCCAACCTTCGGCAGGGACATCGAGATGTTTGATGAGAAGCTCAAACGCGGCTACATCGACCGCACAGGTGCCGAGGTGATCTCGACGAAGCACGACTATATCGCCGCATTTGAGGACGGTATGGCGCCTGTCCGGATACGGGGGAAGTGGGGCATCATCAGCCGTACGGGCGCCTATCTCGTGCCGCCTAATTTCAGTGCGATCCGCCGCTTCTCCGAGGGAATGGCGGCGGTGCGGTACGGAGATCAGTGGGGATACGTCGGCCACAATGGTGAAATTGTCATCGCTGCCGTATATGAGGATGCAGCCGACTTCCACGAGGGGCTTGCTGCCGTCCGGCAGGACGGCCGCCCCTTCTTCATCGACCGGACGGGACAGCGCCCCTTCCGCGTGCCGACCACGATCACCGCGGTCGGAGACTTTGCCGCAGGGCTTGCCCCGGTCAAAAAGGGTGAGAAGTGGGGCTTTATCGATAAGACGGGCATGCTTGTCATTGATCCGCTTTACGATGCGGCAGAGACTCTGCCGTGAGTGCATCTGCCCAGACTTTTCCCCCTCCATCCGCCCTCACCAACATCTAATGACATAAAATATAGGAATCGCTGATAAAATGAAGTCCGTCAGATTGGCGTAGATTTTTTCGT
>ERZ773083.2587-NODE-2587-length-11063-cov-3.179960_pt1 | contig 11063 bp, 10 predicted proteins | sample MGYA00511465_ERZ773083 | MGnify/ENA primary metagenome ERZ773083 (study PRJEB29015, sample SAMEA2738001) | human oral metagenome | biome: human oral; feature: human-associated habitat; material: dental | place: China | collected 2060 ... | reverse complement strand
TTTTCAGAACCGCCACGGACGGCGGGGGTTCCACACAGTAGCAAGTTTTTCATTAGAAAAACTTGTCGTTGAACAGTGTACACGGACGTACACTGTTCAACAGGCTATTTTCAAAAGCGCTGGAAAGTAAGGGCTATACAATCGGTAATAAAACAAAACTTTTGGGACAGCCCCGTCGCTGCTGTTTAGCTTCCCCGCCATCTATGGCGGTGCTGTATATCCAAAGAACGATACTCAACACCCACACGTACTGTATCTCTTTCATAAAAAGCCCTCTTATAATTCTAAGGCTATAAGATGGCTTTTTATGAAAAAATTGACAAAAAGTATTACATATTGTATAGTAAACTATGGAAAACGATAAAATAGCACAGCGTCTTTTTGAATGGGATTATGAAAAAGAACAACGCAATATAAAAATACACAAAATTTCATTTGAGACGGCAAAACTCGTTTTCAATGATAACAATCGTCTCGAATTTTTTGATGCAAACCACAGCGGTATGGAAGATCGCCTTATCACAATAGGAAAAGTAGATAAAATACTATTTGTTGTTTACACCGAACGAGGCGATAAAACACGGATTATATCTGCAAGACCCGCCACTAAAGCGGAAAGGAGACTCTATGGCAATAGTTACATCGGTTTTGTATGGTAATGAAAAACCTACCAAAGAACAAATTGAAGAGATCAGACAAGCTGCAAAAAAGCCTATTGTATACGATGAAGATTGCCCGCCGCTAACCAAAGAGCAACTAAAGGAATTTGCACGTATCGCAAAAGAACAGCGCAAGCTCCGAAAAAAACAGGTTGTAGCAATCCGGCTTTCTCCCGAAACAGCCGAAAAGGTCAAAGCGCTTGGTAAAGGGTATAGTTCAGTTTTAAGCCGCATTATAGACGAAGCATTCCGTAATCCCGAACTTTTGCATAAATGTCTATAATGCAAAATCTCGTCGTTGAACAGTGTACACGGACGTACACTGTTCAACAGACTATTTCCGCTTTTTATAGGCGGCGGCGGAGCCTGCGCTGACAGGATGTTTTTTCCGCGTGTCTTTGTCGCGGAAAAAGGCTTCGCGCCGGTTCCCTTCACGCAGTTTTCGTGAAGGGCTTTTTTTTGTATAGCCGGCTGTATGCGGGCTTTTTTCGTTTACGCTATCCGATTTTGTGTCGATGTGGATGTGCGGCATGTTGGCTTTTTTCTTTGAAAGCCTCAGCGCTTCGTGAGCGGCATCGGCCGGTAAATCTGCGAGCGAAAAGCGGTCGAATAATTCGATACGGTCAACCGCATGTTCGGGGATGGAAAGCAAGGTACTGAAAAACTGTGCGAGGCTCCGCTTGCTCGTTCCGTCCTTTCTACCAAGACCGATATAGAGCCGGATGGTATTCCCGCCGGAGAATTTTCCGCGCTTGTCTTCGGTGCGGGGGACTTTGATATTTCTGTAATGGGATGCCGACAGTACCGAACCGTAATGCAACTGTAGCACGGCGGCAAGCACTTCGACGCTGCTAATATTCTTGACGCCGGATACCGCGGTCTCAGCGCCGAAAGCAACGGCTTCATCAATGTTTGCAGTATTTGCAACAGCAGTATCGGTACCATCGGCGGCGTTTTCTTCTGCTGTGGCGAAGCTTGCTTTGTTTTCGGCTAAGAGCTCCTGTGCGAGTTCGATAAAGGGCTTGTTGACCGCATGTCCGGCACGGACGGTGTCCAGCTGACGACGCAGATCGGAAAAGAGCCGCTCCTGTTTTTGCGCGAGAACTTTTTCTATAGAAGGAATTTTTCCTTCCTGCAGCTCGCCACGTGCATGGCGGCGCAAATAGTCGATCCTGCGCCGCTCATTCGGGCGGATAAAGCTTACCGCCGTCCCCTTCGCCCCCGCCCGTCCGGTTCTACCGATACGGTGCGTGTACGTGGGACCGTCATACGGAATAGAATAGTTGACAACGTGCGTAATCCCTTCGATATCGATACCGCGGGCGGCGACATCGGTTGCAACGAGAATACGGGTTTTCCCCGCCCGAAAACGGCTCAAGATTTTTTCGCGCTGTCCCTGCGGGATGTCTCCATGCAAAGCGGCGGCTTCGTAATGCCGTTCGTCAAGCTCTTTTGCAACCGCATCGGCGTCAACCTTGGTTTGGCAAAAGACCAGCCCGTAAAAGTTTTCGGCGGTGTCGATCAGGCGCACCAAGGCCTCGCTTTTATCTTCTTCCCTTACCATCCAGAAAAACTGTTCGGTAAGCGGCAGCGGCTCTTCCGACGCCTCTTCTTCTACAATTTCATATTCGCCCATAAAGTCGGCAGCGATTTTCAAAATCTGCTTGGGCATCGTCGCAGAAAACATCAGTACCCGCGAATCGGGATTTGCCTTTTTGAATATCGTTTCGATATCTTCGATAAAGCCCATGTTCAGCATTTCATCAGCTTCATCTAAAATAAAATATTCGATACTGTCCAAATTCAGCGAGCCGCGCTCCAAATGATCGATAACACGGCCGGGGGTTCCTACGACAATTTCGCATCCGCGCTTTAAGTTTCGTAATTGTTCGACAATCGGCGCGCCACCGTATACGGTCGTGATACGGGGATGGGTTCCTTCCTTAAACGATTCTATTTCCGAAGCGACTTGCAGCGCAAGTTCGCGAGTAGGCACCAATACCAACGCACGCGGTTTTTCCCGCGGTTCCCTCAATTCCTGTACAAGCGGCAATCCGTAGGCGGCGGTTTTACCGGTACCTGTTCTCGCCTTTGCAATAACGTTCGCATCGCCGTTTAAGAGGCGCGGAATTGCCAACACTTGAATGGGTGTCGGCTCTTCAAACCCTTTTGCCGCTACCGCATTCAACACGGACTCATCGAGTCCCAAATCTCTAAAAGATATATCCATAATCGGTGCGAGTATATCAGATACGAAGATAAGTTCATAGCCTGCTTTACAAAGGAAAGCTAATATGTTATAGTGCTTATCTTGGAAGCCGGCGTGGTGAAATTGGTATACACGATAGACTCAAAATCTATTGGGGGCAACTCCGTAAGGGTTCAAGTCCCTTCGCCGGCATGTTCTTCAATTCACCACTTGTTAATCCACCGGTCTTCAATCTATCAAAACTACTAAAAATGAAACATGGAACGAAAAGACGCAGAACTTGCATTTTTATTGCAATATGAAAATGTCGCATGGTATGAAAAAGGGTGTGTCAGAATCCTTGACCGGCGCATCTATCCCGAAAAAATAACGTATGTCGAATGTTCTTCGTGGCAGGAAGTCCGGCAGGCGATTGCCGATATGGTAACCCAGAGCGCTGGGCCGTACACGGCTGCCGCTATGGGGATGGCGCTTGCAGCATATCAAGTACGGAATGAAGGGGCGGAAAAGCAGCGGCACTTTCTTGAAGAGGCGGCGCAGGGGTTGGCTCATGCCCGTCCGACGACGGCAAACAGAATGGGGCAAATTACTGCAGGCAGTCTTGCTGTGGCTGAAAATGCCTTGAATGCGGGGCAAGATGTAGTAACCGCCCTTTTTAACACTGCAATAGACTCACTGAATCGGCGCTACAGTATAATGGAAAAGGTTGGAAGCTATCTTGCAGAACTTTTCCCGCAAGGAGGCTGCATTCTTACTCAATGCTTTGGGGAAACGATTGTCGGGATGATGCTGAAGGCAGCCCGTGCGCGCAATAATCCCGTGAGAATAATCTGTGCTGAAACACGGCCGTTCTTGCAAGGCGCTCGCTTAACCGCAAGCTGCGCCGCCGATATGGGGTTTGACACCACCGTTATTACCGATAATATGGTTGCCTATATGATGCAGCAGGGACACGTCGATCTTTTTACCTCGGCAGCGGATACTATTACGCGGGACGGGCATATCGCAAATAAAATCGGTACTTTTCAAATTGCCCTGCTTGCGGATAGGTTCGGGATACCGTACTATGTAACCGGTATACCGGATGCAGATAAAAATGATGCCGCCGATATCCGCATCGAACAGCGTAATCCTGAGGAAGCGCTTTCGTGCCATGGGGTGCGGCATACTCATCCTGCGGTAAAAGGAATCTATCCCGCGTTCGACATTACGCCGCCTCAGCTTATCCGTGGGGTTGTAACCGATAAGGGGATATACCGTTCCCAAGAACTCGGTGCGTATTTCGATACGCCGCAGGAGCGATTCTATTAGATTATTACGAGATTGCTAGGTTGTTACTATGGATATACAAAAAGTTCCTTATACCCGCGTTATTACTCCGGCTCCACGCCGCCCCATCGAAGATGCAGTACCGCTGTTTGGGTCGTACTCGGGGATGTTCCGTACCTTTGACATACGGGGCGTCAAAAAGCCGTTTGGGAATTTGCCGCTCCCGTCGTTCATTACTGACACTCGCATAACAGACACATTGCGGCTTCTTTTTTGCGACGATAACCTTATCGGCGAAATTGAATTTTTTTACGGCGGATATTTTGCCTTTATGGAGACAACACTGTGGAATCGGCGCACAAACCGCTTGCTTGCCTACCGGCAACTTTTGCCGCTGGGGTTTGTGCACCTGCCCAAATACATTGCGTACAGCGTTGCAACCTGCCGCGTTAAACGGCGGTACGTGCGTATCTTTTCCCGCCTTTCCAAAGGGATGCTCTATGCCGATTTTGATTTTCTTGCTGCCAACGATCGGCCGTCATGCGAGGGCAGGCTTGATTTTGATTCGCGTTCACCGCAATGTACCGACTATTCTGCCGTTATTCCTGCTTTTGTGAGCCGCCGGTGCCAAGCCGTGTATTTTCGCTCGTTTGCCGTAAACGGATGGGTTACTTTTGGGCATAACCAAGATATACAGCTGAGTAAGACAAGCGGAGTCGGCTTTTTAGATTTCAGAAAAACGTATACGTCTCCTCGTACAAAGCGAAGCGTTGTTATCGGACTGGGATTTATCGAGGGAGCTCAGGTTTCTTTTCATTTAAGTGATTCCATCGCTCCGGACAGCTACAGCTATAACGACAATATTTTATTTTACGGCGGAAAACGAATCCCGTTACCACCGGTGCGTATTACATACCCGTTCGGATCTTCCAAAAACTGGATTATCCAAGATACCGAAAATATGGTCGATTTAACCTTTACACCCGGTGCAATTTCGCAACGGAGCTTGAACATACTCGTCTGGCGGCGGGATTATAAGACTATCTGCGGTACTTTTGAAGGCTCTTTTTTAATTGAAGACGGAGTTGTACTCAAACTAAAAGGATTTCCCGGCATTGCAAAAAAAGTCCGGATGCGGATGTAAGCTTTACTGTATGGGGAACCTCTAAAAACTGCAAGCCTATCAGCTTGTTCTGTAAGGAATAATCATCGTATCTGCTAACGCGGACTGCGAATCAGTTTTTAGAGGTTTTCCTTAGATTTAATTTGCGTTATGAGTTACTATTCCTCTTCCGTGTTCCGTGACTCTTGGAATTGATAGATAAAATCGGCAATGGGTTCCAGACCGTTTTGGATATGCATCATATCGATTTTCTTTTCTATAGAAGCCAGTAGTGAATCATCGGCTATTATTTCTTTTACTTTTTTTATTATTTTACGCGGTTTTGGAATATACCAACCGAGGTTGTTATTAACAACATAGAGCATATTCCCGAGTTCCTGCCCGCGTACATAGCTCGCAAGAATGAGCGGCTTGCCGGCAGACAGTGTTTCCATAACGGTAGCGGGGCCGCCTTTTGTGATAACGCAATCGGATACATTGATTAGATCGGGCATACAGGAGACAAACCCGAACACCTGAATATTAGCGATGCGCGTGGTTTTAAGCAGGATTTCCAGCTGCGTTTTTAACACTTTATTTTTACCGCAAATAACGATTAAATGAGCTGGGCAGCGCTGAAAAATAAAGGCATTGACAATAGCAAGCGTCGCTTTTAACCCTTCTCCGCCGCCGACAACCAGTAGGATTTTCTTATCAAGCGGAATGTTGTGTTTTTTCTTAGCGGCAATTTTTTCGTCGAGCGTATACCGCCGGTCAAAATTCCGCGAAAGCATAATAGGGAATTGATGTACTTGTTCCGGTTTAAAGCCGTAGTACGAGATTGCTTCTCTTTGCAACTTCCGTGAAAAGACGATAAGCTCGGTATCTTTTTCATAAAACCACAACGGATGCGCGGTGAACGGATCCATCACAATGGAAATAAGCGGGATGTTAGGGTTTACTCTATTAATGGCAATCCGTGCAAGCGGGATAAGTATTTCGTGCAGGCAAATCAGTTTTGTAATTTTTTCGGTTTTAAGAAACGTTATCAAATTTTTTACAAGAAAAGGGCGCAACAGCCATTTACAAAATGTTAAAACGGTTTTCGACTTCGTTAATTGATAGAATGCGACATAACCGAGTTCAAAGTAGTTTGAAGTTGCAAGATACCCTTTTTCAAAAAAAATACGTGCAACCAAATTAGTGCTGTTAAAGCCGTTTTGCGGTATATATTCGGCATTATCCGGATATTTTTCCTTTAAGCGCGCTACTAAGGCGTTCGCACCGGAAATATGTCCGCCGCCTGTCTTTAGGTATAAAAAGCCGATACGTTGTCTCATTATAGACACTATATCAAAAAGAGGTTATAAGCGTAAAGACGATGGGATTGAAACGCTGTAACCAAGTTTTTCTACCGTCGCCATAAATCGGGTGATTTGCTAGCGGATTGATGTCTTGACAAACTATATATTTTGCCGATAGCATAAAATGAGTATTTTTTAAATAACACGGAGTGATGCCCGGTGGTATCTAAAATGAGGAGAAACCTATGCATTTACATAAAAAAGCAGGTGCGGTGGTATTATTGACCGCCATTGCTATTCATTTATATGCGTTCGATTCCGGTTTTACGCTGGGGCTAAGGGCGAATTTTTCAGGTTCGTACACAGATCCTCATATTGGAAAAAAAGATATGGAGTATCTTGGCGCCCAATTTATGCGGGGTATGGTTGGGTTTGTTATGTCAGGAGAAGCCGAATTAGCTTATGCTTTCGATGCTGTGCGTTACTTTAATTGCCAAACCAATGACGTCTTTAGCGGACTCGGACTAGCCTTTAACCTTGGTATTGGGCAAGGGTTTTCCGGACAGATTTCGGGACAATACAATGCAAGCCTTGATAAGAATATAGAAGTTTATTGCCGTGTTTATATGACGCCTATAGTAACATTCGGTACTGCGGTTAAGGCTATGTTCCTTCAAAAGAAACTTGCCTTGGGGTTCGGGATCGGTGGAAGAATGCTCGCAGATCCGCAGCCGACCTACGAACTGTATACCAATCTGACCGATGAGGAAACAAAAACGTTACATAACAACGGTAGAGGTCCCGACTTTTACCCCGAAACGGGAACACTCTATATTCCCACATCCATGATGAAAAAGATGAATCCGCTGGGGATTGTACTAAAAACTTCCATAGAATATAATCAGCCCATAATTTCCAGAATGGATATTACGATAGGAGCCTATGCTTCTTATAGCATTTACAAGCCGGGGTATGTCTCTTTGCCCAAAAAAATAGCAAAAGCAGCCATCGAAAACGGTAAAAACAGAGGTGTTGATGTTAATTTTGAAAGAGATCGCTTAAAGTCCTTTTATATGAATAATTTTGACTTCGGCATAAGTTTGGGACTATTGTTTAAGGTATAAGAAGAATGTGCTTTTGCATAAACTGCTAAAGCATGAGCATGGGGTGAAAGCTTTTTTAGGTACTCAAAACCACCTATAAAAAGTGTTTAAAAGGAAAATTTTTATGCAAATTAAAAAGATACTTGTTTTAAGCTTAACGATTTTTGCTGGTTACCTGTTTTTTTCATGCCAACCGGCTTTAGGTTCTTCGTGGTATAAACGTTCCGTTACAGACGATGGCGATAAAAAAACGCTGACCGTACAATCGATAACGGTATGCGGTGTAACGCTGTACCCTGAAGCCAATGGAGAAGACTTTATTGGAAAAGTAAATGCAAAGGATGCAATACTTTATCCTGATGATATAAGCGTAGCTGTAAAGGATAATACCGGTGTTGCTGTTGCAGTTTCGGTAACGATAAAAGGATCGGGAGGGCAGGCTGCTTTAAAAGAAGGGGAACCTGTTACCGTGCCCATCATGTTGAAGACCATAGACGGTTCAAACCTTGAAATACAAAAATACCTTTTTTTAGAGCAGGACGGTTCTATGGGCGGCGGCGGGGCCGATTACAATCCCAAAGATCCATACGGCAATAAAAAGTTTATTGTAAAAATCAAAACGGAACATAGTGAAGCCGATCCGTGGGACTATTATAAAGAAGGTGAGCCCGATAGTAGTGATGATGGTAATTTTAATTCGGCCAGATTCGATGAATGGATTCTCAATATGCCCAGCATGGACGGTATTATTGCTTCATATAAATTCAGGGAAGGAAGCTGGAGCGGCAGTCCTGAAATGGTCGACAACATTCCGTCCGGAATAGGCTCTGGTGTTAAAGCGATTTCAGATGTAAAAGTATACCGTTATAAAAACAGAACCGACCGATGGGCCGCAATAGGGTATACGCCGGCTCCCGATTCAAAAGATGAACGCTTTTATTTTTTTAAATTTACGGCACATTCTCTCGGAGGCGCAGTCGGCGGGAAGCACGGCAGCTCCATGTTCTGTGTAGACCGGTATTCCAAATTTTTATTTTATTACAGCGAACCGACTAAAATAAAGAGTGTTTTCGGGAATGCCGTTCCTGAGGATTGGACGGATTACGCGGCGCCCTCAACGGGAATACACACTCAATTTTCCGAACCCTTTTATCTGACAGACCCAGTAGGCTTTGTAAAAGAAGACGGTTCCGTTGTCCTGTACCAATGGATAAAGGATAACATAAATAATGCCGACTACCATCCAAAACAGAATCCTGCTTATACACAGCCTGCCGGAAGAAAGGCCAACAAAGCGGGTTTTTCTCCATATAAAGAAAAACTTAAAATAACAAAAAAGACCATAACCAAAGATAAAAATTCGAAATACACGGCCGTTAAACCCGTTATTTTGGAACAGCCCAAAGACGGTTATGCAAAACTGAACAGCCCCGAACTCGTTTTTGAGGTAAAAACGGAACCTGTACCTGAAGGCGAAACGCTTTCGTATCAATGGTATAAGGCCGAAAATAAGACGGAAACAGGAACCGAAATTCCGGGTGCAACGGAAGCATCATACAAAATAACCGATACCTCAACCGAAACAAAATGCTATTTTTACTGCATCGTCAAAAACACGAATGCGGATAACAATAAATCGGAACAAACCGAAAGTGAACGGGCAAAATGCCACATAACTGACGGGCAAATTCAGTCCGACGCTTTAAACCCTGAAATAACGGAACAGCCTAAAGGCAAAACCCTTCGCCTTAACAGTGCAGAACAGCTTACCATTAGAGTAAAAGCCGTATCCAAAGACGGCGGCACCTTATCATATCAATGGTACAAGGCTGCCTCGTCTGTGGCAGAAGGAACGCCCGTAACGGATGCCGATAAAGCCGAGTACACCTTTACACCTGACGCCTCCGCCGCCGGCATAACATACTATTATTGCTTAGTTACGAATACGAACAATACCGTACACGGAGAACAGACTGCAAGCAAAAAAAGTGCTTATGCTGCAATCGAGATTGAAGAGTCTTACAAAGTTGAATTTTCTGTTTTGGGAGAAGAAGGAGGCACTCTTGCTGCTCTGCACAACGGTAAACCCATCAAATCCGGCGCGTATATAAAAAAGGGCGAACAAGTCAAATTTATCGCAACACCGGAGCCTAATTCTCGGTATAAGGTTAAAAAATGGTTTGGTGTATCGGAAGATGTATTTAAGGATCAAGATAAAACATTTGCGGTTGTGACTGTAGAATCTGCAAACCTAAATGTTTCCGTATCTTTTATTACGATGTTCCTTAAAATAACCCCCAAAATCCACAATGAAAGTTTACAGTCGTGGAGTACGGCAGACGGTGATCACTTCAAGCATAAATATATTGATGGGGTTCATCTTTCTCGTAAGAATGCGGTTCAAGTAACCGGTGGAAGTAATATTACAGAATCGTGGGGTTACATGTTTTCCATTGAAAACAATAGTGGGAAATGGATAAAGGTTAAGTCGGAAGATTTTATCAAAGTAGGAGCCGAAAAATCCGCAGATGCCGCTTGGTTGACAACCGAATTTTCTTCGTTTTCTGACTTAAAGATATCTCTTTCCAATTACCTGATTAAAGCAAATCGACACGATTATTGGTGGGCGGAATGGACGACATGGGGAGGTGGGAATGTATATCCTCTTCAAGCCATCGACAACAACAGTATTTTTCCTTTGGTATACAATGAAACTACGGGAATGTGGACGGTAGATAAGGCCAATGTTAATATAAAACGCTCAGACGATATTCCGTTGCCGACCGAATTTGCAGGCACAAAGCCGAATCCTAACCGAAAAATTTCCTATAAGGGCGTAACGATCTCCTATGACGAAAATTTTACCCTTGCCGACGGCGAAGAAAAAGACTTTGTAATTACTTATACGGTAGATAACCATGATGAAACTCGCTCAAAGGGAACCATAAAGGTTATTTACACGATAGGGTGGAAGTAGATGCAAATGGGTAATGGGGAGTTCAATGGGTAATTGGTAATGTTTAATGGGTAATTACTGCTGCTGCAGGTGAGCCTTTTTAATTACCAATTACACATTACACATTAGAAATTACCCATTAGTTTATCGCTTCTACCTCTGCTTTGGTAAGGCCGGTCGCCTGTGAGATAATATCTACAGAAACTCCAAGCCGTTTGAAATTACTTGCATCCTGCAGCGCTTTTTGGCGGGAACCTTGAGATATTCCTTGGGCAAAGGCTATTTTGCTTGCTTCTTCTCTTTGCACTGCAATATCCGTATCATAGTCGTATTCTGCTATTAACATATTGATTACCTCCCGTGCTTTTCTTTGCAAATATTCCTTTAAGATACCTTTTTCTATACATATCTTTACCGCATTGGTAAAGCCGTTTTCAGGGTCGAGTTGCGCTTGGATTCTC
>ERZ773083.2585-NODE-2585-length-11067-cov-3.213585_pt1 | contig 11067 bp, 9 predicted proteins | sample MGYA00511465_ERZ773083 | MGnify/ENA primary metagenome ERZ773083 (study PRJEB29015, sample SAMEA2738001) | human oral metagenome | biome: human oral; feature: human-associated habitat; material: dental | place: China | collected 2060 ... | reverse complement strand
GTTGGCACAGATGGATTGAGCAGTAAAATGAAAAAAGCGCAAACTTTATTAGAAAAGGGTCAAGATATTGAAATTATGACAGAAAATGATTTTATAAGATTACTTGAGGAATAGTAAACAAGAAATAAAAAATCCCCACACTCTCCAATGGCAATCTTTGAACGTGAGGATTCAACTTTCCATTTTTGACAAAATGACGTATATTTGATAATATATAGTTACTAACCTAGGAGAAATCCTAGAGCAAATAATCTGGTTGGCACAGGCTGCCACGCAGAAACGGTAACTATAAACTTAGTTACCGTTTTTTGTTGAATTAAAAATCAAAAAATCCCCACACTCGCCATCGCCAAACTTTGAGTGTGAGGAAATCATGTATAAGAAACAACCATTCAAAAGGTCGTTTTCTTATACCCATTTTACCAAAATATAGGAGAAAATACAATGTGGGTAGAACAACATAAAAGCGGAAAAGTGAATTTTATTGAGAGGTATAAAAATCCTTACACCGAAAAATGGTCCAGAGTGTCGATTCTCATGGAAAAAGACACTCCTCGTATCCGAAAAGAAGCTCAGAAACAACTTGAAATAAAGATAGCAAATGTTCTAAGTGACCTGGAAAGCTCAGAAATGCTTTTTACGGAGCTTTTCGACCAGTGGTGGTCATTCTATCAACAAGAGATAAAACGTTCTTCTATTGCTTCCTTAAGTGGGAATATCAAAGAGATAAAAGATGATTTTGGAGTGGGTATAAAAGTATCTAAGATTGATCCAAAGTATGTTCAAAATTATCTAGATAAACTCGACTGCTCCAGAAGTAAAAAAGAACGGAACAAGTCCATGCTCAATCTTGCTTTTGATTATGCAGTGGATCTTGGCATCATCAAAGACAATCCAGCTAGAAGAGCTAAACTACCAAGGATTAAAAAATCTTTGGAGGATTGGAAAAAAGTAGAACAAAAATATCTTGAAGAAGATGAAATCAAACTGCTGCTGAAAGAATTGTATCGTAGACCAAGCACCTATCGGATTGGACTGCTTTCTGAATTCATGAGTTTAAATGGTTGTCGCATCGGTGAAGCTGTTGGGATTGAACCACATAATGTTGATTATGAATCCAACACCCTGCAGCTCCATGGAACCTACGACCACACGAACGGATATCAAAAAGGCGAAAAAACATCTCCAAAAACTCTGGCATCCTATCGTGAGACCGTCATGACCACCCGTGAAAAAGAGATATTAGAAGAGATGGAGTTCATGAATGAACTGGAGAAGAATACTAATCCTCGTTATAAAGACATGGGCTTCATCTTCACAACAAAAAATGGAGTACCTTTGCAAACAAATTCTTTTAACCTAGCTCTAAAAAAAGCCAATGAAAGACTTGAAACACCAATCCAGAAGAACCTTACTAGCCACATATTCCGTCACACGCTGGTAAGTCGTCTTGCTGAAAATAACGTCCCGTTAAAAGCTATTATGGATCGTGTTGGCCACTCAGATGCTAAAACAACTACTCAAATATATACTCATATCACAAAACAAATGAAATCAACCGTGGCAGATGTGATGGAAAAGTATTAATTCTTGCCCCAAAAATGCCCCAAAGCAAACAAAAAAGCCTGTCACACAAGCTCAAATGCTTGATATGACAGGCTTTTTCTAAATTCATTATTTAACAGCGTCTTTAAGACATAAACATATATCATAGCTATATAATAGAAGAAAGTTTTAATAAATAAGGATGTATACGATTAAAAAGTAGTTTGAAATTATAGGTGAAAATACATAAGTTTTAAACTTATGCCCTAAAACTGCCCCAAATTTCATTTCTCAATTTGTGGGGCATTGTTTTAATTTCTTTATGATTCACTAATTCATACTTTCCCTTTCCAACTCATACATCCTTACCGAATGCAATACCAGATCCTGATACTTCCAAGTGCTGACCAGATACTCAATAACCTCTTTGTCCTCTATCTTGCATTCCATAAGTAACAATAGCTTGACCGTGTACTCATTTTTCAAAATCGGCACCTGGTAAGTCACATCTACCCAATGCTCAAAACCTAAGTCCGTCTGCTCTACATTTGCTAATTCAATATTTAAGATTTTCATTTTTATTCCTCCTACTTATCTATTCGTAAAAAGAATAAAAACAGAGAAAAAATCATTACTTTTTTTAATTCAGAAAGTACTTTCAGGGAAATAGCTTGGATTTTAAATCCAATCCTTTTTAGACAAACAAAAAAACCGCAAGCTTGAGCCTGCGGTTTTAGTGTAATCTATTTTGCTTTCTAGTAAATTTAGTCTACAGTACCCCATAGGGTGATGCGGTTCCCTGCCTCGTCAGTTTGTCCGATTGCCATGTAGTTTCGGTTCCCAGAGTCGCCAATGAAACTGATCCAACGGTAGCCATTAGCTGAACCTTTAGAGTCGTAATGGACGGTTTCACCAGGTTCATAAACTGCCACGACTTCTCCAGAAGTGTCAGGAGAACGTCGGACATTGATTGGATCATCTCCAACCGTGAACGTGCCATCTTCTTCCTCAAATTCAGATGGAATAACACTTGCTTCCTCCTCCTCGTCATCAGGTGGCACAATGTAGCCCACAATCGAATCAACAGATCGCTCGTTGTAGCGGCAAGGACCACCTACTTCGAGGTAGTCCCAGTTGTCATCGATATTCTGCTCAATCGTCTTGATTGTATCCCCATCTGAATCTTCATAGACAAGACCAGTGTGACCGTAATTCACTCCATCACCTGCAACGAAGTTCTTGACGAAGAACCAGCCAGCTTTTGGATATTGAGCACCATAAACGACTTGCAAGCCTTGGTTCTCAGCTGACTCAAGTAAGTCAATAGCGTTACCCCAAAGACTGATTCCGTACCAATTACGTATTCCAAAACAAGGCACGTCGGCACATTGGAAACGATAGGCTCCATCATTGTCCACTCCATCACCACTGTTCGCTTTATCAATAAAGAATTGAATCATTTCTTGTTTCTTAGACATTTGCATCATCTCCTTTCGGCGCTTCATACTCAAGCGCTTGCTTGCTGTCTGTAATACCACTTGTTGTTGGGTCATTGACCACACCCAGCAAGACAAGGATATACACGAATGTATTAACGCCGTCTTGGATATTCTTAGGGATATCCAATCCAAATTGTTGAGCCATCAAGAAGATAGCACCAAGCAATGCAATGAGTGTTACTTTATTTTTTAGTCGTAGTTTCCAATTAATCATTTTGTATTTCTCCTTTTATTTTACTGTTGTTTGTTTTGAATCAGATTTTTAAGCTCTCTCACATCCTCACCAAGTGATTTCACTTGCTCAGCTAGTACTAAGATAGCCTTATTCTGTTCATCGTGGTTATCGAGCCTTTTGTTGGCCGATTTTTTGAATTCATTTAAATTCTCGATGTCTTTCTCTAAAATCGTTAGACGATTTTCCTGCTTGGTAGCCTTATCTTTCATCGAAAAATAAAGACCAATCATTGGGATAAGGGTGATGAAAATTTGTACGAGAAATCGTTCGTATCCTGGCATAGACACCTCCTACTCTTTACCTTCAAATTTCCAAGCCACACCCGTTCCGTTTTGTTCCAAGCTACCATTTGTCACAAATGCGCTGACAGGCTCACCGTTGTATGTGAATTCCTTGTTAAGCTGCACAAGGATGCGCTTGCCTTCACCGTTTACTTCAACATGGCTTGGGTCTTCGATGGTGATCAAATCATGTGGTAAGTAGGTCTTACCTACTTCGGCTAGAGGAATCAGCTCAACCAATTCTTTATAAGTCGTGCCGTACTCAATATTCTTGCTCATGACAGAGTTCAACACCAGAACATGGATGACTTTCTGATTCACCTTCGAATTCTCTTCAGTCTGCTTGATAAGAGCTGCAAGCTTGTTCTGCTCGCTCTCATTTTGAGCAATCTTCTGATTTGCCTGTTCAAGCTGTGCTTGCGTTTTGACGATTGCTGCTCCTGGATCCAACTCTGCGCGAATGATATCTTTAACCGCTTCAATCAATTCTTCGTCTGACTTAGCTGTCTGATCTCCTGGTAATTCACGAGCAAAGATGGTATAAGGTGATTCACGATGAACCACGACCTCTGTTGTGTCAAATTTCAAATATTTGCTTCTAAGTGTATATTCTGTCGCCATTTTCTATCCCTCCACTGGACCGTCTTGATTATTAGGTTCGAGTTGGTTCTTCAACTCTTCAATTTGTTTTTCTAGTGCTTCATGCTTTTGTACTTCTTCCAGATACAATGCCTGAAAAGTTGATCTCTCAACAGTCAATCGTGCTACGTCTTGTGCGATAAATTCTAATGCGTTCATACTAATTTCCTTTCTAGCGTCTCAATTCGTTGAGACAATTCCTGAATCGCTTTAAGAGCGATATTTCCAAGTCTAAAATCGTCTAGTGCCAAATTCTCTCCTTGTAGATATACTAGGCTACTATCTAATTTCTCGACATCTTGTGCGATCAATCCAACGTTTGTATAAGGTTTCTTATAGCCAAATTTGTCAGGCTTCCAATCAAACTGCTTAAATTCCAACTTCTTCACAAAATCAATTGCTTCAAAATTCGTGTCTTGAATGTTCGTTTTCAGTCGCTTATCTGAACTCGAAGCATCTGGCTTGAACCACCACGTACCATCTGTGTCAGTACCATCGTTGACGTACATTTGACCATGGCTGGGATCCCAAGCGATGAATGAAATACGGTAAAGATTTCCAACAGGGTCTCCGTATCTAAAATTTGAATTTATCGGCAATCCACTCATTGGTCTACCACGATATAGATTACACAAGGAGGTCAACCCTTTGACCGTCAAGAGAGTGTCTGCGACGGATTCTCCTATTAAATTCCCACCGTTCCAGTTAGGAGAATTATAGATGAACATTCCTTTAGGAATTTGTCCAAAATTCCTACCAAACAATTGAACACCAATCCCCTTACTTGCACTATAGGTCTCAGGAACGTTGATTTGAAGACCACCTTCTTGAGTAGGTCTCAAGAATCCATTATCTCCGATAGTTATTCGACTATTACCCGTTATTGTAGTACCGTTTATTTCAGTACCTCGGATAGTCCCACCGTAAATCCTATCTCCCTTGAGAGTGCCTGTCACGATTTGAGAAGCATCTATTGTTACGGCATTCAAGGCATTTACAAACGCTCTGCTTGCTACTAATTTCCTAGTGATGATCTCGTTTGAAACCATTCTATTAGCAAGAGCCTCGTTGAATACCAGCTTATCAGCCGTAATGGAATTTGTCCGTATGACATCCGTGTTCAGAGTCGCGAACGTACCCTCACCGACAAACAAGCGTTTAAAATAGCCGTCAATTGCAGTCAATTTATCGGCTAAAGTGTTCCCTTCAAGTCTGATAGTATCGGCTTTGATCCCAGCATTTCGGCCAGCTAGATTAAAACCTGCGATGATTTCATTGACACTGTTCTTATTATGGACCCCCCACGAACCAGCTAGTTGATTTTGAACCGTGCGAATAGCCTCGTCTGTGTCTTCAAGAGCTTCCGAAAATGGAGTTGACACTGTGCCGATTTCAACTTTTGGAAATGCAATCCAAACGGTCGCATTTGAAAAAACATGTAAGATTAACTCGCTTGTAGCATTTGAGTTTTCATTTCTTATGAACTCAACATCGTAAAATTGCCAATCTGTCGAAATCAAGATTTCTCTACCAAAACCACGATAACCTGATCGAGCATGAAATTTAGTATTCGCAACAGTTGATTTCGCCCAAAAACTAAATCTTACTGACTTATTCGTAAATTCATCATCTCGTCCAGTGCGTGAATTACCACCAACTGCGAAGGTGATTTTTTGATTATCGATTTTTCCGTTAAACGTTGATACAATCTTTAACGTATTCACTCCTCTAAATTGATTTTCAGAATCAATACTTACAGCAAGTTGACCTTTTGTCTGCGAAACATCATCAAACAACTTGTACGTTGAGTACTTATCTCTTAAATCACGTTTAAATAGTGAATTTAAGAAAAGATTTCGTCCACTTGCTGACGATTTTGCCACCTCAACCTGGAAAAGCTGGTTAGTCAGAGCCATACGAGCTACCTTATCTGTAATTCCATTTTCAGTATTGCCTAAAATTCGCTCATAGAGCTGGCTGGTTTCTCGAACTCGTTGGAAGTCCGTTTGGCTAGCTTTGCCAGCAATTTGCGATGTGATATTTGCGAATTGACCGTCGACTGTCTGCTTATATTGAGCAATCTTTGAGGCAATATCATTGTTCGTCTGCGTGCTTATCGCACTAAAACGACGTTCAAGACCTCTCACATCTTCCTGATAGGTTGTCTTTCCGACGAAATCACGATTGACCAGCTCACGTACAGCTGTCGCTTGTCTCGCACTCTCTTCTCGAGTGTAACGCTGCAAGGCTTCCTGTCGCTGGACGTCTTTATTGACATATTCCTGAATAGCTGATAAGTCGGTCCGCAAGCCCTGAGTCGTTCGCTCAAAGGTAGCCTTGGCTTCGGTGATGAGGCCCTCTGCATCTTCTGGGGCAGGTGACCAATTTGTAAATACTGATCCGCTCTCAACCTTTGCAAGTCTCCATTGGAGTGAGCCACTCGCAATAAAATCAGTCCTAAACATCCAATTCCAATAGGCATTTTTTAGATGATTTTCGGTGATTTTAAAGGAGTATTCAAATGTGATTTCTCCGCTTCCATTAAGGGTTTTGGCAGGACTGGCACCATAAGCTCCAGCTGTCCAGCCAGTCACGTTCCCGTTTCCTTGCAGCCGAATAGTCGCAGTCTTGCCAGTCGCTGGTCGTACATCAGTGTACTTGAGTATAATCTTAGATCTCAATGTGTCGCCGACTTGCAAGCCGTCGGTCAAAACTTTGTAGAGCGGAGGACAAATGTTCGGATTCCCCGAAAAATTTGTAAAAGGCGTAGACCATTCTTTGCTTGTTCCCAAAGCAAGATTCCGCCCACCGACAGACAAGCTCGCCAACTCCTCTCGCAACTTCCCAGCCTCGGCTGTGACCAAAGTCTTATCCGCTTTGTCCTTAGTTGCATTAAGGATTTCTTGCCGGATAGAACCAGCTCGCACCTCAAATTCAGCCAGATTCAACTTCTGATTCAGCTTGTTCTGCGTGTCTGTCTCAAGACTTTTCACAGACTGTCTGATGTTCTCAGCGGTCACATTTAGTGAGCTTATATCCGCTTTAGTTCTAAGCCCTTCAGTCAGACGATTTACACCAGCCTCGAGCGAGTCGGCTCGTTGCTTAAAGGTTGATTCTACGGCTGAGATGATGCCTTCAACATCCTCGGGAGCCTCTGAGTAAGGCGTATCTGTGTCGCTCACTTCAAATTTTGGCATCCAGATCCAGACCGTGTCTGCTCTGTTGAGGTTAAACAACCATTCATTGGTTGTTACGGGAGATGAGCCTGTCCAATTTTTTGGCAATTTAACCACATAGCGCTTGACTTCCGTAGTCAAGCTCACATTCCCGTCTTTAAAAATAATGTTCCCAAGCCTTGACCGTAAAATCGTCCCAGCTTTCTCAGCTTTTGCATAAAAGCTGATGGTCACATCCTGATTAGTCATGCTTCCGGGCGCTACTTTGCCATACTGGCCAGTAGCTGGATAAGTGATTTTAGGGTTGTTACCATCCCGTCCCGTCGGATCTTGACCAACGATTTTCAAAGCGTTGTGACCAAGATACTTGTTTTCGCTATCGATGGTAGCTGTGTAGGTGCTGGTCGTCCAAATACCAGCTTTCCTGATATCTTGCTTAAAAAGCGAGTTTAAAAAGAGATTTCGTCCAGACGCTTGCACACTCGCTATCCTACTAGCCAGCTCCTCGGCTGTCTGCGTGAGCGCTGACTTGCTGGCTTTATCATTGGCCAGATTGGTCAGCTCTGACAGTCTACGAGTCGTTGTCTCTTCATACGTCGCTTGCGCCGACTTCACACCAGCCAATTCTTTTTTTGTCTGAACAAGCGCTTCAACTTGCTTGGCAATCTCAGCTGTAACTCGTTCTTGCTTCGGTCGAATATCGTTTGCGATAGTTCGCTTCAGAGCGTCCAAGTCACCCGACAAAGCCGTCTGAGCGCTCGTGGACTGTCTCTTAAACTCTTCAAGCCTGGCAATCGAATCCAGACCAATCTGCTTAGCTTCCTGAGCGAGTAAGCCACTTGTGCCTGCAGTTCGTGAAGCTTCTTCAGCTCTACGCTTGGCTTCTTGCAGAGGTCCATTGTTAAAACTATTGAAGCGCTGGTCAATAGTATCAGAGAGTTGACGCTTGACTTCTTCGGCTCGTGCTTTGGCAGCATTAAGACCGTCTGTAAATTGATTGACCAACTCTTCTTTCTGCCTATCAAAAGCAAGGTCAGCATTCTTGATTTCCCTCGCTAGTTGTGTAGCGAATTGCCCGTGCAAGTGCTGAGTTTCGTTTTTAACCGCATCACTAACAGCATTAGAAACCATACTAGACAAACCTGACTTAAATTGTCCAAATCCAATAGATAGTAGCTTTTTAGCCATCGGTGAGTAAGTATACTTCGTGATTTTCTTGCGCACGTCAAGATTGTAGACCTCGTGAAATAGACTCACAATATCAAACATCTGGACAGGCACGTCACTCTTGCCGACAACCTCAAGCTCAAGGCTATCTTCCATCATATCGCAGAGTGTTGTTCTAAAATACTGCTCACCATATTTCCGAAGACTGGCTTCATCCTTCACATCTTGGTCATTAACCTCAATTACATCTTCGTAGATTTGACTGTACTTTTTAATGAGTGGACTATCAATAGTAACTGTGAAGGTACGATCGGGCGCCTTCTCTCCCTCGCCCTTGACTGTTGTGATGAAAGTAATTCGAGTCTTTAAAGACTTGGTAGAGGTCTTGTGCTGATAGCTAGATAGGTTTTTCTTATACATAAAAAGCGATTCATTTTCTGAACCGCCATTTTTTAAGAGTCTAACCTGGTAGCCATGACGCACAAGGTCACCGCCCCATTGGCCAATGATTGAATGCTTATCTTTCGCAAATGCCTCCATAGCATTCTTAGAACCTATATTGAAGGTATGTCTATCTTCGATATCAGAGAAGAATGAGAATGGATTATCACGAGTGATCGAGCCAGCAAAACGACTGATAGCAGTTGAGCCAGTCGCTCGATCAAGAGCAAGCGGACCGACCACATAGTTGTTCATCAAGGTAAATACTTGGTTGGCATAGACCTGAATATAGCCGTGCTTCTTCTCTACTTCGAAAATGACAAAATCCTGTTCACCGTGAAGGTCATCAGCAGTTAAGAATGTCTCCTCCTTCAACTTTTCCCACAAGGAATCCGATGTCGGAAATCGGAAGGTCAATTGATAGGTGCTGTTCTCCTCCTGAACGATTTCATCAGCGTAGGCAGCGTTCAGAGGCATATTCCCGTTTGTTAAATAAATCAAATCTTATACCTCCAATTCGGTCGAATAGTTATCTTACGAACATTTCCAGTGAACGAAACACCAACTTTACCAGTCGGAATTTCCAAGAATCCTCCACGTTTCCGAAGAGTGTTCTGGACTGCTCCAGTAGCATTGTAGATGTTCTGCTTGCCTTGCCGACAATCGATTGTAGCCTTGGTTTTAATCGCTAGATACATGGTTTTACGACCAATCGTAAGAGAGACGTCACCGTCTCCCTCTACCTCAATGATTGGTTCCGAGTAAACCGTACCAGGATTGTTGATTGTACCAGATGCCGTAAGTACGATAGGGTCTACATTCTTTTGGTAGCGGAAGGGTTGCATAATTAGCTTAACGTCTATCTTCCATGCATGCATTCCGTTACGATTGTAGGTTGCTCCTGAAAAATCTGCATAGAAATATGATCCAAGTTGATAACTGAATTCTATTACATTTTCTTTTGGCTGGAATTTATCTACAATTGTTGAAATATCTACAAGTTTTGGTACATAAAAGGATATCGTTCGTTCGTAGCTTTCATAAGAACCATCTAACACTCGATAGCTTCCGTTCAAACCATATACATCTACTGATTCTGCATGAGGTTTAGCAGCCTCAATTTCTCCAAAATCCGTCACAACGCAGTGAGGGATAGTAGATGTATTAAAACCATTAATAATCATGTAAAACATTAAATTCCCTCCCTTGCATAGATAGCCCCATGTTGTTCATAGGTTTTGCGTGAAATAATGTCATTGTCTAGGTAGACATCTGACGATTTTTCAAGGATAGCAGTAAGGATTTTTTCTAAACTTGACCTTAGAATCCTCATCTCAGACACGACTTTATCTGTATCTTGCCCGTTCTGAATACTTGTAGTCTGGATTGTGATATTGCGTTGCGCTTCTTCCATTTCACGGAGAAATTTCGCGTCGCTCGGGATCCCGATACCAGAGGCATATTTAGGGATACCCATCTCACGCATCAAACGTCTGGTCTTATCAGCTCGCAAGACCTTAGAACCTTTTGGAAGAGGGAGCAAGACATCGCGACCTTGTGGGATGAAACTCCGACCATTTGGAAGAGTAACCATTTCTTTGTAGTTGCTATTTCTTTGGTCATTAACAATAGCAAGACCGCCCGGGTGATAGTTGGTCCCGTGAGCATGCTTGCTCGCAAAGATGTTCGTAAAGAAATTACCAGTAACACTATCAATCCAGCTCTTAATCCCTGAAAGAACACCAGAAGCATTATCTTGAGCGTTGATAGTAACAGTTTTGTCCTGGATACCATTCACACCTGTTTTGACCTCGCTAACAGTCGCAGAAGTGCTATTCTTAGCAAGAATATCCACTGGATTATATTGCTTAATAGCATTGATGGCACCGCTCGTCTCGTTTCGCACACCTCCCGTTTGGTCAGCAGCAAACAAGTTGATAGGAGCTTCTTGTTTTGGTGAATTAACACTCAAAATAGCACTTCCAACAGCTGCGCTTGTATTATCTACCGCATCCAAAGATTTCGTCTCAGCTGATGCAAAATTCCAAGCTGTAATCTTATCGATAGATAACTGGCCATTGTTC